>Ga0181529_10003939_pt1 | contig 16475 bp, 12 predicted proteins | sample PEATcosm2014_Bin_36_FD_119763 | JGI IMG/M metagenome (GOLD analysis project Ga0181529, IMG submission 119763) | Peatland microbial communities from MTU Mesocosm Facility, Houghton, MI, USA - PEATcosm2014_Bin10_30_metaG | ecosystem: Environmental > Terrestrial > Soil > Wetlands > Peat | place...
GCGATGATTTCTCCGGATGGCTTGCACGTTGCCTACAATTTGTGGCGCTCCGGCGAGCCCGAGCCCGACCTCTATCTCATTTCGTCCGCCGGCGGATCGCCGCGGCGCGTTTGCCAGGATTGCGGGACGCCAAGAGGGTTTTCCTCCGATGGGGCACGAGTGCTGACGCAGAAGGGTTCGTCTCGCCATGGCACGGATGAGATTGCGCTGGTGGATATCGCGACGGGCAAATCCGCCATCGTTTTGAGCGACACGCAGCACGCTTTGTGGAACGCCTATTATTCCTGGGATGACAAGTGGATGACGTTCCTGATGCAGACGGGCGCCCATCGGTTTCGCATCTGCATAACGCCGGTGGAGAATTTCATTCCCGCCGGACCGGACCACTGGATCCAGCTCACGAGCGGCGAATACCACGACAACCACCAGCAGTTTTCTCCGGACGGCAACACCATTTACTTCGCTTCGAACCGCGACGGCTTCACGTGCATTTGGGCCCTGAAGCTCGATCCGACGACCAAGCGGCCGCAGGGCGCTCCGTTCCCCGTTCAGCATTTTCATTACAGCCACCGTATGTACGCAGGCATTTCCGCGCCGAATGACATGGAGGTGTGCGTCGCCAGAGACAAGATCGTCACCAACCTCGACGAATATCACAAGGACGTCTGGATGACGCAGTTGGAAGCCGGCCGGTGAGGGATTGAAGTAAGAGCACGATTCCGCCGCTTCCGGTGACGCCGCCGGTGTTTTGCCGCCGGTGATTTGCCGGGATTCGCGTACAGCGCCGGCAGGCCACCCAAGGCGATGGCCTATCTTAGCCTTAAGATGCCAGGAACTCCGCCAGCGCCGCCTGCCATGGACGCTGTGGCGGCAGCTTGGTATTGAGCAGGATGGCTTTGGCCGGCCGCGTGGCTTTGCGCGGAAAGTGCGTCGAGGGCACCGGCAGAACCGTCACTTTCCGCCCCGCGATGCGGAAAACCTCCCGCGCGAAATCGAACCAGCTCACGCCGCCGCTGTTGGACACGTGATAAACTCCGGGCGCCGGTGCGGCGGCGAGCAGATCGCGCGTGGCCGCGGCCAGGTCCGGCGCGTAGGTGATGCTGTTGACCTCATCCGATACGGCTTGAATCGTGTCTCGCTTGGCGGAGAGATCCAGCATGAGGTCCACAAAGCTCTTCTTGGAGAGATCGCTCGCGCCTTTAGGTCCGAACAACACGGCAGTCCGGACGATGTAGCAGCGGCCACGCGATTCGGCGATCAACTGCTCCCCGCGCTGCTTGGAGCGCCCGTAGCTGGACAACGGCGCCGGCCGGTCGGCTTCCGCGTACTCGCCCTTGACTCCGTCAAACACGTAGTTGGTGCTGTAATGAACCAGTGGCACGCCCAATTCCGCGGTGAATTGCGCCAGCCGGCCGGGGAATTCGCCATTGAGCGCCATGGCCGCTTCCGGCCGGTCTTCCGCGCCATCCACATCGTTGAACGCGACGCAGTTGATGACTGCATCGGGCGCCGGCCGCAACTCCGCCACCTTGGCGCGCAGGGCGGGGAAATCGAGCACGTCGATATCTTCCCGGTCCCAGCCGATGGCTTGGGGATACAACTTCATGAGCTGGCCGCCGAGCGTGCCTTTGGCGCCGAGAATGAGTACGCGCTGTATCGACATGAGAGCCCCTATATCCAACCCCTACCAGCGCTGGTGCACCAGCGGGCGAATCTTCGCATCGTAGATCCCGCGAATCGCGGCCATATCCGCGTCGGCCAGTGGCGGCAGATCCGATGCCGCGCAATTCTCCGCCACCTGGGCCGGACGCTTGCCGCCGGGGATCGCGCACGACACCGCATCGTTCATCAATATCCAGCGCAGCGCAAAGGGAGCCATGCCAACGCCGGCCGGCAACAGGCGCCGGATTTCCTCCACCGCTTCCAGCGCCACCTCGTAATCCACGCCGGAGAACGTCTCGCCCACGTCGAACGCCTCGCCGTGACGGTTGAAGTTGCGATGGTCGTCAGCGGCGAAAAGGGAATCCCGCGACAGCTTGCCGCTAAGGAGCCCGCTGGCCAGTGGGACGCGCGCCAGAATGCCGACGCCGCGTCGCCGGGCCTCCGGGAAGAATAATTCCGCCGGCCGCTGGCGAAAGCAGTTGAAGATGATCTGCACTGTCTGGACGTTCGGAAACTCGATGGCCTTCAGCGCCTCTTCCACTCGCTCCACGCTCACGCCATAGTGGCGGATCTTTCCCGCCTTGGCCAGGTCGTCCAGCGCGCCGAAGACCTCAGGCCGATAATAGACCTCGGTGGGCGGGCAGTGGAGTTGGACCAGATCGAGACAATCGGTGGCCAGGTTGCGCAGGCTGTCTTCCACGAAACCAGCCAGATTCCGAGCGTTGTAGCCGGCTGCCGTATGCGGCGAGAGACGCCGCCCGGCCTTGGTGGCTACCACGATTTCCTCGCGCCGCTCGCGCTTCAGCCGCGCCACCAGGCGCTCGCTGCGGCCATCGCCGTAAACATCCGCCGTATCTATGAAATTGACCCCGCAATCGATGGCCTGGTGCAGCGCGGCCATGGACTCGTCATCGCTCACCTCGCCCCAGGCGCCGCCAATCGCCCAGGCGCCAAAGCTTACCTCCGAGACCTGCCAGCCCGTCCGTCCCAGTGCGCGATATCGCATATTTTCAATTATGCATGCCGCGAGCCGCCTCGTGGGCGAGCAGAAACAGTGAGGCAGGCGCTTTCGACTGCCAACCCCAGATCTTCTGTCGCAGGAGGATGAATGGTTCTCCCCCACTCTAAAAAGTGCGTTGGGAGAGTGTTTTACTGCAACAGCCTCCCAACGCGACGCGAATCAACGTACCTGCACTGGTAATCGGAAGATTCCAGGAACGACTTTAGGTGTCCGGAAGATCCTTCAGGCACAACCGGGGCTATTGCCGGGCCGGACAGTTGCCGATGTTGGTAGGTAACGCCCCGTTTGTGGCGGCGGATGATCCGACCCCTCTGGCCGTCAGGCGGGCAGCGATTTCATCGAGAGCCTTATGGCAACGTGAAACGCAACGAACCGAAAACCATGTTGGCGTACGCCGTGTGCGGAGTTCCGGGCGCAACGTACCAGGGCGCCCGCGTCAGATAGGAGTACTGTGTGATGATCTGAAGCGCGCCGTATCTCGGGTTCTTCCAGAAGGTGTAGTAGTAGCCGAACATCGGCTCCTGAAATTGCCGGTTAGCCGACGAAGATCCCGGAAAGCCGAATCCCAGGTAATTGCCCGGTGAAACCACCGTGTAGTTGCGGTCGAAGTACGCGCCGCCGTAATAAGCGTAGAACTGCGATTTGGGCGTTGGTGCGTATTCGAAGCCTGCGATGCCGGACATGGAATGCACGGGCGAGATAGAGCCATCGGGACCGACGACCAGGTCGGGACCAAGCCCCACCAGGTAGCGCCCGCCGCCGCTCGAGTAAAATGTGTTGGCAATCAGGCGGAAATTCTTAGCCACCTCGAGGACCGTGTTGAACGATCCGCCTAAGCCTTGGGCGTCGAAGTAGGTGCCCTGTGCGGGTGAGACGCGGAACTGCCGCGAAAGGCCGGCCAGTTCGAAGTGCAGCGCCTTGCCGGAGACCTGCGTGTCGTAAGCGACTTTGGCGACGATGTCCGGCCGCACGTTGGGCGCGGTGCTCAGGCTCCCGTTGTCCACCTGAGAGGTGGCAAACGTGGGCAGCGTGACTGCGGTGGTGACGTACTGTTCGGGATTCTCGATCGAAGCCGCGATCGACCATTGCTTGTTGGGATGATAGACAACCCGGAGTTGCCCTGGCCGTCCCCACACCAGGCCCGTCAGATAGTTGGAATCCTCACCAAGACCGAGGAACACATTGCTCGAAACCGGAGAGACGCCCACCCGGTTGGGCGTGATGAGTGTCCAGGTCTGGCCGCCCAGCACCTCCCACTTTCCCTGCTGCACATTGGCCCAGAAATGGCGCATGCGGAAGGTGCCGCTGTTGCTGGTGACATACAGGCTGGTCGGCTGGTTGCCGAAGAAATCCCCCTCGATATAGCCGGTGAGCGCCATGCGCTTGGTGGGGTTGTCGGTGATGGTCAGGGTAACCCGCGAGTTGGCGGCGCTCGACCGGAACTCGTCCATCCTGCCCGCCACCGTGTTGCTGAACGGAACGCCGGCGAAGGAAGTCGCGACGCCGCTGCCGATGTCGGCGGACCGCCAGACGGTGGAGAAATCCATAAAACCGCCCGGGGCGAAATCCGCGCCGCCGATGTGAAAGGCAAGCGGTGAGAAGGCCCGCCCTTTATTGTCAACTTCGGCGACGGGTGTGGCAGACTCCACGGGCAGTACCGCCGCGGATTGGGTTGGAGCTGCCGCTGGCGCGCTTTGCGCGGCGACCAGACGATCCAGCAGCTTCTGCTGGGAATCAATCGCCTTCTGCGCGGTTTCAAGTGCTTTCTGCGCAGTCTCGAGCGCTTGACGCTGTTCGTCGAGTTGTTTCTGTTGGGCCGCAATTTGTTCGCGCAGTTTTGCAATGTCGTCCGTCTGGGCGGCGCCCTGCGCCAGACACAGGACGGGAAGCAGCAATGCGAGCGGCAAGAGTGAGGCAACGATCCTGATGAGCTTCATATATTCTCCTGGGCTTTTGCGTGGGCCGGACCCGATTCGGCGAACCGTGGCTCTATCGAGTGAAGGAACAGTGAAACACCTAGATTACCATCTTCAGATCTTTTTATCTTCGACCCAAGACCGCCGCCGACGGCCGCCGGTTGGCTTGCAGGCGACCGAAGAATCCACGAGTGGCTATTCGAATGACGGGCGGCATTCCCTTCCTTGGGCAGCCACCTGATTGGTCTATAGAGCTTTGGTTCCTATATGACTAGCCCGATGGTCCTGAGACGCTGAGGACCTCTGGGGGATTTCGCTTACGCTGACGGCTCTGTACACTCGGGCTATCGACGATCTTCCTGGCCCGCCGCGTACGGAAGGGGAGGCGATCCATGGCTAACATTCTGGACAGTTTGGGACATTCGCTCGACATCCTGCTGGGGTACCTGGGGATTCATCGGGTGGACGGGCTCGAAGCGGCCTCTTACATCCTCGGGGTGTCTGTTTTCCTGGGGTTTTGTGTGGCTGCGCGCTCAGCGATTCGAATCGCGTTCCTGGGCTGTTGCTCCAGGAAATAGCAGTTCGCGAAACGAGTTCTCACTCCGTCCGGAATTGCACGTTGCGGGCGGTTGCACCGCCAGCGGAATCCTTCACGGTCAACTCCGCGCGATAGGTTCCGGGTGGTAGGGTTGCGACCGGCAATTTGAGCGCGACCGGAATCACGCGGCTGCCAGACTTGACCAGGGCGCTCAAGTCGACATCGCCGGAATCCCATTTCTGCTGGTTGCTTTGTGCGTCGAGCAGGCGCAAATGCATGCTCAAGCGGACCGGCTCGGCGCCGCTGGCGGGCGGTTCGTAGATCTCGAAGTAGGCCTCGGCAGTGCCGGTCTTCGGCAGGACATCGGAACCGGCGATCGTGATCTGGTTGCCGCGGAAGATCAGTGGCTTCTTGCCTTCGTCGAGTTCCTCCTGCGCGTCGTCTTGCGATATCGGTTGCACGTCGCGGCTGAGGGCGATCGCGCTCAGGCTGAGCTGGGCGGCATCGACCGGATCCACCACCAACGGCGTTTCGACCACCCCGAAGCGATCCTTGGCCGTGCGAAAGATCAGCTTGAACCGGTAATTGCCCGACGCGATTTCGAACTGGTGCTCGTAACGGAGCGGGTGCTGGACAAAGTTGTCGAACTGCTGGCGGTTGTCGAAATCGAATCTCACTCTATCGCCGAACCGCGCGGCCACGCCGCCTCCCAGGTTGTATGCCAGGCCGAGCACATCCATCGAGGCACTCAGCTTGCCGTTCGACTCGGTAGGATCGAGACCGGGTGTAGGAATCTCGACCGCCAGGTCGACTCGCGCCACGCCGCCAGCCTCGTAGAAGAACGGGACGGATGCCGACGCCGCGGTGTTGCCGGCGTGCGGCGAAGCCGCCAGATTCTCCAACTCCGCTTCCAGAGGGTTGGTCGACGCCAGGGTGATTTCGCGGACGTTGCAATACAGGTTGCGGCCGCGCACTTTCACGTCGGGCCGATCGACGGTCACCTTGAGCGCGTGGCAGCTTCCTTCCGGGGACTCTTGCGGCACATAGCCAAGCGTGTAGGATTCGTTCTGCTCGCGGGCGAGCTGCTCGAAAACAGCGACCACGTCGTTGCCGCGATTGAGCTCGTGGCCGCCGGTTGCGTCGGCCAGATGGAGCGCCCAGCCCGGAGTAGCGGCGCCGGACTGCGCTTCCACCGGATAGATCGAGACATCCGCCTTGCGAAACTCGAGCTCCATCTTAAACGGATCCTGGTGCGCTTCCGCGTCCCGCTCGGCTGAGTTCCGCATTTGGGATATCGAGGGAACAGGCCTCGGTGCGCTGACGCTGCTAGCGTCCTGGGACAGGGGACCCTTGGCGACAAACAGGGCCAACGCTTTGTGGCCGGGCACATGGGCCAGGTCCTTCGCCAGTTGGGCGTAATAGCGTGCCTGCAAATCGCCGTAAGGGTCGGGGACTGGGGGACATTGACCGATGCTGGGCCACACGCCCAATGCCTGCTGAAGCTGGCCGACGTCGGCAGTGAATTGCGCGGCGATGGTCATGCATCCCGACATGTAATGCGCGACGGACATCAGCCGGTTGGGTCCGGCATTGTCAGCGACGAACCGGGCGGCGGCCTGCTGAATCCATTTCACATCGTCGGTGGACTCTCCGTCGAATAACAGGACGAAGTGCTGCTGCTGGCTCATTCCCGGCGTCGCGGGTCCGGTGTGAGTCTGGAATCCGGTGATGGTTTGCTCTTTGCCATCTTCGAAGACGTGGAAATCCTTCGCCTCCAGGCCGTGGATCGGCTCGTCTTTCTTGCCGGTTACGACGGCGTCCACCAGCACCAGGCGCGCTTCGGCTTTGAGCTTCAGGGTGCTCGTGCCTTGAGCGCCGGATACGGCGGTTTGCGCCAGCAGCGAGGAACTTAGGAATACGAGCAGGGCTGCGCATGGAGGGCGCCAGGCGTATAGCGACATGGGAGGCCACGGGGATACCGACGGCCGGACTTGCGTCCGGCTGCGCCGATTGGCAATCGGCGCGCAGGTTATCAACCTGCCCCACAACGTAATCGGTGCGGTTTTCATGGGATCTCCACTACTCCGTTGGCCGCGGCCATCTGATTGCCTTCGGCGTCCCGCACCACGACGCGAATCATGTAAGGGCCGACCTTGACATCGAAGTTGCTGTTGACGGTAACACCGGCCGCGCGCCGCCGATCGAGATTCTCATCCTTCAGCCGGAGCTCCACCACCTTCTGGGTTCCTTGGATGTAGTTGCCGTTGCCATCGAACAGGGCGCACACCAGGGTCACGTCGTCGCGGTTCCGGTCGTCCTGCTTGCGCAAGGGAAGCTGCCGGATATCGAGATGGGTGGTCACCTTCAGCTTGGCGTCTTCATCCGTGGTCTTGAAAAACTCGGGGTGGATTTCGATCGTCAGGTCGCGCAGCTCATCGCGGGAGAACACAGCCTCGCCGATTTCGCGCGTGGCGGTTGCCGCGGCGTCTTCCTCGTGCGATGGCGCCCAGTAACCCCTACGCGCCTGCACCGAGTATCCCTTGGTGTCTGCCAGCTTGACCTTAATCTCATGGTACTTCCCATCCGGTTTGAGATCCTTGGGGTAAAAGCCCAGATAATAGACGTACTCCGGCGGCGTGGCCAGGCGTTTGAATCCACCCAACAGATCGTTGTCGCTGGAAGTATTACCGCCGGTCGAATGGGCCAGATCGTCCAGCATCATCCCCTGGGCAAGATTTTCGAAACTGTCGTAACGGGAGATCAGCAAGCTGGTCTGAGGGTCGGGCTGATTGCAGCCCGCGACTTCGCCGACCGGGTCGATGGTGTAGACGCCGCGCGCGTCGAGGGCATTGATGACGACGCCTGCGCGGGTAGCGCGGTCGATGGATTCGCTGAGATCCCTCTGCAACTCGTCGGGGAGGTAAAAGCCGGGCGACACCAGGATCATGACCCGGTCGCCGGGCATGGAGCCGAGCAGCCGCACGATGTTGTTGAGCGTGCGGAAGGAATTGATGGCTTCGCCCGCGCCTGCAGTGGCGACCTCGCGGAGGATGTCCTTGGGATCGACGGGGACGTGGCAAGCGGCGACAATGCCGCCCTCCAACGCCAGTGCCTCCTGGTTGTCGCGGTTCATCCATTGGTCCGCCACGTAGAAGGTGGCGGGAGGGAACGTCTTGTGGGCCGGCGGCACGGGCGCGATTTTCATCAGCGTCTGCTTGAATTTCTCGAGGTCATTGGTGAATTCGAGCGACACTTTGCCGGAGAGCGTGAGCAAAGCCACGCGGTCCTGCGGGCGTATCCCTTGTTCGATGTGCTTCAACGCCGCGATGCGGGCGTTCATCAGGTCCCCGATCTTGAGATGAACGTCGTCGAAGACAAACGCGGTGAAGCGGGTGGGCACCACCAGTTTGGAGCCCGTGGTGGCCGGCGCCCACGGGATCTCCTCTTGGGCGGCCGGTTGCGTGGCCGGCTTGGGTACGGCGCTGCCTTCGATGGCGAACTGAGAAATGTACTGCGCCTTGCCGCGGTCGGTGAGCTGAAAATCTTCCTTATGAAAGGTTCCGACGGTATTCCCCTTCTTGTCGCGAATCACCACCGGAACGCGCACCAGGTTCACGCTCGACTGGAAGGTGGGTGTCTCCTCGCGAGTGGTTACCTCGCCGGTCTGCGTCTGCGCGGCCAGCGCGGCGGTGAGTAGAAGAAAGGACCAGGAGCGCATGATATTTCTCCTTCCGCGAAAAACCCGGCGGCGCGGATTCTTGCCGGTGGGCTGAGCTGCGGGCGGCCCACCCGCTTCGCATTATAACTGTCTCGACCCGCTGGCCGCCCCGCAAGTTACTGGCTAAAAAGGGCTACTCGGCCGGCACTTACTTCGCCGGGGAGCCTGAGCCAGCCGAGTCAGGCAGGATATGAAGCGTGCGGAGCCATATCTCGACGCTTATGGGCCACGAAGTGACCGGCAGCGCGGTGCGGCGCAGACCGTAGCCGTGTCCGCCCTCGGCATAGATGTGCAGTTCAGCCGGAACCTTCGCGTTCTTGAGCGCGAGGAAATAGACCACCGCGTTTTCGACATGGACGGGGTCATCCTCGGCCTGAACGATAAACGAAGGCGGGGTTTGGTCAGTCGGGTGGATATCGGCATTGGGAGCGAAGTTCTTCTCCGCGAGTGCCAGATAACCGGGATAGACGATCACGGCGAAATCCGGACGGCAACTGAGACCATCCGCGGCGTCCATCGGATCATAGAGCCGCTGATCGAAGTGAGTACTGAGCGCGGCGGCAAGGTGGGCGCCGGCGGAGAAGCCAAGGACCCCGATTCGGTGCGGATCGATATGCCACTCGGTCGAGTGAGAGCGCACTATCCCCAGAGCGCGCTGCGCATCCTGTAGCGCAGCGGAAGACTTGGGGTAAGGCCCGGAGTCGGGCACGCGGTATTTCACCAGGATGCACGCGATGCCTGCGGAATTGAGCCAGTCGCACACTTCGGTCCCTTCCAGGTCAATGGCCAGGATGCGGTAGCCGCCTCCCGGAAAGACAACCACAGCGGCGCCCGTGTTCTTGTCCGGTGCACTGTAAAGCGTGAGAGTGGGACTTGAAACGTTGCCGAGGCGGATGAGCGGCTTGCCCGCGATGAGGTTGTCCTTCGCTGTTGTGGTATCGACCTCTGGCGCTGGATTGGGCGGGGCGCCGGGCGCTCCGTTTGGCCAGAGAGGCAAGGTCAGGTGCCCGGCAGGTGGCTGCCAGGCAGGCGTCGCGGCGAACAAACCGGCGGAGCCGCCGATCAGGGCGGCAAGAATCAACAGACGATTGCGCATGATGGGGACCTTTGGATTGGCGTTCACCGCAATCATCGCAGCCTAAGGGTTCCCGGCGCAAGGCAACGAAACTGAAACCGCGGTCGCTTCTTCTCGAACTTACAGGACTACACTGGGCGTATGGGTCCACCCCGGTGGTTCACCGCCGCGATTTTTGGAGCACCGATGGCCCTCCCCGCGGCTATCATCCTTTTCTTCTCGGCGTCGGGTTCGTGTTCAGGCCAACAAGCGGAAACTCTTCGCAAGTTGGTGGAGCAATTCGACAATTCAAGGGTCTTCTGGCAGCAAGTGGAGGTCGCCAAGAAGATTGTCGCGATGGACGATGCTAGTGTTCTTCCGCAACTGGAATCATGGCTGACGAACGACGACAGGCACTTGAGGGCAAATGCAGCGTTCATTTTTGCCAGTCTTGGCGACCCCCGCGGATTCGATGTCATCACGGCGATTCTCAATGACCGTTCCGACCGGCCCGAGGGGCAAGGCGCCCCAGTTCGCGCGGGCTATTGGTCGTTGCGGTTGCAGATTGTCGGGGATCGTTACTACGCCGCACACATCTTGGGCGATTTGAAGGACCGGCGGGCAGTGCCGATTCTGCTGTCCCTTCTGAAAGACCCGGATATCAGCTATATCGTCCCGTGGGCACTCGGGCAAATCGGCGACAAGTCCGCGGTCCAACCGCTGATCGGAGCGCTGAAAGATCAAGATCCCAAAGTGAGGATCCTGGCAATCTGCGCTCTTAAAGAACTCAATGCGACCGAAGCCCTGCCGAGCCTTCGTCCGTTACTGGACGACAACGGCCGGGCCAATTACGACGTCTGGGTCTCGGTCGCCGGGGCAGCGCGAGCGGCGATCGCGAAGCTGGAAGCTGCGCCACGTTTGTGAGCAGTGGTGCGGGAAACCCGGCGCCCGGCACGAGCGCCTTCGGACGCGGCGTATGCCGGCTCTAAGACTTCTCGGCCTGCGAATAGAGAGCCCACGCGCTGGCCAGATCCTGTACCACATGGCCCAGGGACTTGTAGACGGTGATCTCCTCCGCCGAGCGGCGGCCTTCGATCTCACCCGCCAAGACCTGGCCTATCTCAGCGACGATGTGGCTATCATCGATCAAACCCGCCGCCTTTGCCCTAAGGAACTCCGCGCCTTGCCGCAGAACCGCCTCCCGGCTATCGGCAACGAAGCGCGAGCGGACGACCAGGTCATTGTCCACCTCCGCCGGTCCCGCATAGCTGGAGCCAACCAGGTTCAAGTGCGTGCCCGGGCACACCCAGCGGCCCTGCAAGATCGGCTCGGCGGCGGCGGTGACGGTGCAGACGATGTCGGCCTGGGCGACTGCCTCTTGCGGGCGCGCGGCGGCGGCGACCGGAAGGCCAAGTTCCGCGTGCATGCGCTCAGTGAAGGCGCGAGCGCGTTCGGGCGAACGTCCCCAAACCAGGATGGACTCGAGGTTGCGCACCTTGCCGATCGCCTGCGCATGGGTCGCAGCCTGCTCGCCATAGCCCAGGATCGCCAGGCGGCGAGCGTCCGCGCGCGCCAACGCATCGGTGGCGACGGCACTGGCCGCTGCCGTTCGAATGGCCGTGATCTCGCCGGCATGGACCACGCAAACCGGCGCGCCGGTCTCGGGATCGAATAAAACGACGAGACCCTGGTGTGACTGTCTCCCCAGCGCGAAGTTCTGCTGAAAGACGCTGATCAATTTGGCGCCGAATGGCGCGTGCGCACCCATCGCGCCGGGCATGATGCCGAACAGGCGGCCCTCGGACAGCGTGATGATCGGCCGCGGAACCTGCTTCGTTTCGCCCCTGGAGAGCGCGACCATGGCATCGCGCACCAGCGGAATGCACACATCGTAGGTAAGCCGCCGGGCGACTTCTTCGCGGTCTATGAATCGCATTGCTTGCCGATCCGGAAAGTGGCCGTACGCGGTGAACAGCGTCGTGCCGCCGGGCCACTTGAGGGTGAAAAGGGCGCCGCCAGGCCGCTAGGCGAGCGCCAGGTTCACATTCTCAATCGCTTCGTCGATCTCGGCCGTGTTCTTGTAGCCAACCGTTACGCAATCGACGCCCGCGTTCTGGAATGCGTACCGCATGGCCGCCTGGCGATCCTCGCGCTTTGTGAACGCACCTTCTCCCACCAGCTTCATGCTGATCACGCCCATGCCCTCTTGGCGCACCTGCTTGACATGGGCGACCACCTCGTTTACATTTCCCGGTCCGTTGGTGGCAAAGTTCTCCGCGTCCATGCTCTTGCCGGTATGATTCATGCGGATCATCGCCAGCCCAAGCCACTTGTTTCCCGGGACACAGCGCAATGCCGGCAGCCCGTGCACCGACGCCCCGTGTGCCACCACGGCGTGCTTCCGCTCGGCTTCGAGAATGCCATCCTGCCACTGGGTGGTGTCTGTGGGCCACGTCGCAGCGTGCTGCCAGTGCAGCAGCATCACGTCGAAATATTCGGTATTGGCGAGTTTGCGCAACTCGTCGATCTTTTCCTGCGGATTCACGCCTTCGCGCGTGGTCACCTTCGACAGCAGCCGGTAGCTATCGCGCGGAATGCCGTTCAGCGCCACACCGAGCATCCGGTGCATCTGGCCGTACGATTCGGCGGTTTCGAAGAAGCGAATGCCGCGGTCGTAGGCGTAGCGCACCAGCCTCGTGAATTCGTCCTGTCCCAGTTGGCGCTGGATTTGGCCGCTGAGGCTACCGGTGCCAAACGCCAGCCGTGTCACCTTTACGCCGGACCTTCCGAGCGTTACCCAGTCCGTCGCGGTTGCGGGAGCCGCGCGCAGCGGCAGTTTTCCGGCGCCGGCGAGCATGCCCGCGGCCAGTCCGGTCTTCAGAAAATCGCGTCTGGAGTAATGTGCCATTTGTCCCCCCAATGGGTCGCATCTTATCACGTATCGCGGTCCGATGCTCCGGTGCTGACCGGGCGCCGCCCGTTTCCGCGCAGGCAGGCGAAACGATCAGCCTACTTAGCGGGGGCAAACGCGTCAGTCAGCGAAACCACCTTCAGGTTCGCGCGCAACTGGTCGGCGGTCGCCACGCTATCCACGCGGATCTCCACGGGCTCTCCGGGGAGCAGGTCGAGATAATCGTCCGAGAGCTTCGTGTCCAGGTCACCGAAAGAGATGCTCACGCTGCGCGCCAGCACTTTGGAGGAGACTCTCAGGCGATACGAGTCGCCGGCCTTGGTCAGGCTGCTGGCGATCTCGGCCGCGGGCAGATGCGCTTCCTTCGGCAGCGCGAACAACAGCAGATTGCTGGAAACGATTTTGCCGTCCACCTTCAGGTCCGCGACTGCAAAAACATGTTTGAGGTCGCTGCCCAGCTTTTCGTTCGGCACTTGCAGGTAGGTCTGGCTGGAAAGGGGCGGCACCTGGACGGCTTGCGACTGGTCGCTCACCACGGTCCCATCGAAAGCCATCAGGCGCACACGCAGCTCGCCGCTTGTGGGCGCCGTCCGGTCGGAAACCACGTACACCGCAAGGTTGCCATCCTCGACGTGAGGAGAGACCAGCAGATCGTTATAGAAACGCCGCGCGTAATATTGCAGCGCCTTCCAGCGCCCGTAGTAATCCAGGCTGGACCACGAAGCCACCGGCCAGCAATCGTTCAATTGCCAGTAGATGGAGCCCATGGCGCGCGGGCGGGTGCGCCGCAGATGCTCGGCGCCCACCTTGATCCCTTCCGCCTGCAGCACCTGGCTGACATAGAGGAACGACGCGAAATCCTTCGGCTCCGCGTAGTAGCGCAGCAAATAGTCGTGGATGATGGCGTTGCCGGCATTGTTCTTCTGATGAGCCAGCATTACCGGGGTGAAGATATTGGCGCGATCCTCGGGCGTGGTGAACTCTTCCACCGTGCGCATCTCCGGGAACGACTGGAAGCCATACTCGGTCATGAAACGCGGGAAGTGCTTCTCGTAATCGCTGAACGGAACGCGGCCGTGCCAGACGCTCCAATCGTGCATGTCGCCCGACTGGTTATTGTCGGACAGATCCTCAAAATCCGCGCTCGGCGAACTCGGCCAGTATGGCGTCTCCGGAGTCAGGCGTTCCACCGCGCGGGCCAGGATGCCGCTGAACACGGTGAGATAATCCTGCCACATGCGCCGGCGCGTTTCCGGGGTCTGGTCCTTGACGGCCCAAATGTACCCGACTTCGGTTTCGTTATTGCCGCACCAGAGCACGATGCTGGGATGATTGCGCAAGCGCCGGAGCTGGTCCTCGGCTTCTTGCGCAACGCTCTGCTTGAAGGCGTAGGTGCCCGGCTGCCAATCGTTGCCGAACATGAAATCCTGCCAGATCATGATGCCCAGCTCGTCGCAGATGTCGTAGAACTCCTGGGTTTCGTAATAGCCGCCGCCCCAGTGCCGGATCATGTTCATGTTGGCGTCTTTAGCCGATTGCAGCACCTGGCGGTACTGCGCGGTGGTGACGCGGGTGGGGAAACTGTCGAACGGGATCACGTCGGCGCCCTTGCCGAAAACGGGGATGCCGTTGACCACGAATTCGAACGAGCGTCCCCATTGATCGGGCTCGCGCCGCAGCACGATGGACCGCAAGCCGGTGTGCGCGGCGGCTTCGTCTTCCAGGCGTCCGCCAACCCGCACGCGCGCGCTGAACTTGTAGATGGGCTGCGCGCCATAACCGGCCGGGTACCAGAGGTCTGGCTTGCCGACCTCGATCGGGAGATCGATGTGGTTCACGCCGGCGTGCAGCGCCACGGTGCGGGCGGCAGCGCCGGTGGAGCGCCCATGTCCGTAATCGACCGACACTTCCGCGGCTTCGTCGGCCGCCGCGGTGACTTCCGCTTCGGCGACCAGGTGCGCCACTCCGGCGGTCACGTCACGCTGTCGAATGTGCAGGTCGGAGATCCTCGCCCGGTCCCAGACCTCGAGCCGGACCGGCCGCCAGATGCCGCTGGTCACGAAACGCGGCCCCCAGTCCCAGCCGTACTCGTAGGCGGCTTTGCGGATATAGGTTTTCTCGGCGGTGTGTGTCTTGTCGCGCCATTTATCGGCGGCGGCAATCTTGGCGGCCGCACGGATGGGGGAAGGGAACACCACGCGCAGCGAATTCGCGCCCGCTTTCAGATATGGCTTCACGTCGATGCGCCACTCGCGGAACATGTTATCGGCGGTGAGTATCCGGGTACCGTTCAGCCAGACCTCGGAGTATGCGTCGAGACCTTCGAACACGAGCTCGATGTTACGGTGTTCGAGCAGCACCAGTGGGGCCGGGATAGTGCAGCGATACTCCCAATCGGCGTTCTCGATCCATTGCTGTTTGGCTTCGTTGTCGCGATAGAAGGGGTCCGGGATCAGCTTGTTCCGCAGCAGGTCGGTGTGGACCACGCCGGGCACCTGCGCCGGATGCCAATCCGAGTCTTTGGCGCCGGTCGAGTCGGCGCGCTGCCGGAATTCCCAGCCGGAATCGAGGCGGATGCTCTGCCGCACGGTGCCGGCCGCGAAAGCGATGCCGCTGGTCAGCACAGGCAGAAGGATGAGTGTGAAACGACGTGGTCGCTGGAACATGATGATTGCCTGCTACAGAGCATATCAGGGTGGATGGAACGTATGTCCGCCGAATGCCACAAGGAAGGCGGCAGCTATGATCAGTGGTCGCTACGTGCGCGGCTGTTTTGGTGGTCCCGTCACCGGCATCACGTTGGTATCCCTCATCCGAACCGGGCGATTCCCTTCGTACACCACCACCCACGTCGCCCTGGTCGTTCCATTCCTCAGATCCACTCCAACCATCTGCACGTCTCTCCCGACCTTCAGGTCTTCTTGGGCGCTGGAACCGAAGATCGTATCCGCATCCACCACCACCTTCAGCTTCTTCTTCTCGTACCCTGATTGCGGATCGGCTTTCGGATTGGTGAACATTTCAAACCTCTCACCGCCATGATCAAGGTCTGTAATTACGCCAAAGAAGTTGACGACGTTGAGTTCGATCAGGTCAGCTACGAGCCTGCCAGAAGCATCTGCCCTGCAGCGTCCCGCAAAGTCGTCACCAATCTGCACCAGTGAGAGATCATGCGATGTCTTGCCCTTCCAGACCTCGGTGTGAGCGTCCGTGGCGACAAGGATCATGCGTTCCCCGGATTCGACCGCGATCTGGTTGCCGGAGATCGCCTTCACGGTGCCTATAACGGGAATGATGGGATTGTCGGAAGAGCTGCGGTGCTGTCCAGATAGGCTCTGGCAGAGGAGAACCGCGGCAACGGTTGTAACCGTCAGCGAGACGAACAACTGCGTGGACCTTGCCATGAACTCATCTTACGCGTGAATTCCGCAATGGCGCTCATGCAAAGGAACAATCGAGCGTCGTAACTGGAAACGATTCGTCAATTGCCATTCGAAAAACGCTACGTGCAGCGTGTGGCGTCGGCTCTGCGGGCTCTTGATCAACAACGGGGGCAGGCCGTGATCCCAAGTTGATAAAACAATCTTGGGAGAAACGTTTTGATCAGCTCTGAGATCCTGTTAGGCCTGCCCGGTTACCAGATTACCGGGATTGA
>Ga0181529_10003941_pt1 | contig 16469 bp, 20 predicted proteins | sample PEATcosm2014_Bin_36_FD_119763 | JGI IMG/M metagenome (GOLD analysis project Ga0181529, IMG submission 119763) | Peatland microbial communities from MTU Mesocosm Facility, Houghton, MI, USA - PEATcosm2014_Bin10_30_metaG | ecosystem: Environmental > Terrestrial > Soil > Wetlands > Peat | place...
GCCGGCAGCAGTACGCACGGCTGGCGACGATCTCCGTGGCCCATCTTTACAACCTGCGCAAGAGCCAGCGCTACCGCGAGCGGCGCTTGAACTACACCAAAACACGGCCCACAACCGTGGCCACTCGGCAGGCGCTTTGCCGCGCCGCCACCAAGAGGCGGGAGCGCTTCTGGCCATGCCGGCCGGGGCGGGAAAGTCGTGGTGCTCTCAGTTGCCGGCAATTGCACGCGGTCGAGGCTCGACAAGCGTGAGCTAAGGCATGGTAGAATGTTTCGGCGAAGAGTACCGAAGGGAGAAAGTATGGACTCTGCCTGCGCGTTTTGCGGAAGCTACTTCAGGCTCCCGGGGCTCCGCTCCTCAGGATGGGGTTGTTGGGCGGCGCTCATTCTGTTGGCTGTGGTTGGACTGGCGGGTTGCAACTCGATAAGTTCGTCGAACCCGCCCACGGCCAAAGGCTCGGCGCCGACAATCGTTTCCTTTGCGGCAATTCCATCAAGCATAAACTCCGGTGCTCGCGCGCGCTGAATTGGCCGCCCGCGCGGCTTTGTGGAAGGCCAACGGCGAGCGAATTGTCTTTACCAACGGCTGCTTCGACCTGTTGCACATCGGCCACATCGAAGTGATCGAACAGGCCCGGCGCTTCGGCGACCGCCTGATCGTAGCCATCAACAGCGACGCCTCGGTGCGCGCGTTGAAAGGCCCCAAGCGCCCGATCGTGGGCGAACGCGAACGCGCCCGCGTTCTGGCCGCACTGGCCGCCGTGGACGCTGTAACGGTCTTCGCCGAACCCACGCCGTTGGAGTTGATCGCGGCGATCAGGCCCGACGTCATCGTCAAAGGCGGCGACTACGGCGTGGAGACTGTCGTCGGCGCGGCCGAGGTTCAGTCCTGGGGCGGTCAGGTCAAGATAGTTCCCACCGTCGCGGGCTTCTCCACCACGCGGCTGATCGAGAAAGGCGCGGGAACGTAAGCCGCGGACGGAGTTATGCGGGTTTCTACCTGGTATTTCAAGTGGATCGAGCGATGCCTGCGCATCGAGGCATTTTACGGAACCGGCGAGAACGCGGCGAAGACTTGAATCTGGATCGCCGCGAGCGTATATGTGCCGGTCGCCATGGTGCGCATACGGCTCGACACAGAGGCATGGCTGCTCCGGATTCTACAGATTCCCAGAATAACTCCATTCGAGAAAACGCCGATTTTACGGCATTTCAGAATATGGACTGCGATAACGACTTAGGCGATATCGGCAACCGGTAGATTCAGTCCGACTTTTGGCCGGATAGCAGTGGAATAGGCAAACTGAAGCGGATGCTGTACCATGCCGATAGCAGGCGGCGATGCCGGCGGATGGAATCTCCACCCCGACCATCGCGGGGAAGAGGATTTGCTCGGCCGAGCCGCTTTCATCCTCAAGGAGTGGATCGTGTCGGTTCGAAATGTTCGGATTCATCGGCTCTTTCTTGTTGGTTTCTTCTTTGCCGCTACCGTCGCCCTGGCGCAAAGCGGCGCTCCATCCCCCACCCGCGAAATCCACGCCGACCTCTCCCAGATTGCCGGACCGCATAGCGCCGCTCCGTTGCTGACGGTGGGCGCCGGACGAGCCAATGAGGGACTGCGCGCCGACTGGCAGCGGCAATTGGCCGATGTGCAGACGGAGATCGGTTTCCGCTACATCAGAATGCACGGATTGCTGAACGACGATATGGGCGTCTATAGCGAGGACGCGGCCGGCCATCCGCTATACAACTTCCAATACATCGATGCCCTCTACGACGCACTGCTGCGCATGAACATTCGCCCCTTTGTCGAGTTGGCCTTCATGCCCGCAAAGCTGGCCAGCGGCGACAAGACCATCTTCTGGTGGAAGGGAAACGTTACGCCTCCAAAAGACCCCGCCAAGTGGAGCGGACTTATTCGCGCGCTGCTGGCCCACTGGCGAGAACGTTATGGCGAGCGAGAGATCGAGACATGGTACTACGAGGTCTGGAACGAACCCGACTTATCCGGCTTCTTCGCCGGCTCCTTGGAGGAGTATCTCGGTTTCTACAAGATCACCGCGGAGGCCGTCAAGGCGGAGTGCGCCCATTGCCGCGTCGGCGGTCCAGCATCCGCATCGCCGTTCAAATACGAGCAGGAGTTTGTGAAGTATTGCGCCGCGAACCGTGTCCCCGCGGACTTCGTTTCCACCCATTCGTATGGCGTGAAACAGGGCTTTCTCGATCAAGACGGCACCACTGGAACGGTCCTCGACTCCGCGCCGGACGCGGTCAGCGGGCGTATGCGGCATTCGCGGGAGCTGCTTCTCCAATCCGCCCTGCCCAAGCTGGAACTGCACTTCACCGAATGGGGTTCCGCGTATACCGCCACCGACCCGGTGCACGACCAGTATCATCAGGCCAGCTTCCTTCTCGACAAGATCAAGCGCGCGGCGCCCTATGTCGATTCCCTCTCCTACTGGACCTTCACCGACATCTTTGAAGAAAATGGGCCGCGCTTCACTCCCTTCCACGGCGGCTTCGGACTGATCAATTATGAGGGAATTCACAAACCGGCCTTTTATGCCTATGAGTTTCTAAGCCGTCTGGGAACGACAGATGCAGTGGACGACGACGAACAATCCTGGATAACTGAGAGCGCGGACGGGCAGGTACAGGCGCTGCTCTGGGACTATTCGCCGCAGGTTCCACCGCAGGGTCAGAACGACCAGACTTATTACAAGCGGGATTTGCCCGCGCAAAACAAGGGCAATGCGCATCTCACTTTGACCCATGTGGCGCCCGGCACGTATTGGCTGCGGGTCTATCGCATCGGTTATAAGGTCAACGACGCATACTCCGACTATCTGGCAATGGGCGCTCCATCCCAACTCTCGCCGCGTCAGGTCGAGTATTTGAAGGAGAAGAACAATGGCGCACCGGTCTCCCAAGAGGCGATCCACATTGCCGACGGCGCCTTCAGTTACACCCTTCCGTTGAAGACGAACGACGTCTATCTCTTGCTGTTGACCAAGATCGCGGAGTAGACCTCGGCATCGCGACAAACCGGCCATTGAAGCCCGATGAAGGCATGAATTGGCAGGATCGGTGGGCGGTCTTCGACGTATCGAGGGCAACCCGCTCTACAGATTACACAAGAATTACATTGATGGGACACTCGCCGCCCCTCCTTGAGCTAGGCTCTGTCTTGCAAGTCAAATCCTCAAAGGAGTCCACCATGAATATCCGCATCGCAGCCGCGGCGTTAGCTTTCGTCGTCCCTGTTGCAACCGTTTCCGCTTTTGGCCAGGCAGGAAGCCTGGACCCAACTTTCGGTTCCGGCGGCATCGTCATTACAAACTTCGGCGTCAATGAAAACAACTTCCAGCTTGTGGATGCGGCGCTCGCGCCCAATGGCGATATAATCGTCGCCGGAACGGTCTCGAACCTTGCCGAAGGCGAAACGCAAAGCTGCGACATCATTCGCTATCTGCCCAGCGGCGAACTTGACGCGAGCTTCGGAAGCGCCGGCATCGCCACCCTCGCCGCGCCCTACTTTGCCAGCACAACGGGTGTCCTCTCCCTGCAAGCCAACGGGAAGATACTGGTCCTGACCCAGGTCGAAGTCGACGGCGCCCTTGAGGTTGCCCTTGAGCGCCTCGACGCCAATGGAGAATTGGATTCGACATTCGGCAGCGGCGGCATCGCAGTGGTCGACTTTCCCGCTCCAGCCACTGAAGTGGCGAGTCCCAGCCTGGTGCTGGCCCAGCCCGACGGAAAGATTCTGCTCGCCGGTGCGGCCACTCCGCCCTTTCGCAGCAAGCTTTCCCCGGAGACCGTGCTCGGCCGCTATCTCTCCAACGGCACCCCGGACACGACCTTCGGCAGCAAGGGCTTCGCGTCAGCGGTGGCCATCGGCACACCGAGCGCATTGGCCGTCCTTTCCGGCGATGGCATCCTCGCCCTCAATAACGCGGGTCAACTCGCGCAGTTTACCTCCGCTGGAGTTCCGCTAACCACGCCCATTGGCGGAACCGTGACAGCCGTAAAAGCAAGTGGAGCTTCCACGTTTCTGGCAAATGGAGATTTTCTCCAGGCCGGCGCGGTTCAGGGCCCGGATGGTCGCAGAAACGCCGACTCCATCATCGAGCGATTTCTGCCCAGCGGCGTTCTCGACTCCACATTCGCGTCTCCCGCTATCTCTTTCGGGCCGAACGGAGGGGGCGTGGACAGCTATTCCTTTGGCATCGGCACCGACTCGCTGGGCAGGGTCATTGTGGGAGGGCAATTCATCACTCCCACAAATGGCGTTTGGGGCGTGGCCCGCGTCAACTCGAACGGCAGCCTCGATACTACTTTTGGCAGCGGCGGCTCGGTGAATACATTGGTCGGTCTGGAAGGTTTTGCCAGCGTCGTTCTGATCCAACCGAATAACGAGATTGTCGCCGTTGGCGAAGCTCAGGTTTCCAAAGACACCGCCAACACGATGGAAGATCTGGCGATCGTCCGCTATCGGGCCGAGTAACTCGCTTGGCTGTTCATTGAATCTTAGGGATGCCCAGGTCCGGCTCCCGGACCTGGGTTTACCCTTGAACGTATGGCATTCACGCCACGCGCCGGGGGCAATGCTTCCAGCGCGTGGCGTCCTCCGCGCTGTGCGGCTTCGTAGGTTACAATGGCTAAAGAGGTTCCTGATGCCCACAGCAATGGTCACCTTCAATGGCCGCATTACAATTCCCCCGCAAGTGCGTAAAAATCTCGGGCTCAAGACCGGCGACAATGTGGAGTTCGTCGAAATTGAGCAGGGACGGTTCGCTATCTGTCCCCGGAACCGTTCAGCGATCGGCCATGAGCGCCGCATTCCAAAACCGGACTTTGCATTGGACAAGATTGGCGAGGCTTTGGCTTAGCATCGACTGGTGCATTGTCGACACATTTCTAGCGCGGTTGACCTTCGCTTGCTTCCGCCTCGTGAATTCTCCGGGGCAACGCAACCTTATGGAACCTCTGAATAACTCGCATATCCACAACTGGCGCCGGCTTCGGACGAGACCGCAATCTTGAACTTTCGCCATTTGCCCGAAGAGCGCGAGTTATGCGGCCAGATACACGATACGGTCAATTTTCGGGCATCCGAGTGGCTTTCTCTTGCAAGCGAGAGAGACGCATCCGGGTACTTGCCGAAGGACATGAGCTTTTCTTTGCCCTGATGCTTGTATGCTCAACGCCACAGCTTTCCACCCGCCGGAGTGACCCGGAGATAGAAGCTCCCGCTGTCGCTCGAGCGATAGAAACCCTGCCGGCCCGTCAGACCGGCAAAAACGGGCTGTATTTCAAAATCTACTGACAAGGCGCTGACAAGTAAGCGCGTCTTGAAGTGTCTCTGCTTGCGCCTTGTTGCGTCAGTTCCTTATTCCAACGATTTAATTGGTGGGCAGTGAGGGACTCGAACCCCCGACTTCCTGCTTGTAAGGCAGGCGCTCTAACCAACTGAGCTAACCGCCCACACCCGGCGGGAATGCCATTCGGGCCTTTCCTCCATCATAGCAGCGCGGATACGTCGAGGAGGGACGAGCATCGAGAGTTGTTACACTCAGCCAGTGAGCCGACTGATTGTCAATGCCGACGACTTCGGGCTGACGGCAGGAGTCAACCGCGCCATTGCCGAGTTGCACCGCGCCGGAACGCTGACCAGCGCCTCGCTGATGGCGCGGGCTGAGGCTACAGAAGAGGCCGTCGCCATCGCTCACGCAAATCCCGCGCTGGGCGTGGGATGCCACGTGGTTCTAGTGGACGGCGCCCCTGTGCTTTCCGCGCGGGAAGAGATACCTCATCTTGCCAGCCCGCGCAACGGCCGCTTTCGGCCATCCTCGATCGGTTTTCTCAACTGGTTGTATCGCGATTCGAACCCCCAATGGCCTTTCCGGGCGAGAGCCATGCGCGAAATTGAAGCCGAGGCCGCCGCGCAAATTGCCCTGTTGCAGGGCAAAGGAGTCGCTCTGACTCACATCGACACCCACAAGCACACGCATATGTTTCCCGCCGTGCTCAGGCCCCTTCTGCGCGCCGCGCGGGCGGCGGGCATTCGCGCCGTTCGCAACCCCTTTGAACCGGCGTGGAGCTTGCGCGCCACGCCCGGCGCGCCCTGGGTTCGGCGAGCGCAAGTGAACCTGTTGCGGCGGCTAGAGCCTGCCTTCCGGCGCATTGTCGCCGAGGAGGGCTTCACGACCACCGATGGAGCTATCGGCATTCTGGCCACGGGAACCCTCGATGCCGCCACGATCAGTTCCTTGCTTCGCCGCCTGCCTCCCGGCACCTGGGAGTTAATTGCGCATCCGGGGTACAACGATGCCGATCTTGCTCGTGCCAATACCCGTCTACTGGCTTCGCGGGAGACCGAGCGGGAGGCGCTGAGCGCCTTGCAGCGGTTCGCGGAGATTGAACGAATCTCGTTTGCCGTTCTGCAAGGAAACGTCTGAGACTGAAACTGCTGCCTGGCATACCGCAACGGCTATACGTGGCCGAATTCAAACGCCGACTCAACCGCCGCACTATGCCTCCACCACGCTTCCCGCGCCGATTTGCGCCGGTTTGCCTACCCAAGCCGTTACCTATAAACGAATTGCCGCCTCGGAGAAGCCCGGTTGACATTCACTCAGTGGGATTCTGGAAGCGTAGATCGCGCATCGGGAACCCGGCGCACGGCGTTCGCCATCAACCGCGGCAAGGGAGCGAATGCGCCGGATGCCAACTGACATCGGCCTGGGCGAAAAGCCCCGATGGACCGGAGCCTTTCGCGTGCATATTCGGTGGGGAGATCAGCTCATGCCAGAGCCGGAACCGGCTCCATTGCGAGCGCCCCAGCCCCGCCGACAGACGCGCTCACAAGTGCTGGAAGAGCCGCTACCGGCGACGCTTGCAGATGGATTCCGCGCGTGAGCCGGTGGACGAAGTGGTAAGGCGGCCACGGGCCGGAGAGCTGCGTCTGGCACTCCCGCATGGTGGCGCCGATGGTTGCAAATCTGTTCTGATAGCGTTCGACCGACTTGCGGTCGATCAAGTGGGCAATGTCCAGGAGCATTCTGCCGCTCTCGGCAAGACGGCAGCTCACCTCTTCGTCCAGAGGCATGAATATCCTGTGCATCTGGAAGCTCACGGCGCGGGCGCGAGTCTGGCGTTCGCGCAAGCGGGAGGCGCTCTCGCGCAGCCCGGCGAAATACCCCCGGCCCGACTTGTCGGCCGGTAGATGCTTGTCCTCGGTCGGCGAATGCTTGTCCACTGTCTGCGCGCAGCAGTCGTCGACAAATATCTTCAGATGCATCTCGGTTTTGCCGCGCAGTTTATCGATGTGGGAGAGGAACTGGCGCTGGTTGGAGCGGAGGGAACGGCGTAGCGTCTCGTCGTCGTTGAAGACGGTGCCGAAGCGGAATGGGAGCACCGTCGAATGCTGAAAACAGTCGGCGATGACCCGCGCGTGATCGACACCGGATTTCTGATTGAGGGTTTCCTGGGGGTTGTGTTCGCTGACGACGACCGCGAGGTCGCTGGCGGGGTATAGAAATACCTGGTTGCCGCTGACTCCAACGAGGGATTCCATCGGAATTGGTTTGCGATGACGGGCTATTTCAGGAAAGGCTTGCTTTTCACCGATGCAGTAGGCATACCATGCCATGAGAGTACGCTCCGTGCGCTGACGCCGTGAGGCGCCGCTGGTTGGTGAAACTCCGTGACCCAGGGAACAACTGCATTGTGGCGCGAGGCCGAGTTTTCGAATCCAAGACTGGTTAACTGAGTTGCATACTACCCCGATTCGAAGACGGCTGGCAATGGCCCCGATCACAAACTGGATAAAAAGGAAGCAAGAGCGATAAAAACAGTATTGACAGGGCAAATATTCGAGTTGGCAATATCAAATTCTGTTCTAAGATAGTATATGGAACCATTCTGGAATGTGCCAGAACAGCACATCGATGCTTTGATTTCAACGGTTTATAGGATCAGGTCAAAGTTCGGGCATTGTTCCCGGAAGAAAAGAAAAATCCTGGAGAACTCCGTCCCAAAAGATGAATGTGACGCGATTTTACGTTCCTCAAGGCAAAATATGACGCATCTGGAGATAAAAGACGACGTTCATCAAGGACGAGAGACCGAGAAAAGCCAAGATCAAGCCGGCAAATATCTTGATTCTTGCGCTAACCGCTTTCATATCTTCATGGAGTTCGTCCTGAGCCTGGGCGTTGCGGGCCGCGTCGTCGCGCAACTCCTCCAACCGATCCTCAATGCCGCGCAGCTTTGAGGTTTGTTCCATCATCAAGCGTTGCAGTTCGCGGTGCCGGTTCTGGAGGTCGATCAGTCGATTCTCGATGGGGTCAAGATTGACCGTGGGCGGGGGCGGATGCGTCGACGCCTCGCGAGGGAGAAAATTGGAGACTGCGGAGCCGATATTGCCGTCGAACAGCGGCAGAATCCTCTGCACCAACGGCAGCGCCATGCGCGCCGCGCCCAGAGCGCGTTGAAAGCCGGTGGGCAGGCGCTCGGGCGATAAGCCGGCCAGCGCGCGTTCCGCGTCGTTTCCGCCAAATTCAGGCGCATCGCTCATCTCTTTCCCTCCCAATTCCACTATAGAAGGATTGCTCCGCATGGCGCGCCGGCGACCGCGCGGCGCAACGCCCCTCCGGTCGCGTATTCTGTCAGCCAGGAGAGGCTTGTGAATCCAGTTCTTGCCCGCACTTTGCGCAGTCTGCAACGCAACATTCTGGCCGGCGTCATCACCATCGGGCCGCTGTTTGTCACCTATCTGATCTTCAGCTTCCTTCTTGGCACTCTGGCCCAGGCGGGCTTGCCCGTGGTGCAGCTCTTTGCCGCCGTCTTTCCCCGCAACTGGCTCAATCAGCCCTGGTTGCAGTCGGCGATGGCGATCGTGCTCACGCTGGTCATGCTGTATGTCGTGGGCCGGGTCACCTCGCTGGTGGTGGGACGCCAGGCCTTCAGCCTCTTCGAGGCGATGCTGGAGAAGCTGCCCTTTGTGGCCAAGGTCTATACCTCGGTGCGGCAATTGGTGGACAGCATGATGGCCAAGAAAGAGTCCAGCCAGCGCGTTGTGCTGATCGACTTCCCCATCGCCGGGCAGAAGAGCATCGGCTTCCTGACGCGGACGCTCACCGACTCGGTCAGCGGCAAACTGCTGGCCGCGGTCCTGGTCCCCAATGCCATCAATCCTACCTCGGCCTTCCTGCAAGTGCTCCCCATCGAGCTGGTCACGGATACCGACCTGGGCATGGAGCAGGCCATGAGTATGCTGCTCACCGGCGGCGCGGTGGGACCGGAGAAGATTCGCTTCTCGCGGCCGGACCCCTCGGCGATGAAGACTGTTACGCCGCCCGCGCCCGCGGCTTGACTCTGGCGAGGGATTCGTCTTTCGAGGCAACCTGAATGTCGCGCTTGTTAAGGAGGTTCAGCCGGAACTGCGTGGAATCGACGTTATCGCCGCCATCTCTAGCCGGCCGGTTCATCGGCAACCAACTCTGCTTCGGCGCACTCGCTTTCGACGGCGACCTTGCGCAGGCTTATGTGCTCAACCTGCGCCCAGACCAGGCCGACCGGTACGATAGCCAGAAAGCTGACCAGCAGCAGCGTGGCCGCGCAGGCGGTGGCCGCCTCGGTGGACAAGGTAAAAAGCGCCCGCATCGTAAGCATGACCGCGCCGATCTGCGTGAACCAGCCGATCACCGGCAGTTGCACGGCGCTCGCCGCGCCGCTTGAGACCATCAGCACCATGCACTTGGGCAGAGAGACCGAGGCGCGATGATCGGGAGCGACAAAGGCGAGTGCGGTCTCCAGATAAGTGATCGTAATCAGCCCCCACATGGCGATCGACAGCGCGAACGCGATGGCGAAGTCCGAGAAGGAGCGGAGTGTGTCGAGTCCGGTGTGGAATGTGCGCATCTTGTTTGCCACGGCATGGCCCGCGCCCGCGGATAGCTTGCTGAAGACCTTTTCCGCAATGCGGGCCATCTCCTCGCCCTTGATGCGCAGCGCAACGAGGAAGAGCGCGCCAACCGCGGCGCCGGCAAGTCCGCCATAGCCGAACTTGCGAAATGTTTCAGGGTGGGGAAGAGTGCCCGCCGGAGCGAACAGAATCGCCGATGAGAATAGAACCGCCATCGAACCGGCATCGAAGAGCCGCTCGACGATATACACCGCAATCTGGCTGGTCAGCGTCAATCCGGTTTTCTTGGCGACCAGGTAAGGCCGCACCGGATCGGCGACGCGGCCGATCAGCGCCACAGCGGTAAACCCGATTACCTGGGTGCCCAGCAGCGAAAAGAGAGGGACGCGCTTGCTGTGGCGCAACAGCACAGCCCATCGCACGGAACGGAAAAGGTAGCCGGTGTAGATGCAGGCCAGAGCGATGCCGATCTTGCCCCAGTCGGCCTGCGCCAGTTGAGCGCGGAAGACGCCGAAGTCGAAGTGAATCCTGTCGCGGCCCCACACCGCCAAGGCAACCAATGCAACCAGCCCCGCCAGGCCAAGTATCAACTGTTTCTTTGTCAAGCGCTCTCCGTTTTCCTTCGGTTCAAGTCCATTCTACCGGGCGCGGCGACCGCGTGAAGAGCGATCCGTCAGATGTCCTCGCGGTAAAGCATATCGCGGATGGTTCGCCGCCGGGCTTCGTTCATTTCACTCTCCGCCTTGCGGGCCTCGGCGTCCAGGCGGCGCTTTTCAATCGGTTCCATGAGTTCGGGAACGCTGCACGCCGGACAGCGGTTGGCAAAACCGGGCTTGTCCGGCTTCAACTCGAACTCCTCCGAGCAGCAAACGCAGATTTTGATAGGAAAGGCCATTGTGAATCTATGATAAACACCCTCTGTGGGGCAGACCTCGCGACCGTGGCCATGGGGGCCGTCTAACCGTTCAACCGCTGCAACCCGACCTCTCGCTGCGAGAAATAGAGTATGCAAGCAACCGGTTCCCGCAACAAATTGATTCGATGCGGATCGATGCGCATGACACAAAGCGAATCGGACAGCGGCATCCACGCATTGACGGGGCCGCGCGGCGGGTTGAGGATAAGGACTGGGGGATTTTGCTTGAACCCCAAAGAGGAGACCTCCGCATGGCGAAGGAATTTGATCCCGCGAACGAAGGCTTGATGGACGGTGAGCCGAAGGACGCGGCGACCGTGGCCGGAGCGCTGGAAGGCATGGACGACATTGTCGATCGGATCGCGGCGGGGCTGTACAACCTGGCATCGATGCTGGTGGGCGAGGGCGAAGACAGCGTGCGTCTCGTGGAGACGGCGATCGCCGCCGCCGAGGTCTCCCACTGCCACGATCCGCACAAGGCGCGCGAGAATAGCCGCCGCGCCCTGTGCGCCTCGGCCATTGAGATCGTTGGCCGGAGAGGGCCGGTGAGCTTGGTCGCGCCCGGCGGACTGGCTCCCGCCGAGACCTGCCTGGAGGACGACGATCTGGCCGCCGCGGGCGTCTCGCGCGAAGAGCTGGAGCGCGCCATCGGCGGACCGGAGCGGAACAGGGTAAGGGATTGGCTGACTGGCCTGCCCACTGCCATGCGCGTCATCTTCGTGCTGCGGGCGGTGGCCGGGCTGAGCGCGGCGGACACCGCCGACCTGCTCACCGCCCACGGCGGCGCACAAGCCGCCGGCTGGACCTCGGACGCGGTGCGCGAGGTCTTCCGCCGCGGGCTCTGCTCACTGGCCTCGCAACTCATTCAGGCCACGGCGGCGCGGTAAGTTATCGGTCTCATGGCAATCGACTATAGAACGTTTCCGCGACTTGTGCCCGCATCGAATGCCTCGAATGCGGACGCCATGAATGTCGTCTTGCGCCGAAAGAAAGACTCACCGCTTCATATCCCGATGCAGCGCCTTCACCTGGTAGCCGGCGCGCTTCAGTTCCTTGGCCATCTCCTCGACCATCATCACGCTGCGATGCTGGCCGCCGGTGCAGCCGAAGGCCACGGTCAGATAACTCTTTCCCTCTTCCACGTAATGGGGCAGCAGGTAAAGCATCAGGTCCGTCACCCGGCAAAGAAACTCCTGGGTCTGGGGAAAGCCGCGCACATACGCGGCCACCCCGGAATCGCGTCCGGTCAGATTGCGAAACTCCGGCACAAAGTGGGGATTGGGCAGAAACCGCACGTCGAAGACCAGATCGGCGTCCACCGGCACTCCATTCTTGTAACCGAAGCTCACGCACGAGACCAGCAGCCGCTTGGCCTGCTCGTCTTGACCGAAGCGCGCCTGTATATGCGCCCGCAACTCATGCACGTTGAAGTTCGAGGTATCGATCAGCGTGTCGGCGACGTTGCGAATGGGGTCCAGCAGTTGCCGCTCTTCGACCAGAGAGCGCGAAACCGTCTCCGTCCGGCCCAGCGGATGCGGCCGCCGCGTCTCCGAGAAGCGACGCACCAGCACCGCGTCCTGCGCATCCAGAAAGACCACCCGCGTGGATAAAAGCCGCTTGACGCTCTTCAGTATCTCCGGCAACCGGTCCAGGGTTGGCCCCTCGCGCACATCCACCACGATCGCCGCCCGTTCAACCTCCGCGGACTTCACCACCAGCCCGGCAAAATCCGGCAGCAACTCCAAGGGAAGATTGTCCACCGCGTGAAAACCCAAGTCCTCGAAGGCCTTCAAGGCCGAGGCTTTCCCCGAACCGGAGATACCGGTCACGATGACCAGCTCCTTGCCCGGCTTGGCGGCTGCCGCAACGCTTTGTTCGGCCTCACCGACCTCCTCGGTCGAGCCGGCCGGGGGCCTCTGCTCCGAAAGCATCATGGCCTCATGCTACACCGAAAGCGCCGACTTCGGCACCGGAATGGAGAAGCCGCGCCTAGCCGGTCAGTCGAGCTTCGCCCTCGCTTGCGTGGCCTTCGCTAACCCCGCCCACATCGCCTTGCCTATGGAATCTCCACCAACTCCATCTGTCCGTCGCGCTTGCGATGGAGAACGAACAGCTCCCCGCCCTTGTCGCGGAAGACCAGCAGATCCCGGTCCCGGGACTCGGTCTCCTTCACCGCCTCCTCCAGCGTCAGAGGCGCCGACGCGATCGCCTCGCTGCTCTTGACGATATGCGCCTGAACCACCGCCTTCTTCGCCCTCGTCCCGGCGCGCGGAGGCGCGGTCTCCGTCTCGCCCGCCTCCCCATCCACTGCGCGCGCTTTGCTCCGCGTCACCGGAGGCGCGGCTGCCGATTTCTCATCCTTGGGCAGCCGTTTGCCCTCGATCTTTCTGTCCCGATGGCGGCGCGCCTGATTCTCCGCCCGCTCCAGCGCCTCGCGCAAGGCCGACTCGAGCGTCTCCGCCTGGCCAGCGGCCGCGATCATATGCAGCCGCGACTGCACCGTCACCTCCGCTATCTGCAGATGCCTCTGTACGCCGAATGTTACGCTGGCGCGCGCTGTCTTGCCCAAAAGACGGGCAATCCGTTCAAGACCCTCCTCGGCCTGCGCGCGCAGCGCCTTGGTGATCCGCACTTGTCTGGCGGTAAACTCCACTTCCACGGTCAGCCTCCGCTCCTTGCTTCTCTCGGCGCCCCGCTCTTGCCGGAGAACTTAGGATTCTCTCTGTTTCGTTTTGCAAACGGTCCGCGGCAGTCTGAGTTCCGCCGCGTTCCCCTTTCCCCTCGAATGCCGGATCGGCAAGACCGGCAATAGAAATCCGAGGTTGAGAAGCACAGTATATGCCCACCGTCAACTTATTCAAAAACATCGGCTGGAAACCGCCTCACTCTGGGATCGAATGCGGAAAAAAGCCGTTTCGGAGAGTGAAGCGCACAAAGCCTTGATCCGGCTTTCCGCGCCAATTCTTCGCTCATTTGGAATTGGCGCGACGATAAGCAACCGAGCGCGCGCGGAATCGCAGCGTCCATCCCACCAACGCTCCGGCCGCGCCGCTCAAAGGCACGACGGCAGTGTGCCACACAAGCACGTGGGCAGCTTCGAAATTCGGGCAATGCAACTCCAGCATCCCCACGCCGGCCAAGCCCCCAAGCACACCCGCGATCGATCCGGCGGACACAGAGTTGACCGCAAAGCCGCGCCGCAGCAGCAACCATGCTAGCAGCGCGCCGGGAATGGCGTGGACGAAGCCTGCGACAAGGCAAGCGATGCCAATCGAGAAGAAGTGGTCAACTCGATTGTCGCGAAACAGGAACGCAAACACGCCCAGCAATGCCGCGCTGCCGAGTACCAAGAGCGCTCCCGGAGAGATGCGTCGCCGGCTGCCTGGAATCATTGCATGAACGAATTCGCTGCCCGCCAACCAGGTCAGGAGAACAAGCGCGGGAAAGATCAGCAAGCGTTCAAAGCTATCCATCTTTTCGAATCCGAAGAATCCCGCGCGAGCCGCGCCCGCCAGTGAAACGGCCGCGCAGACCAGAACCAGTCCGCTTGTTATCGCCCAAGTTGGCGGCAGCGGACGCACCGGGCGGAGGGACAGCTTGATCGTGTCGGCTACGCGCTCCAGCGTATCCGGCTCCAGATCGTGAGAGGCGCGCGCAGCGGTCTTCAGGACATCGTCAATCTCTTCGTCTTTCACGACAGCCCTCCGCTCTGCCCTTTGCCTAGCCCCCGGGCGCTCATCGTTTTCCTCAACTTCCTATAGGCTCGGTGCGCTTTCTGCTTTACCGATCCCACGCTGGAAGAGGTGGCGCGCGCTACCTCTTCCAACGACATTCCCGCCACCTTCAACATCTCGATCACCTCGCGTTGGCTCTCAGGGAGTGGCCCCAACAGCGCTTTCAGGCTGTCAGTACGATCGAATGCATCCGGATGCGTAGCCGCCTCTTCGGACGACGCCTCCAATTCCCGCTCGGCGACCGCGGACCGCGCCGATTTCCGATAGTGGTCGACGCGAACGTACCGGGCAATCGCGTAAAACCAGGGGAGGGCCGGTTCGGCAGGGCGGTAAGTGTGACGCGCCTTGTGAATCCGAAGCCAGGTTTCCTGTAACAGATCGTCGGCATCTGCCCGGCTAGCGCACTGCGCAAGAAAAAACCGATGCAGTTGCGGGCTGATGCGCTCGATGAGATCCGTGGCCGCCGCAAAATCCCCCTCTTGGTAGAGGGTCATCAGCATATCGAGACTGAGTTCCGGGTGCATGCGTTGGAATGCCTTCTTGCAATCTTTATCAGCGCCCGCGCATTTGCGCAAATCGTTCTCCGGCGCCAAGCGCGCCCGCGAACGCAACTCGATCCCATATTGCGTTGTTCGATCAACAGCGTCGGAAAGTTACGCGAAGTTGAACAATTTCACGAGTTTTCATTTTTCGACCGAAAAATTTTTTGCCCGTAACTTTTCCCCGCTCCTTACCGAATTCCTAGTTGTGAACGCGCTTTCCTGCCGCGATGGGTTCGCTGAATCGCTGCCGGGACGCGCTTTCAACACAAACCCCAAGGAGATCCCAATGAATTTTCGGAAGCTACGGAATTCCGGTCAATGGCGCTCCAGCTTTATGCTGGCGGCCGCACTCGTTGCCACCGCGCTGGCCGCTGCCGGCCAGCAAGAACGCAGCCCTTTGGTCATCACAAGCACAAATGCCGCGAGCGGCAACGATGTCCTAGTCTTCAAGTTGAATACCGCGGGCACACCCTCGCTGGCGCTGGCTGAAACGCTGAGCACTGGCGGCAAGGGCGGAGCCAGCGCAAACGCCGGAATTGTGCAGTTCAAGGACGATCTGGGCGCGGTGGCCAATTTCGATTCGAACACTGTCAGCCAATTCGCGCGGCGCGACAATGCCATTGTTCTCGGAAGGACGATTCCTCTGGCATCCGACTGCGTGAAACCGGATTCGGTCGCATTGACCCAGGAACGTCTCTTCGTCGTCGGCGCCAATTGCGCCGAGACTCATGCGTGGCCTTCAGGCTTCGTCGATGGACCCGTTGTCAGTCTCTCCGATCCTTCAGCGGCGCAGATTGCGGTGGGAGATAGCTGGGCTGCCGTCACAATGACTTCGGGGTCGCTTCTTCAATTGCCTCTTGCGCATGGAGAAGGAGCGTTGAATGGAACCAGTACCGCGGTTGCGCTGCCCAGCGACGCGGATGCGGTTCCGCTGGGAGCTGCATTTTGGGGAGACGTTCTGGGCTTCACGCCGGCCCACAGTCCCGATAGCTTCGTCATTGTTGACGAGAGCCGGAATGTATACCCGATTGTTGGACCAGCGCCCGCCTTTCCCGTCAACGCTCCCTGCTGGGTGGCCAAAGGACCGGGGAACATCTGGTACACCGGCAACTCCCCCGGTCATGCAATCTCCATCTTCTTAAGCGACAGCCAAGGCGGAGTCTTCTACAAATCCGTTCCTCTGGCGGGTGTGCCGACAGACATAACAGTGTCCGCCGACCGCAAGTTGCTAGTGCTTAATTGCGTAAGTTTACGATAGTGTTGCGCAGTTGCGATCCTTTGACTTCGCGTTTGCGCCAGACGAACGGCTTAGCTTCCGGGCCGTAGACTGCGACGAAGTCCTCAATGGCC
>Ga0181529_10003942_pt1 | contig 16466 bp, 12 predicted proteins | sample PEATcosm2014_Bin_36_FD_119763 | JGI IMG/M metagenome (GOLD analysis project Ga0181529, IMG submission 119763) | Peatland microbial communities from MTU Mesocosm Facility, Houghton, MI, USA - PEATcosm2014_Bin10_30_metaG | ecosystem: Environmental > Terrestrial > Soil > Wetlands > Peat | place...
CGTGCAGCGCCAAACGACGCTTCTCGCGTTCTGCGTCGTCAGCCTCCGCTACGTTTATGGTGATGCGGCCTTCGTTGTGGCCGGTCAGCACCTTCGGGCCATCGGGCTCCGGCGCGTCCGCCAAGAACTCGAACCGTAATTCGGTTGCCCGTTCAGCACTGTTTTCGCAAGGCAGTTTCAGTCGCCGGAGACTGTAAAGCAATCGCCGCTTCGCCACTTCCAGCCGATACCATTTTTCCCGATTCCCGCTCACACGCAAATCGGGAATGGTACTCGTCAACCGGCAAGACTCGCAGAGCGTCACCGTGGCTTCCGCGGGCACAGCCCAATTGCAGACATCCTCCTTGCCGTCGTTTTCGCACAAGCGATAGATTTTTCCGGCACGTGATTTCCATTTGTCGCCATCCGCCGGTTCGAGCGACGCCATGTCGTCGATATCGGGAAGATAGGCGAGAGTGTGCCCGCACGTGACGCAAGAGACGTTCTCAAAAAATACCAACTGTTGACAATAATCGCAATGGAAAACGTTCATGTGACAGACCCCAGGAGGAACGTAATTCGAAACACAACCGCAAACGGCATGCCCCCCGTCGTGAAATGCGTGCAAGCTATTTTTATGCCGATCTTGCCAAAGAAAGTCTTGACCGGCCGTAAGTGCGGAGTTTGTCACAATCTTGGCGCGAGTGCGGGAACCGTTGTATACTGACAGAGGGCGAATGCCGTGGGAGTCGTGGGTAGCGGCACTTGTCGACCAAGCCCTGGTTATGCATGTCCTGTCGCGGGGCGAATTGCCGTCCTCGACTTCCTCGAATGCGTGCCTTGTGATGCGAGTTCGTTTCAATTGCCGTGTCGTTCCAACGGTTTCCATAATGGCGATTCTGTGCAGCGCGATCCTGGCGGGCAGCCAGTGCCGATCGCTCGCCAGCAGCACCGACCTGGCGGTCGTTTCCCTGTATGATGGCCGGCGGACGGAATTGCTCAACACCTGGGGAGGAGCGTGGAGTGCCGGCGATACAAAAGGCGCAACCCTCCAATATCGCACGGACCAAACCGGCGGAGGTGCTCTCTGCCTGGAGCTAGGCCCCGTCAGGGCGAAGGAAGAACGCTATCTGCAATGTTTTGCGTCTGGGTTCGGTCCTTCGCCGGAGTATCAGCAAACGCGCGATCTGACGCCGTATGCGCGGCTTGATTTCCGGTTGCGGAACGCGACTCACGTCGCCCTGCGCGGAGTGCTGCAACTGAAAGACTATCGCGATAGCCTCCAGCAGCGTGCCACCTATCCGTTTCAACTGCCCGCGACCACGGCCTGGGAGACCATAGCGGTGCCGCTGAGCTTGGCCGCTGCCGGTTGGCGATTGACCGGTCAGCCCGATTTGAGCCGCATTCTCGCCATCGACTTCCGCTTCGAGCCGCAGGCTGCGCTGACCTCCGGCCAGATCTATCTCACGGACGTGGCACTATTTGAACGGGGAGGCCCAGTGGACATCGATACAAGTCCGCTGCCGGCGCTCGTGGAACGATTGGCTTGCCGGCAGTGGCATGCCCTCTGGGCCGCCCGCAACCACGACCACGGATTGATTCCCAACAATTCTTATCAGAGCACCGATGCCGGGCTGAACACGACGGCCGCCGTGCTCTGGATGTTGCCCGCCGCTACCCGCCGGCATTGGGTCGAGCAGGGCGAAGCGGACCGCTACGTTGCCCTGCTGGTCCGCACGACGGACCGCTTGCTCGATCAGGCCAAGTACGTTCCGCCACGGAACGTGGACTGGGTAAGCCTGAAGCCGTCGCTGCTGCCCGAGGAGTCCGTGGTCGATGCGGCCTTCATGGCCCTGGCGCTGCATCGCTACAAGTCGTTACCCTCGACTTCGCGCACTCTGCGGGAGGCGATTGCGCACACGCAGAATCGCTTCGACTTCGCGTCTTTCGCCTGCCCGCTGGGCTGGTGCATGGCCTACCGTTATGCGGGCCCCCATTGCCCGGCGGGGTTTACTTGCTGCACGTACGACGGCTACACGAATGAGTCCAATCTGACTTCCCTGGCGGCCCACCTGGCAGAAAGCCATTCCGTGCTTATCGAGAGGCACTGGAACAGCAGCCGGAACCGGTTTCGGGCGGGCCTGGTGGAGTCCGGCGGCGCGCCCCTGGTTCATGCACTAAAGGAGTTCCGCGCCCCGTTCACGCAGGCCCTGTGGAACTTGCTCGTCGATGTTCGCCAGCGCGGCGTCGACATCTACCCGGACGGCAATTTGGCCGCAAATCCCTGGCAGAACTTCGTCTGCTACGAGCAGAATGTCATGGACCGTTTGTCACAAACGGGGCGGCCTTACCTGGTTCAGCCGGATGCGGGCGACGACGGCACGCTAACTTGTTACCGCCAGTTCAGCCTCTATGACAGTTTCGGCCAGAACGACCTGTTCATGCCCTGGAGCGCCGCCTTTCCCTTGCTGGCGGGCACGAACCGTGCCGAGGACGCGTTGCGGTTCCTGCTGCAGCACCGGCTTCATGATCCGTTCGGCCTTGCTGATTCGGCAAAATGGACGACCGGCGCAGCGGAGCCCTACTCGATTACTTCGCGACATGACTTCTGGAACACGAGCCTGGCCACGATGGCCTTTTTGGAATGGCTCGATCAGCAGGCCAGTGCCAGCAGGTCGTTCGCTGTCCTTCCGGAGGTCCGCACGGCGCTGGACCGCGTATTCCGCGTCCAGGCAGGCTCTGGCGCCGCGCCTTCTCCGCCCGATGTAGGACGTGTGAAGTCACCATAGCGAGTTGCCGCCCGTACCCCGAGGCGCGGTCCGGCCCGGCGAATGGCCATCGGGCCCCATGGCGGGAGGATTGTCGCCCAGCGGTGCAAGCCATCCGCGCAGGGCGGCGATGCGACGCGAAAGGCGATTGTCGTCCCGCGTCTCCGGAGTGCTGGGCCGTATGGCTTGGGGCATGCGTTCCTGCAAAAGCAGATCGTGTGCTGCACATGCGGGAACCTTCAAGAAACGTCGCGGCATGGGCTCGCCAAGCAGGACATTTTCCAGCGCCAGGAGTGTCATTCCGCTGTGATGGGCCATGACCGCCCGGCAGGGCACAGGGCGGATTGTTGCGCTCGGATCTTGCGGCGTAAAGTCAATTGCGTCATAAAAGCCATGCGGACTGAGATAGCCTTGCTCTTCCAGCCACGCCAGGTTGTGCGATGCTTCCTGCGGCGCGATCATCATCGCCAGGGCCGATGCGTACGGGGCCACGACCAAGTGCTTGCCCAGCCCCCGCTTCAAGCCTAAGCCGGGCACGCCATGGGCGCGATACTGGTAGGTCTGCCGCTCATCCATAGAATTGTAGCAGCTTTCGGAAACACCCCAGGGCACGCCGTGCCTACGTGCATAGCGGATCTGTCGCCGCACGGCGGCGCGACAACTGGCGTCCAAGAGCGTACCCGGGTAGGAGGGCATGAGCAGCCCAGGCATCAGGTATTCGAACATCGAACCGGACCAGCTTAACAGCACGGGTTTGCCGTCCGCCAGGGTCATCATACGGCCCAAGGCCGACCAGTGCTCCGGCGGAAGTTGGCCGTGGCACACCGCGAGGAAGCTGGTCAAGCGGGCTTCGGAGGCCAGTAGATCGTAGTAGCTGTTATCGCAGCGATGTTCGTGTACTTGGAATCCGATGCTGAGCAGCTTGCGTTGGGGATGAAAGAGGAAACGGAAATCCATTTTGCAGAGGTTTCGGCAAAGCCCCGTTAACTCGGCGACTTGTGCCCGCTGCTCGCTCGCCGCCAGCGCCGCTTGTTCGGCCGCCTGATGAACGGCTGAGAGGACCTTCGAAGCAGGCTCTCGGGCATCGCCCGCGTGATTGCCGTCCTCGTGATTGTTGGCCAGCAACCAGGAGATGTAATCCGCGACTTGCCCGGCCGTTTCCGGCAAAGCGCCGAGCGTACAGGTAGCATCCAGTCTGTCGAACTCGGCGCGTAACTTCTCGCAGGCTTGCCCCAGGACTGTCTCGCGCTTCGGAGTCCGCCGCGGCATGCGAAGCCAGAACGCCCACTGCAACAGTTCTTGATGAACAACGGCCGACTGCCGTAGAAAAGTCTCTGTCCACTGCCGCAAAGCGGGACGATTCGCGGGCGTGGTAGTGACCAGCGTAGCTGCCAGGGCGCGAATTCGACAGAGCACTTCGTGCGCGCGTCGGGCGCTGCGGGGAGACGGCCCGGCGCATTGGCGATAGAGCTGCGCCAGGCAGGCGTCAAAGGGGTCGTCGAATGTAGTGAATAGCGCGGCAGACCGCAAGGCGGCGATCACTGCCAGCGAGTCTTGCAGGCCCTCCAAGAAACGTGGAGGCGCCACGGGCCGATCGCCAAGTTCGTCCAGCCCGACGGCTAGTACCACCAGGGCGCCCCACAGGTTTCCGCTATCGACACTCGAAACATAGCGCGGCTCGACCGGCTGCAAGGTACGGGAATTGTACCAATTATAGAAGTGCCCGCGGTAGCGTTCGAGTTGCTGAAGCGTGTGCAAGGCGCTACGGGTGCGATCGATCAAAGCCGTGCCCGGCAGATAACCGAGATCGTAGGCGGCCAGGCCGGAGAGCAATCCCATGCCGATATTTGTGGGACTGGTGCGAGTAGCTATTTTCGCACGAGAATGTTCTTGCACGTTATCGGGAGGCAGCCAGTGCTCGCGCTCGTTCATGAACGTCTCGAAATAGTGCCAGGTCTGCCGGGCCCAACGCCGGACTTGCCGCTCGGGAATGGTCCGCAGCGATTTCCGTGGCGACTGAGAGGGCTGCGAGATCCACCATGCGAGGAGCGGCCCAGCCAACCATGCCAGAAGCATCGGCCCAGCCCGGGGCAAAGCCCGCGGATCGACGATCCCCAGCACAACCGTTACCACCGCCGCCGTTGCCATGCAGGCCCACATCGCCCTATAATGGTCGCGGCAGCTTCGGGGACATCGCGATTCCGCATCGCTGGCCGTGGTCCATTCCAGAAGCCTGCGATGCGAAACGCATAGTCGGTAGAGGGTGCGCGCGACGGCATCGACATGACGCTGTGCGGTATATGGCAACACACACAAGGAAAATGCCTCAACGGATAGCATTTTCAGGGACCTTACACCCTGATCTTTGAGGTGCAGCGACCAGGGTTTCTCTTGAGGTTTGCAGACGAAACCGGGCAAGCAAGCTGCCAACGATGGGCCGCCTGCCAGCAGCAGCCCCAAGGCGGTCCAATAGGCGGCCAACTGGGGAACCAGGGTCCAGCCAACGAGGAGGAACCCTAGGAGAAACGGCGGCACAAGGCTACGTCGCAGATTGTCGAAGAGTTTCCATCGTGACAGCCAGTCCAGCGTGTTGTTTGCCGCTCCGCGTGCCGCAGGTACCTGCTTCCACAGCCAGGAGGCGATTTGCCAATCGCCGCGAATCCAGCGGTGGCGGCGGCTCATGTCCGCCAGGAATCGCAATGGCAGCCCCTCGAACAGCTCCACGTCGTTCACCAACCCGCTGCGGGCGTAACAGCCTTCGATCAAGTCGTGACTCAGTATGCGGTTCTCGGGGAATCGTCCTTCCAGGGCGGTGGAAAAGGCATATACGTCGTAAATCCCCTTGCCAATGAAACTCCCTTGCCCAAAAACGTCATGATACGTGTCGCTCGTCTGCCGCGTATAAGGATCGATCCCAGGATCGCCGGCCAACATTCGGCTGAAGAGACTGTGGTTCGCTTCGGAAATTGGAACACCGACACGCGGCTGAAGCACGCCATGCCCCTTGACCACCTGGCGGGTCTGCGGATCGATCTGTGGCCAATTCAGGGGGTGCGCCATACATCCGACCAGCTTTCGCGCACTATCGCGAGGCAATCGCGTATCGCTATCCAGCGTGATGACGTAACGTACCGCGGAAAGCTCTGCCAGGTCGCCGACCGCGAGGCTGAAAGCTCTACTGTCGCCGGCTTGGATAAGACGGTCCAAGGCTGCCAGCTTGCCGCGCTTTCGCTCTTCGGCCATCCACACGTGCTCTTGCTCGTTCCATTGTCGCGGGCGGTGCAAGAGGAAGAAGATCGTGGAGCGGTTGCGGCAATACTGGGCGTTGAGCCGTTGGATTTCCGACCGGGCAAACATCAGCAGACGCCGATCACTGGGCAGCACTTCTTGATTGGCGTCGGGAAAGTCCGTCAACAGGGCAAACACGAGATTGGCATCTTGGTTGGCCAGGTACCGCTGCTCCAGTTCATCCACGAGCTCTCGAATCCCCTGCTCGCTTGAGAGCAGCGAAGGAATAGCTACCAGCGTGCGACAGTCGGCAGGAATTCCGCGGGAGAAATCCAGTTTCATTGTCCACTTCGCGGGTACGATCAGCATACAGAGCCAGTTCACTATGCTGACCGCGGACTGGCTGGCCACACCCGCCAGTAGTGCCAATAGGATCAGGCTGGACCAGGAACCGTTGATCCACCCCAATTGCATGGGCCACGCTATCGCCGCCGCAAAGGTCAGCAACCACACCACTACCACTCCGCCCAGGTAACAACCCAACGGCGACCGGACGGCCAGGCCCGTCACCACGTCGTGCCAACAACGGCGGTAAGCCACATCCTGTTCCAACGTCGCAAGCCCCTCGTCAACCAGGTAATAACCGACGTGGCAGCGGCGCACTTCGGATCCAACCGGCGGCTGCTGTTCGGCGGCCGAGGCGGGGCAGGAATTCCGCGCGCACGCCACCGTCTTTTGTGCGACTTCTAACTCCGTCAAGGGGCTGCGCTTGGCCAGTCGTTCCACGATTCGGCGGTATTGATCCCGGCTGGCGCAATCCATCCGGCCGTAGACACCCGCCGGATCTTCGCGCAGAACTCGTTCGACCGCGCTTTCAACATCGACGAACTTCCTCCAATCCAGGAAACCCAGAGCGCGCAAACTCAGAATACTGTTGCGTATCGAGCGCGTATCCGGGGACTGATTCTGCTCGTCAGCGCCGGCCGGAGCGGCCGCGTGTTCTCCACCTCGGATTGTCCTCGGCGCGAGGCTGCAAAGTTTCTCGACCAATGCCAGCCGGAGCATGTTTGCCGTCGCCCATAGCTCTGCGAGTGTCAACGAGGCGGAAGACTGATGTTCGCGGAAGAACTGGTATAGACGTGTTCGATCGAGCCGGCCATGGCTATGGCTGATGAACTCGGCTGCCAGGGCGTAGATGCGTGGCAGGCCCTGGTACGGGCCGGCGCTAAGCAGCGGCAACGTCTTGCCGTCCCCCTGGGGTAACTGGCGGCGAGCGATTGCAATGTGCTCGTGAATCAGATGGCAGTTGTCCAGCAGCCATTTGCCCGCGGGCGAAATACGCTTACCTCTCTCGGCGGCCCGCTGCAGAAGACGGCTCGCCTCCTGCCACTCTCGCGCACAGCGCTCAAGCCGCTGCAACAGTCGATTGCAGGCGGACCTGATTGCCATAAAACGGCCCCCTGACACGATCGGCCACAGGTGGCGGAGAGGTTGATCTGGGGTCACGAGCATTTCGCTGACCGGTTCGTCTCGGAAGCAAGATGATGTTGTTACCATGGTTGAATTTCCCAATAATATCTGCATCGGAGGAGGTCGATCGCCTCCCGTCAGTCTCCAAAGTAGAGGGTTAAGAGACGCTGTTGCCACTTGGGCAACGCACCCCGGTCGGGGATGATGTAGTAACTGCCGCTCGCATCCGTCAGTAGCATGCCGTTGTTGCCGAAGGGCTGAGAACCTTCGCCGGGTTTCTCCAAGCGAAGATCGACCGTGGCGCTGTCTGTTCGCACCGATAATACGAGCTGATTGCCGCTGGTGCCGATCTGGCGGATCTCGCGGACTTGGCGCATTAGATAGCGGCGACGGAGTGAGCGGCACACCGCCTCCTGGACCACGCGCGGCCAATCGGCAAGCGACGCTATCAGACCTACTTCCTGTTCGTGTCCCGACGAATCGCAACGGCGCAGACTGATGTACCGTTGTTCGTATGCGGCTGGTAGTGCGCAAACGGCATATGCGTTATCGATGTTCTCCCCGTCCGCCCTCAGGCAGAGCGTAGCCTGACTGCCACCGGTAATCGTCGCGACGCCAGGATCGAGCCAGCGCAGCCCGTAGTCGTCGCCCTCTTCCGTCGCGTCGCGCGATATGCTCCTCGACGGGACGCGACCGCGCGGCGCTTGCGAGGAGAACGCCGCGCCGTCGCCATCGGCATGGAACGCGACGGTTTCCGCGCCGCTTGTCGCGAGCGCCGCAACAACCGGATCGCCGAACCGCCCGTCTTCTTGCACAGAACCTTGTTGCAGGCGCAGCAGTCTACTGTAGAGCCCGCCCCGCGCAAGCAATTCCGGTTGGGTACCCTGCTCGATCAGGCGGCCCTGGTCGAAAACGAGCAAGCGGTCGGCGTCCTGGAGGGTAGAGAGGCGATGGGCAATGACGATCGCCGTCCGCCGACCATGGGTACATGGTGCCCGCGCCCAACGGCGGATCGCCCGGCAGATGGACCGCTCGGATTCGGCATCGACGCTGGCTGTTGCCTCGTCGAGAATGAGAATGGTAGGATTGAAAAGCAAGGCACGGGCGATGGAAAGGCGTTGCCGCTCGCCACCCGAGAGTCCCGAGCCGCCTTCGCCAAGTTGGGTCGAATACGCCAGCGGCATGCGCATGATGAAATCGTGGGCGTCGGCCTGTCGTGCGGCCAGCAGGATCTGTCCCGGCGCGGCTTGCGCATTTCCATAGGCGACGTTGTCGGCGATCGATCCGCGGAACAAGAATGGCTCCTGGGGAACCATTCCAACGTGCCGCCGTAGTTGTCGCAGGTCCATTTCGCGAACGTCAACGCCATCTACGAGAACCTGCCCGGCATCTACGTCATACAAGCGGGCTATGAGGTTGACCAGCGTCGATTTCCCGGAGCCGCTGCGTCCTACCACGCCAACCATCTCACCCGGTTCGACCGTGAAACCGATGTCGTGGAGGACCGGCCGGCTCTTGTCATAACCGAACGATACGTCCCGCAGTTCCACGCGTCCTTGGAACGGCGGGCGGGCAGCCTGCGGTCTGGGGCTTCCACTCTCGCTGGGGGTGTCGAGCAGATCGCAGATGCGGCGGCTGACGCTGAAGAAATTGGCAAACCAAGTGGTCGATTCCGCAATCGAGGTCAACGGCGCATAGAACATCGCCAAGTATTGCAGGAATGCCGTCAGTGCGCCGAGCGTCATCTGGCCGAAAAGCACGTCGCGGCCACCGAGAAACCAGGCGGCTAGAGTACCAATCGCAAAAAGGAAGCCTATCGCCGCGGCGAAGGTCGACGTCGATGTATCGACGGAAAACCGCGAATCACGGAGGCGGCGGCTCGACTCGTCGAAACGGCGAATCTCGCGGTCCTCCTGCACGAAGGACTTCACGACGCGAATCCCGGAGAGCATGCCCATCAATGCTGCGGCCTGCTTGCCAACCGCTTCCCAATAATGATGATGGCGCGGTTGCAGGCAGCGCGTGAAGTACCAACTCCCGGCAATGATCAGCGGCATCGGGATGAGACTGATCAGGGCCAGTCTTGGATTCAAATAAATAAGCATGACGCTGATGCCCGCTAGTTGCAGCGATTGAAGAAGGACTCCGCTGGTGGCGTGATAGACGAGAGTGTGCAATGTTTCCGTGTCGTAGGCGACCTGGCTCATGAGCATCCCCACTTGGTTCTTGTCGTAGAAGTTCAAGGGGAGTTCGTTCAGTTTTCGCACCAGGTCGTTGCGGAGGTTGGCTGTCATGCTCGTGCCGACACGGCTGGAAACACGGCCCTTCCAAATACCAACCAGGGTCGCCGCAAGGCGGACCAGTAACAGGCCCGCCACGATCGCTGCCAAGAGCAAAACCAATTGCGCCTGGGGGTCCTTGGCGATTTCCGGCTGCAAGACGTGGTCCACCAGGTAACCCTGCAACAGAGGCGGAAGCACCTCGACCGTCACCGCACCTAGTGAAAGGGCTATCAGCAGCAACACGCTGCCCCGGAACGGGCGCAACAAGGCAAGAAGCTGGACCATGGTGCGCCAGCGGCGAGAAGACCTTGGCGGCGGACGGTTGTCGGAAGGCCCGGCCGACGAAGCTGCGTCGAGCCGCGCCAAGGGCCTGCCGTTGCGGCCGACCTCGCGGCGGCACGCGTCGAGCCAAGAAAGCGACTCGGTTACTTGTTGATCGACGCCGCCGGGGCGGCGAATCAAGTCGACCCATTGTCCGGCCACGCGGGCCTGGAGAAAACATGACCCCAAAGATGGCTCTATGCGAAAGCCGTCGATGTCGCTCAGCCGCCACTCCCGCCGGTTGTTTCCGTGTTCGTCCCTGGCGACCAACTTGCGGTTGTCAATCTCCAAAAGCTGAGATGCCGCGTTGCCGTCCAGGCCGATGTTCGTCTCTAGCACAACACACGGAGGCGTTCCGGCCTCCTGGCCGCCGATCTCACTGCGCACGGTGTTTCTTAGCATGGTGTTTCTTAGGCTGGGCATCTCTGCGCTCCACGTGCAAAAAAGGACCGGCTCCTGACAATCTGGCCGCTCTGCGTCAGGCTTCATGTCCCCTGTTCTTGGAAAGAGTGTTGTGTTTCGTCAGGATGCGGTAGGTTCTTGTCGTTCAGTCGGGGCGCTGTGGGCGGCGCCTTTTGATCGTGCGACGAGCCACGCACCTTGTCGGCCGCCTCGTGCAACGCCTTGCCGGTCCGGTCGAGAATTGCGCCTCCCGCCTCCTCCGTCTTTTTCACGGCTTCGTGGGTCTTTTCTTTCAGCTCTTTCTTGTCGATCGTGACACTGCTTTCGTCCTTGTTGTTTTGCACCTGGAGAACACCGGTCATGGCTAACACGGCGCCCATCACGACGAGGATTGCAATCGCTGCCAGAATCAAACGAGTCATGGTAATGTCCCTTTCTCAATAGAATCATGCCGCCCCGGTCAACTGTTCTTCGAGAACGGAAACAAGTTCCGCCGGGTCAACCGGCTTGGCAAGAACCCGATCCGCGCCCGCCTCCACCGCGCGGTAGACGGTGTCGATGTTTTGAGTCCCAGTCATGTATACGACGCGAGCCGCGGGCTGAGCCGCCCGAATTCTCCGACACACGTCGGCGCCGTCGAGTCCGGGTTTTCGGTAGTCGAACACGACGGCATCGTAGACGCTTTTTCGAGCAAGCTCGACTGCCTTGGAGCCAATCCAGGACATGTCGGTCTGCCACTTCACAGACAACATTTGTGACAGGTACGTGCATGCCTGCTCGTCGTCGCCAACGATAAGAATCTTGATTGGTGCTGACATATACATCACTCCTTAGGTCAAGGTGAGATTCACTGAGGTTCATGCGGCGGCTGATGGCGAAGGCTTGACGATGCCGTCGAGGCCGCCCACCCCAGGCCGATCAGCCCGATTATGGCCGCTTGCGAAAGCACGAGGTGGCGGACCTGCGCCCGCGTCATCGCCACCACACGCAGCAAGGCCAGCTCGCTGGTCTGCTCTTCACGTGCGGCTTTTGATTTTCCATTCAGACAAGAGCCGACGCGATGAAACACGCACGAGTGTTCTCCGCGTCGGCTCGGTTCGGAAATCTTAAGGATCAATCGACAAAGCAGGGAGTTAGCAGCCCCTATCCCCAGATGGACCGTTGGTGCTTGATCTCCCGTTCGGCCTGTTCCTTCGTATAGCCGTAGCGTTCCTGTAGCTTGCCAATGAGCTCGTCCTGCTGGCCATTGATGACTGTCAGGTCATCGTCCGTGAGTTTTCCCCATTGCTCCTTAATCTTTCCTTTGAGTTGCTTCCAGTTTCCTTTGATCTGGTCCGCGTTCATAATGTTAGCTTTCCTTCATAGTAGTTTCCGAACCGCGAAAATAATTGTCACCTGCCCAGCATCTTCGCAATGATGAAGATCAGGATTGCCCCCCCAAGCCCTCCACCAGCCAGCAGATAGACAAGTGAATAACCGGCAGCCGCAATCGGCAACGCCATTTCTGCAAAAATCTCCATGTGTGACTCCTTGTATAAGCCATCGCTTCCCTCCACCCTAAGCAAAGACAAGCGAAGGCTGGTTCTGTTGTAAAAGCAGAGTTTCCGCGATTCCGATTGCTTCACGCGATGGAATCGCGACAATCAATACTCGACTACGTTGGGCGAAACGCCACTTACCAGCCGCGACCCCAGCCGCGTCCGCCATAGTAAAATCCTGGACGGCCGTAATAATAGCGATAGCTAGGGTAACCGTAGTAATAGCCGGATGACGGGTAATTGTAGTAGGTCGTGCTTGGCGGCACGACAGTTTCGGTACTCGGAGCAACGGGCACCGTGGGAACGGGAGGGGCGACAGTCACTCCACCGTAGCCCGTGCTGTAGCCGCCATTCGGATTGACGTAGGTCCATCCGCCTGGATCGGAATACCACATCCAGCGATTGTCGGGCGCCCAGTACCACCAACGATTGTTCTCCCATTTGTAGCGCCACGGATCGGGCCGATTGTCCGTGACCAGGTTTGTTGCTGAGCGAGTTCGGCCTTGGAAACGCCTGTCCGATGAGGAGTTACCGCGGATCTCGCGTTCCCCGCGTGTTTCCACGTTAGCACCGACACTCGGCGTTTGAACGTGGGCGTTTACACCGGTCGTGCCTGGTGCCTGAGTTCGGTTGACCTGCACTTCGGCCCCTGGCGCGTTGACGTTCACTCCTGCGGCACCGTTGGCGTCGGATGCAGCCGGCGGACTCGGATTGGCGGGGGGCATCGTACGCCGCGCCGCGTCAGCGGCGTTTTGGGCTGCTCCAGTTTCCTGGCCGGCCACACGGCCTGCCGCGGTCGCACCGCCGAGATCACCTGCGCTTGCTTGGCACGTGAACAGAGTTACGATCACCAATGCTGCGGGAATATAGTTGGCTTTCATGCTGCAAGTTCCTTTCAGTATTTGTGAGCAATGTCTTTTTCACTACTCGTAATGCCGGATAGCTTCTATTGCGAAAACTTACGTTTTCCGCTCCTTACCATTTGGCAATCGTGCATTTCCAATGCCAAAAGCGATTATTTCGCTGGGGGAAACGGGATTTCGAGCGACAGCACGTCTCGTAATTCTCGTAATCCACGATCGGTGCTCGCCTTCCACTTTCAATGCGACAAAGACTTCTGGTTAGGAAAACCTGGAAGTCACATTGAATGCTTGGGCACCGCCGTGGTTGGTTCATAATCTGTCAATAGCGGCAAGTACAGGCACCGGGGATTTGCGCACAAGAAACAAAAAAAAGACGAGTCACGAACTTTCGTTCACGACTCGCCTTCTCTCACCGCGACGATCAGTAGTTAGTTGAGCACGCTCTCAGCGGGTCGTACCTCCATGAATCTTGGCGGCCGCCCGATTTGAGCCATAGAACTTTTGCACGTCGCTGGCGAACGTTGGGTCAGCGAAGTTTGGCCACTGGTTCTTGTCGAAGCCAGGGGCATTCTTCAGGGCTTCTTTCGAAACGTCCAGCGTGCAATATACTTCCTTTTGCGTGCCCGCAGACGTTGCCCCCTTAAAGAATACCCGCACGTCATTCCACGGCACGGCGAAGTACTTGTCGCCCATGCCCAGGATTCCGCCGAAAGACAGCACGGCATAGCTGATCTTGCCGGACGCAGGATCCACAACAATGTCCTCGATTTTTCCCAGCTTCTCGTTTTCCGTGCCATAGACCGCCAGGGAAAGCAGGTCCGACACGCGGGCAGTGGTCGGGGCTGGGGCGTCCTCCGCGAAGGCTTGAACCGCGGCAACGCAAAGTATCCCACCAAGGGCCACAACAAAGATCTTCGACAAACTACGCATTACACACCTCCTTAAGGAATAGGGTTCATATCACAACACAATCACACGTCGTATGCAAAAATCATTCCAGAGAAAATGGCACTTGCATACTCACGATCAGTCTCGGCACGTTTTCCGTAGTAGGAAATGCACTGCGTTAAAGGCGTCCCAGAAGTAAAAGCACTAAGATAACTACGGCAATCAGGCCCAGCCCTCCGCTCGGATAATAGCCCCACCCGGCGCTGTAAGGCCAGGAAGGCAGAGCCCCGACCAGCAGAAGAATGAACAGGACAAGAAGAATGGTCCCCATGATTTTGCTCTTTCAATAAGATCTTCCCGGTTAGCCGTTCCGTGACCATAATGAGCGGATCGATCACAGCGGAGCAACCAGCCCGCATATCTGCTCCTTGATGGCGGAAAGCAGCACGATGTTGACTCGATCATTTTCCTCAGCAAGGGGGTAACAAGACGACGTTGCGATGTGTACTCGCAGCCTCACAATCGCCCTGCTTCCATTGCTACGCAAAAAGTGGACCAACTACTTCCAAAATGGGCGCTGGCTGGCCAAGCCTTTAGCCCATATTACTCAGAAACTGCAGGGTGACGTCGAGTTAGCAGGAACCCTCGTGAGTCTTCGGTCACTTTTCCAAGTACGGATTTCTGAACGAAACGTGGAGCCGGTAATTGTCCGTTTGCGATGACGCACTATGGACTTGCGCGAGCTTGACTCACGTTGCGTCAATGATCCGCATTAGTCACAATCCGAAGAAGGCGCATCATTTGCTTGCATGTCGGAAGAAATGCTCGTTGTCACGAATCGATTTGCTGGTGAGCCATGAAGTGCGATATGGGCGTTCTGACAAACCATGGTCGCCGCTCCCGGGCCGTCGGTGCTGAGGTAATGCCACAGGGCGGAACGCATTTCCGTGCCTGGGCCCCCGGCAAGGGCCGCGTCGTCGTGGTGTTGTGCGACAAACAGCAACAAATATTGGCGGAATTTCCCTTGCAGCCAGAGGAGGAAGGCTATTACGCCGGCTGGGTTGCCGAAGCCAAGGAAGGTACGCTGTACGGATATCGTTTGGACAACCATCCGCAAATACGTGCTGATCCGGCTTCACGATTTCAACCAGAAGGGCCATTGGGGCCGTCAGAGGTCATCGATCCCCGTCGATTCCCATGGTCGGACGCCAACTGGCGAGGTGTAGGCCGGGAGGGACAAGTGATCTACGAAATGCATATCGGCACGTTCACACGTGAGGGAACCTATATGGCGGCGTCTGAGCAACTGGGTGAACTGGCCGAATTGGGAGTCACGGTGGTTGAAGTGATGCCGGTGGCCGATTTCTCCGGTCGCTTCGGTTGGGGATACGACGGTGTGTGCTTGTTTGCACCAACTCGGCTTTACGGCAGCCCGGATGATCTACGTCGTTTCATCGATCGGGCCCACGGTCATGGCTTGGGCGTAATCCTTGACGTTGTTTACAATCATCTCGGGCCCGAGGGCCAGACTCTGAATTTCTTCTCCGACCACTACCTTTCGGATTGCCACGCAACCGATTGGGGCAAGACATTGAATTTCGATGGGCCGGAGTCTGCCGAAGTGCGCCGGTTCATTTTGGACAATGCGGCCTACTGGATTGAAGAATTTCATTTTGATGGATTGAGGCTCGATGCGACGCAAGACATCCACGACTCCTCGGAGGAGCACATCCTGGCGGCCCTCGCCCGGCGAGTTCGTGCTTCGGCAAAGAACCGCGTTACGTTACTGGTCGCGGAGAATGAACCCCAGCATGCACACTTGGTCGGCCCCCTGGACCACGGAGGATTCGGCATCGATGCCCTATGGAACGATGACTTTCACCACATCGCGCAAGTGGCGTTGTCCGGGCACGGCGAGGCCTACTACAGCGACTATCGCGGCACGCCACAGGAATTCATTTCCGCAGTCAAGTACGGCTATCTCTTCCAGGGCCAATGGTACCGATGGCAGAAGAATCGGCGTGGCACACGGGCCCTGGACTTGCCTCCGAGCGCTTTTGTCAACTATATCCAAAACCATGACCAAGTTGCCAACTCCGTCCGCGGAGAGCGCTGCCACGCCTTTAGCAGCGCCGGATGTTATCGGGCAATGACCGCCCTTTTGCTCCTGGCACCGGAAACACCGATGCTTTTCCAAGGTCAGGAATTCGCCTCGTCACGCCCGTTCCGGTATTTTGCCGATCTACGCCAGGATCCACGGGCGTTGACGCATACCGGTCGCCTGAAATTCTTGTCTCAATTTCCCAGTTTGCTATCCGCCAATGCCCAGAAGTGCGTGTCCGATCCTACTGATCCGCGGACTTTTGAGGGCTGCAAGCTTGATTTCTCCGAACGTACGACTCACGGGGAGAGCTATGCGTTGCACCGCGACCTTCTGCGATTGCGACGCGAAGACCCGGTAATCGGCCAGCAGCGGCGAGGCGCCCTGGATGGAGCGGTCCTGGGAGCCGCGGCTTTCATGCTGCGGTACTTTGGGAAGGCTGGTGACGACCGCCTGCTCATCGTCAATCTTGGTGTGGACCTGCACCTTAGCCCGGCGCCCGAACCGCTATTGGCCCCACCGGACAGACGTTGCTGGCAGTTGCGATGGTCGAGTGAAGATCCCAGCTACGGTGGCGCTGGAATTCGGCCGTTGGAAACCGATGAGAATTGGACAATTACGGGGCA
>Ga0181529_10003943_pt1 | contig 16466 bp, 13 predicted proteins | sample PEATcosm2014_Bin_36_FD_119763 | JGI IMG/M metagenome (GOLD analysis project Ga0181529, IMG submission 119763) | Peatland microbial communities from MTU Mesocosm Facility, Houghton, MI, USA - PEATcosm2014_Bin10_30_metaG | ecosystem: Environmental > Terrestrial > Soil > Wetlands > Peat | place...
CGCTGAACCGCATCTGCCTTGAACTTTAAGCTAAAGACTCGGTTCTTCTTCATCAGGTTCAGTTCTCCATTCAGTGTAGAACTGTCCCTGATTTCCGCGTCTCACTTTGGGGGCGCACTCCAGCGTCTGTCCCCTTTTTGTCCCCTTTTTCCCTGTGTGCTCATCGGAGGCTGCGCGAATCCGCCGCCGGCCCAAAGAAACGGGGTAATTGGTCAATGTCCCCGGTTTACTTCACAGCTTCCTGTCCCCATTTCGTCCCTTTTCCAAATAGAGTTCAATGGCCTCTCGGATGTTTGCGCGGGCTTCCTCCTCGGTCTCGCCCGCGGACGCGCACCCAGGGAGTTCGGGGCACACCGCCGAGAAGTCACCAGTCTTGGGATCGCGTTCGAGGACGACACTAAACGTCATAGCAGCATTACAGGCCAGTGTGACGTAAGCGGCGTTTCACAGGGGTAGTCGCCCGGGGACTATTGCATTTGTCTACAACGCGGCGCGGGGCGAATTTGCCCCGTTTTAGGATGGTTAAGTTGCTGAAAACAAGACAAACTGGTGTGTTGAAACGGGGTGAATTCGCCCCGTTTTGTGGACTTTTTCAACGGTTGAGATCCCCGCGGAGTCCTGGTTGGCAGGTCGGGGACCTGCCACACTTCTTTTGCCGAGCTTTCGTTCTTCGAAAATCGAGGGGCATTGCGTACGAGTGCGTGCGCCATGGGACTTCCTGTACTTACTGTGGCATGAAGCGACGCGCGAGGAGAATGCGCGGGGAGCGGGGAAGTGAGTGTAAGTCTTGTTTAACTGGCGGGTTGGAGGGTACGGGAATAGTCAGTGGGTGTTGTGACTCGGAATTTGCACGGTGGGCTGCGGACTGCGATTGTTGCCGCCCGGAACTGCTCAAAAAGTTGATTTTGACAAGGTTCCGGGGGCGGCGTTTGCCAGGACCCATGTGCGGCCCAGCTCTTTCCGAGTTGCGTGTCATCCGGTCGGAATTGGCAAACGCTGCGAGACAAGGCGAGACCTACGGCTCGGAATGCGACTGGGTTAGTGTGAATGCCGGGTTGCCATTCATGTGCGAGATGATTGCCGAGAGTGTGGATGAATACTGGCGTCGGGGATCCGATTCAAGTAAACCCGGCTACACTCCGGACGGCAGCCGGGAGCCGAGTGGTGGGACGATCACTCGTCACGCAGCACCTGCATCGGTTCCACGCGAGCGGCGCGGATGGCAGGAACTAGGGACGCAACCGCGGCAACGGCAATCACCAGCAGGATCACGCCGGACAATGTGGGCGCGTCGGACGGCGACACTCCGTACAACATTCCCGCGATCAGGCGTGTCAACGCGGCGGCCAGACCGAGTCCCGCCGCGCAGCCGAGCAGTGATACGCCAAGACCCTGCATCAGGAAATGACGGAGAATCTGTCCACGCCGCGCCCCGAGGGCCAGACGCAGTCCGGTTTCGCGCCTGCGCACGCCCACCAAATAGCTAAGCGTTCCGTACAAGCCCATGGAGGCAAGCGAAACCGCCGTCAGGGCAAAGAATGCCAGCAGGATGGTGCGCAGACGGTTTTCGGCGAAGGCGTCGCCGACGCGCTCCTCGAGAGGAATGATGTCGAACACCGAGCGTCCGGGGTCGATCTCGCGCACCTTCCGGCGGATCCCTTGCGCCACCGACATGGGGGCGTTGTGGGTGCGGACGAGGAAGTGGGGATCGGGCTCGGGCGTGCTGTCGCACAGGTAGACGGTGGGAAGCGGCGCCATATTGATGCCCGTCTCGCGCGCGTCTCCCACGATCCCGCGAATCTCGATTGGCGGGAGAGATGGGACACCTGGCAGCAACAGGTGACGCCCAATGAGCGAGGATTGTGGAGAATATGTTTCGGCGAAGCTGCGGTTCACGACACCGCTGAGGGAGGTTGGGGTCACACGACAGACCTCGCCAGCCACCAACGGGATGCGCATGGTGGCGAAATAGCCCGGAGACACGGAGCGGCCCTCAGCCATGATCCTGCGCGCCGGGTCCGCCGCAGCCTCGACTACCCTGAATTCCGTTTGATTGTGTTCGGGCACTCCGGGCAACGTCCCCGAGGTGGCCGCGTCTTCCACGCCCGGCACGGCGCGCAGAGAATCGAGCGTTCCCTGAATCCGTTGTCTCAAGCCCTTCATGTCGTTCGTTTCACCCCACGTCGCGGTGACGTGGAAAGTGAGAATATGGCTGGTCTCAAAGCCGGGCGACACACGTCCCAGTTCCTGGAAGCTGCGCACAAGGAGGCCGGCGCCGGAAAGCAGGGTGACGGCCAGAGCCACCTGCACGCCCACCAGCGCCAACTGCAGCCGATTGCGCGAGGAAACCTGGGTGCGGGTGGCCTGCGCGAGCGATCCGGCCAAGCCACCGCGGGTGGCGCGAAAGGCGGGGAACAGTGCACAAAGCAGGGTTGCAGCCATGGCGCAGGCAAGAGTGTAGAGAGCGAGACGCCAATCGAGTCCGATTTCTTCCACGCGCGGCAGATCTTGCGCGAGCGCGCGAAACAGCATCGCGGCTCCCTTTGCCACCACGAACCCGAGAGCGGCGCCACAGAGAGCAAGCAGCAGCGCCTCGGTTAGCAACTGAGAGACCACCCTGGCGCGCGAGGCGCCCAGCGAGAAACGAATGGCGATCTCATGCTGGCGATGCGTGGCGCGGGCGAGCAGTAGCGCGGCGATGTTCGTGCAGGCGATCAGAAGGAGCAGAGACACGGAGCCGTAGAGTAGCCACAGGGATCCGCGTACTCCTCCGACCGTGATTTCCTTAAGTGGGTCGACAATGACATTCAGATCCGCATCCGTCGTTGGGTAGGCCCGGCCGAGGCTCGCCTGCACGGTTGCCAGATCCGCCCGCGCCTTTGGCGGTTTCACGCCCGGCTTCAGACGGCCGATCACCGCATACCAGGCTTCCTCCCGGCTCTGGGCATAGGGGGCGTCGACGGGAACGGGTGACCAGAGATCCACGCCGCGTTCGGGAAACAGGAAAGACGCGGGCATGACGCCCACGATTGTGGTGGAATACTTTCCGAACCGAAGCGTTCGACCAATGGCATGCGGGTCCGCACCAAAGCGTCGGCGCCAGAAGCGGTCGCTGATCAGGACCGCGCCGGGCCCGCCGAACCGCAACTCGTCGGGCGCGAAATCGCGCCCCAGCGAGGGGGCCACACCCCACACCTCCAGAAAACGGGGAGCCACCGAAGCGCGAGTCACTTTTTCGGGGAGTGCACCCGAGGATTCCGTTTCGTCCTCGGTGTAGTAGCCGGTGATCGCCTGGAAGGTGGAGTTCATCCGATTCCAGTCTTCCAGCCGAACGGGTGCGACAGCGGACCATGAGTCCTTCGCGCGCCGATCGGATTGCCGCATCCGCATGAGTTGGTCGCCGTCGGGAAACGGCAGGGGGCGCAGGAGGATCGCGTCGATCGCCGAGAACACCGCGCTGTTGGCGCCAATACCCAGAGCCAGGGTGAGGATCACGGCCATCGAGAACGACGGCGACTTGCGCGCGAAACGGAAGGCGGCGCGCACGTCCGCCAGCGTGTTGTCCAAGATGGCCACGCGATGGACATCGCGCAATTCCTCCTTGATCTGCTCCGTGCCACCGAATTCAATCATGGCCTGGCGGCGCGCCTCTTGGGGGGCCATTCCACCGGCGATATTGGCTTCGATCAATTCGTCGATGTGGAAGCGAAGCTCGGTATCGAGTTGCGGCTCGCGATTGTGCTTGCGGAAAAACATCGTGCGCCTCCTATCGGGCCGTCTCCAGAATGAGACCGATCGCCTCGGCCAGACGCCGCCAGTTCGTTTCCTCCGCGGCCAATTGCTTTCGGCCGCGGGACGACAGCTTGTAGAAACGGGCCTGCCGGCCGTTGTCGGATTCGCCCCATTCCGCCTCGATCCAGCCTCGCTTTTCCAGACGATGGAGTGCGGGATAGAGGGAACCCTGTTGCACCCGCAGAACATCCTTGGAGATCTGGCGGATGCGTAACGAGATGCCATAACCGTGAACCGGGCCCAGCGCCACTACCTTCAGGATCAGCATATCGAGAGTGCCTTGCAGCAGTTCGGATTTCTCAGACGGCATTGCGTCTCCTAGACAATCTACACATTAACGCCGCGATAGGTAGAATGTCAAGGAGAAACGGTTGCATTCGGTCTACCGCGTTCCGGGGAAGTCCATCCTGGTTACCCGCGCCTGACGCCGTGACGTTTACTGTCGCCACCGCGTGGATCGTCGGTCACTCGGAAAATGCCCCCTAGGACGACTTTGGCGATTCCTCCCGTGAAGTCCCGCTCACGTCAGCAGCGTGCCACACTGAAGACGTGACGATCGAAACCTTGCCGGCGTTCGAGATGACCGTGACGGTCGATCCGGACGATATCGATGTGTTGGGCCACGTCAACAACGTGGTCTACTTGCGCTGGGTGCAGGACGTAGCGGTGGCCCACTGGACGGCGTTCGCGCCGGCCGCCGACCAGGCGAAGCTGGTGTGGGTGGTGGTGCGGCACGAAATCGATTACAAGCAGCCGGCGCGCCTGGGCGACCGGATCGTCGCGCGGACCTGGGTGGGCCACGCTACGCGCGTCCGCTTTGAACGCCATACCGAACTGCTGCGCGCCTCGGACCGCACGCTGCTCGCGAAAGCGCTCACACTGTGGTGCCCGCTCGATGCGTCCACCGGCAGGCCAGCCAACGTGAGCGCCGAAGCGCGGGCACAGTTTTCGCTGCCGTCGCCGCCAGGGCCGGGCGATCGGTAACCGGCTTCCCTTCCCGCCTTTCCGCCCGACCGGCCAGCGCTCCCCGGGCTATTTCTTCTTACTTGCCACCAGCCTTTCCAAATCCAACAAATGCAGCGGTTTAAACGTCTTCCGCGACCACTGGCACGCCTCCGAGAACTCGACTCCCACGAAGAAGCCGATTTCCCGGTAGACGCAGTAGCGCACCTCGCCCGAAAAACTCTGCTTCGGGCAATCCCAGGCGACTTTGGTGCCAAGAGGCACGGCATTCTCCAGTTGCAGGCACGCCCCGTACGAGGAGATATCTTCCAGCAGCGCCAGTGCCTGCTGCGGTTGTTTATTTTCGTCCTCCCAACGCATCTCCACCATGTCCGCACACATCATCCGGACTTCTCTACGCTGATCCTGCATACACCCCCCTTATCGGCGGTCGAGGTACATTACTTTACAGGCAGCGCCGCCCGCTAATACGCATTTCTCACGGCCACTCGCGATTGAGGCGCGGCTCGGACAGTACTTTCCGCAGCGCCGCCAATTGTGGCTGCGTTTCATTCGGTGCAGGATGTCGCCCGCATCGAAGAATGTCGAGATGAATCTCGACACGGCAGGCTTGACAGCCTGCGCCACGACGGCAGACCTGAGTGTGAGAAATTTGGGCTAATGCGCCAGCAGCCCTCCCGCCAGCGTGCCCGCGGGCCAAACTGCTACAATTCCCTATTACGGGCTTGTCCGCTCGCCGCCCTTCTTCATCGTGCTGCGCAGGGTCTTCAAAGCATTCCAGTATCGCGACTTCCGCCTCATGTGGGTAGGCGCTTGCACGTCCAGCATCGGAACCTGGATGCAGATCGTGGCGCAGGCTTGGCTGGTCTATGACTTGTCGAAATCCGGCTTCCTGCTCGGCCTCGACATGTTTCTCGGCGGGATCCCGCTCTTCCTGTTTTCCCTTTTCGGCGGCGTGATCGCCGACCGCATCGAGCGCCGCCGCGTGCTGCTGGCCTCGCAGTGGGTGCAGATGGCCTCCGCCTTCACGCTCACCGCTCTGGTTGCGTTCCACGTGGTTCACGTCTGGCACATCCTCGGCCTTTCCTTTGTCTCGGGCTTCGCACAAGCGTTCGGCAGCCCGGCGTACATGGCGCTGATTCCCACGCTGGTGAAGAAGGAAGACATGCCGAACGCCATCGCGCTCAATTCCATCCAGTTCAACACGGCCACCGTGATCGGCCCCATGCTGGGCGGCCTGGCCATGGTGAAACTGGGCAATGCCTGGTGCTTCGGCCTCAACGGGCTCTCCTTTCTGGCACCGATTATTTCGCTCAGCATGCTGCACATCCGCATTATCCCGGAGAAGACCACGGAAAGCGTCCTGGAGAGCATGAAAGAAGGCTTCCGCTTCATCCATCGCCACGCCGCCATGGAGGCGCTGATGGTGCTGGCCTTCGCCATGACCGCGCTGGGAGTGCCGGCGCGCACTTTCCTTCCCATCATTGCCAAACAGGTTTTCCATCGCGGGCCGGAGATCTACACCGCTTTTCTTTCCATCGCCGGCGTCGGCTCCGTGCTGGGCGCACTGACGGTGGCAAGCCTGGGCAACGTGGCGCACAAGGGAAGAATCGCGCTCGCCATGCTGATCCTGATGGGCGCCGTGATCACCGGCTTCGCGGTCTCCCGCTCGCTGCCGCTCAGCTTCGTCATGGTGTTCCTGAATGGCGCATCCATGGTCGGCGTCTTCGCCATGGTCAGCTCGCTGGTGCAGTTGATCACCACCAACGAAATGCGCGGCCGCGTGATGAGCGTCTACAGTTTCGCGTTCCGCGGCGGCATGCCGATGGGAAACCTGGCGGCCGGTTGGCTCGTCCCTATCTTTACGGCTCCCACCGTGCTGGCCGTCGATGGCCTGCTGCTGGCGGCGCTCGGTCTATACTTCCTGTTGGTGCATCGCCGCATAGCGGCCTTGTGACGAGTTGAGAATTCGATGATTGTGCATCTGCTGATGGCCGCCTTGCTGGGCGGAACTTTTTCGCCGCTCGAATTGGCGCGCGACGCGCAGGACCGGCCCGCTTTGACGCGCCTCGTCAATGAAGCCGCCGCGGCTGCCGCCAAAGCGCCGAAGGATGCCGCCGCGCAGTTTCGCGTGGCCTTGGCGTCGTCCTATCTCGCCGAAGTGGAAATCGAGACGCACGATAAGAAGGCCGCGCGTGAGGCCGCCGTCCGCGGCATTCAGGCGGCCGAGCAGGCCATCGCCTTGAAGCCGAATGACGCGGAGAATTACCGCGTCCTGGCTACCCTCTGTGGACAGGCCATCACCGACATGTTGAGCGGCTTAAACTATGGCCCGCGCGCCAAGGACGCCGTCAGCAAGGCCGTCTCCCTGGCCCCGAAATCTTCGCCGGTCTGGGTGGCGCGTGGCGTGGGTAATTATTACCTGCCGGCGCAGCTTGGCGGCGGCGCCGCGCAGGCCGTCGCGGATTTCCGCAAGGCCATCGAACTCGATTCGAACAACGCCGAAGCCTGGCTCTGGCTCGGCATCGCCCTGCGCAAACAGAATCAAGACGGCGAAGCGCGCCAGGCATTTGGCAAAGCGCTAGCACTCGACCCGAACCGCGTCTGGGTGCGCCAACAACTCGACAAGACACCCACCAAATGACACGGCTCTCGGCGGCAGCCGCCGCATTGGCACTGGCTCTGGCGACCTTCTTCCTCTTTCCCGGCCATACCTGGCTGCAGCAGGACTCGCAGATCTGGACCGCGATGCTGGAACATTTGCGCGACCCGGCGGTGCTGCGCAACGACATTCTGGTCCAGCAGCCGCACGTCGGCTTCACGCTCTACGATGAGGTCACTCGCGCGCTACGCGGCTTCACTCGCCTGGGATTTCGCGACGTGTTGGCCTTCCAGCAGATCCTTTTCCGCGCCTTCGGCATTTGGGGATTGATCCTGATGGCTACCGCGGCCGGGCTCGAACTGGGGCCGGCCGTGCTGGCGGCGGCGCTCTGTTCGCTGGGCGCGGCCATCGCCGGCCCCGCTGTCTTCACGGTCGAATACGAACCCACGCCGCGCGCCTTCGCGCTGCCGCTGGTTCTGCTTGCCATCGGCATCACAGCGCATCGCCGCTACCGGGGAGCCGGCATCGCGGCAGCGTGTGCATTCCTGTACCATCCGCCGACCACGTTCGGGTTTCTGGCTGTTTTCGCCGTGTTGACGTTTCGCCGACGCGAATGGCGCGCCTGGGTTCCGCTGGCGTTGGCGGCGGCGCTGCTTGGATTCGCCGCACTTCACCAGAGCGGCGCCGCTCAGCAGCCGTTCTGGGGACGCATCGGCGCGCCGCAGGAGCGGCTACAGCGTTTGCGCGCATCCTACATCTGGATTTCCGCCTGGCCCCGCCACTACATCGTTCATCACCTGATTCTCGCCGTCGCACTGACCGCCGCGTGGTTCCGCATTCGCCGCCGCATCCCCGCCGAGTTGCGCGCGTTCGTGCTGGGGCTGCCGCTGTTGGGCCTGGTCAGTATGCCGCTTTCCTGGCTGCTGCTGGAACGCGCCCATTGGGTATTGATGCCGCAGATCCAGCCCATGCGCTTGCTGTTGTTCGTGGCTCTGACGATGCAGTTCGTGGCCGCGGTGGCCGGAGCGCACGCCGCTCTTGCCCGGAAGTGGTGGGAATCGGCAGCCTGGTTCACCGTGGCGTGCTGGTTGCCGCTCCAGCCCGTGGTCACCGAACCTTATCAGTGGCGCCGCGCCGGCGTGCTGGTGTTGGTCGCCGCCCTCGCAGCGGCCTCCATGCGTTTCCGTGTCGCTCCGCTGGCCGGTGCCGCGGCGCTTGTTCTTATCCCGCTCGCCGGCGGGGTCGTCAACTACCCGCAGCTCGAAAAGCCGGAACTGCACCAGCTCTCCGATTGGGCCGCTCACTGCACAGCGCGAGGGGCCGTCTTTCTGTTTCCCGATGCCAGCCGCTCACTGGGCCCCGGCGTCTTCCGCTCCGAAGCCCTGCGTGCCGTCTATGTCGACTGGAAGGGCGGCGGCCAGGTGAACTTCAACCGCCAGTTCGGCGAAGAGTGGTGGCGACGCTGGAGCGAAACCATGGTCCCCGGCTTCCACCCCGCCGACATGCCCAAATACGGAGCGGCGAGCATCGACTACGTCGTGCTGCAACCGCGGAACCGCCTGTCCGAACCGCCGCTATTCGCCAACGCGGAGTATCTGGTCTACAAGGTTACGCGATAAGTCGAACGCAAATCTAACGTCGCGTAGCAATCGTGGCGCACGCAGTCTTGCGTGCTGTGTCGGCAGTCTTGCCGACATTTCTTATTGCCGGGCGGACGCGGCAAAGCCGAGATGACTCTCGGCTCAGCACGCAAGACTGCGTGCGCCACGGCAGCCGTCGCGATGCGGCCTTGGCGGAGCGCCCGAAGGACCCGGCCGCGCGGTCCGCCAGTCCCCCAGCTCCGCCGATTGCCGCCCATCCGAATGCCTATACTGGAGTTTCATGGCGTACGGTTTTCGTCACTCGATGTGCAACGAGGCTTTCGAGAAGCGGCCCTTCGCGGAGACGGTGAAAGCGATCCGGCGCGCGGGGTATACGGGAATAGAAATCGCTCCGTTCACTCTCGCGCAAAGCCCGGCGGACATCTCGGCGGGCGAGCGGCGCGAATATCGCGGAGCGATGGCTGCCGAGGGTCTCGCCTTCGTTGGCTTACACTGGCTGATGATGAGCCCGCCGGGACTGCACGTCACGACTCCGGATAGCGTCCTGCGGCAAAAGAGCTGGGATCACATCCGCCGGCTGATCGACCTCTGCGCCGACTTAGGGCCGGACGGCGTGATGGTCTTCGGTTCTCCGCAACAGCGTTCGTCGACAGGCGGGATGGGGCGCGCGGAAGCCACGCGGCACTTTATCGATGGCCTGGCATCCATCGCGCCGCACGCCGAAAGCCGCGCCGTCACGGTGCTGGTGGAAGCGCTGCCCATCGCGCAATCGGACGTGGTGCAGTCGCTCGACGAAGCCGCGGGCATTGTACGCGAGATTGCGAGCCCCGCCATACGCACCATGTTCGACGTACACAACGCGGTGGACGAACGCGAGCCGCACGCCGCGCTGATCGACCGTTACTTCGAGCTGATCCGCCACGTCCACGTCAACGAGCTCGACGGTCGCCACTGCGGAACCGGCAAGTACGATTTTGGGCCCCTGTTCGAAGTGCTGGCGCGGCGCGGGTACCGGGGTTGGATCTCGCTCGAGGCCTTCGACTTCTCTTACGGTGGCGAACGCATCGCCGCCGAATCGCTCGGCTATCTCAGATCCGTCATCGCGAGAACCTCATGAGCCACTACGTCGTCACAGGAGGAGCCGGATTCATCGGCTCGCAAATCGTCCGTGCGCTGATTGCAGCCGGCGCCGGCAGGATCGTCGTCATCGACAATCTACTGACCGGGCACGAAGCCAATCTCGAAGAGGTCCGTACGCGAATCGACTTCCAGCGCGCGGATATACGCAACTACGAAGAGATCGCGCCCCTCCTGCGCGGCGCGGAAGTGGTGTTCCATGAGGCCGCCATCCCTTCGGTGCCACGCTCGATCGACGACCCCGTGCCGTCGCACGAAGTGAATATCGATGGCACGTTCAACGTGCTGCGCGCGGCGCGCACCGGCGGGGTGGGCCGCGTGGTATATGCGGCGTCGTCGTCGGCCTACGGCGATACATTGGTTTTGCCCAAGGTCGAGTCCATGACGCCGAATCCGAAATCGCCCTATGCGCTGCAGAAGCTGGTGGGCGAATACTATTGCGGCGTGTTCGCGGGCGTCTGGGGGCTGGAGACGGTGGCGTTGCGCTACTTCAACGTGTACGGCCCGCGGCAGGATCCGTCGAGCCCATACTCGGGCGTGCTCTCCCTCTTTCTGCGCTGCGCCATCGAGCGGCGCGCGCCGGTCATCTTCGGCGACGGCGAGCAGTCCCGCGATTTCACGTTCGTGGAAGACGTGGCCGAACTGAACCTGAAAGCAGCCAGCGCCAAGAATGTTTCGGGCAGGATGTACAACGGCGGCAACGGCGGACGCATCACGCTCAACCAGGCATGGCGGCTGGTGCAGGAGTTGGAAGGCATCGACATCGCGCCAAGCTACGGGCCGCCGCGCGCCGGCGATGTGCACGATTCGCAGGCCGACACGGTCGCCGCCATTCGCGACCTGGGCCACGCCCCGCGCTTCTCCTTCGAGCAGGGCATGCGCCGCACACTCGATTGGTATCGCCAGCAGCCGAAATGAAGGGCAAGGGATTGCGCGTGCGGGAAGAAGAGCCGAGACGACTCTCGGCTCAGCCGGCTGGAAAGCCGGCGCCACGAGGGGCCTCTTACGCGATGGTGCGCTTGGCCTCGTGAATCTCTTGCAGGCTCCAGACGCGGATGGGATCGCGCAGGCGCGCGGCCACTGCGTCAGCGGCGGCGCGCGCGCCGCTCATGGTAGTGATGCACGGGACGCGCGACATCACTGCGTTGCGCCGGATGGCCTTCTCGTCGAAGAACGCCGGCGCGCCGGTGGTCGTGTAAATCGCCAGTTGCACGCCGCCGCCCTTCAGCAGATCCACCGCGTTTGGGCGTCCTTCGTTCACCTTGAAAATGATCTTGCAGGTGAGGCCGGCGCCGCGTAGCGCGGCTGCCGTACCGCGCGTGGCGACCAGTTGGAATCCTTGTCCGGCGAATCGCCGCGCCACTTCCACCGCTTCGGCTTTGTGATGATCGTTGACGCTGATGAACACCGTACCCTTTTCCGGCAATGGGCTGCCGGCGCTGATCTGCGCCTTCAGAAACGCTTCGCCGAAATTGATTCCCACGCCCATCACTTCGCCGGTGGAGCGCATTTCCGGGCCGAGCGCCGGGTCCACGCCGGGAAACTTATTGAACGGGAAAACCGGCGATTTAACGAACACCTGCGGCACCGTCAACGTACCCGACGTCACGCCGCCCGTCAGGTGCGCGTAATCCGTGAGCTTGCGGCCCCACATCAACCCCACCGCGATCTTGGCCAGCGGCACCCCGGTGGCCTTGCTGACATACGGCACCGTACGCGACGCGCGCGGATTGACTTCGAGCACGTACACCGTGCCGTTTTGAATCGCGTACTGCACGTTCATCAGGCCAATCACGTTCAGCGCCTTGGCCATCCGCCTGGTGTAATCTTCGATGGTGCGTATGTTCCGCTCCGGCAGCGATTGCGGCGGCAGCACGCACGAGCTGTCGCCGGAATGCACGCCGGCTTCCTCGATGTGCTCCATGATGCCGGCGATGAGGACGCCGCCGCTCGAATCGGCGAGCGCGTCCACGTCCACTTCCGTGGCGTCTTCGAGGAAGCGGTCGATCAGCACCGGGCGATCCTGCGAGAATGTCACGGCTTCGCGCATGTACTGCCGCACCATCTCTTCGTCGTAGGCGATCACCATGGCGCGTCCGCCCAGCACGTAGCTGGGCCGCACCAGCACCGGATAGCCAAGGCGCCGCGCCACCGCGCAGGCTTCCTCGGCGTTGGTCGCCGTCCCATTGGCGGGACAGGGAATGCTCAACTCATCGAGCAGCTTGCCGAAGAGCTTGCGATCCTCCGCCAGGTCGATGTTCTTCGGATCGGTGCCGATGATCGGAATCCCCAGCCGCTGGAGCGGCAATGCCAGCGTCAGGGGGGTCTGGCCGCCGAACTGCACAATGACGCCATCGGGTTTTTCCGTGTCGCAGATGTTTAAGACATTCTCGAGTGTCAGAGGTTCGAAGTACAGCCGGTCGCTGGTGTCGTAGTCGGTCGAGACTGTCTCCGGATTGCAGTTCACCATGATCGATTCGACGCCCATTTCCTGCAACGCGAACGACGCGTGGCAGCAGCAGTAATCGAACTCGATGCCCTGTCCGATGCGATTGGGCCCGCTGCCCAGGATGACGACCTTCTTGCGGCTGGACGGGTCGGCCTCGCAGGCACTTTCGTAATTGGAATACAGATACGGCGTAAAACTTTCGAATTCCGCCGCGCACGTATCCACGCGGCTGAAAACGGCGGCGACGCCCAGTGCTTTGCGCCGGTTCCGCACCTCCTGCTGGTCTACACCCCAGGTCTTCGCGAGTTGCACGTCCGAGATGCCGTACCGCTTGGCGCGGCGGAACAGAGCGGCGGGCGCGGCGGCGAACGTGGTTTCGCGCAGTTCGCCTTCGAAATCCACGACCTCTTTCATCTGCCGCAGAAACCAAGGGTCGATGGAGGTCATCTCCTGGATGTCTTCCACGCTGTAGCCGTTCGCCATGGCGAAGCGAATGTAACCCAGGCGGTCGGGAGTGGGCGTGATCAGCTTCTGCGCCACCAGAGCCGGATCGAATTTCTCCGAGCCGAACGCCTTGCCGGTCTCCAGGCTGCGCATTCCCTTCCACAGGGCTTGCTTAAAGGTGCGGCCGATCGCCATCACCTCGCCCACCGATTTCATCTGCGTGCCGAGCGTCGGGTCGGCGCCGGGAAATTTTTCGAAAGCCCACTTGGGAATCTTCGCCACCACGTAGTCGATGGTGGGCTCGAAACAGGCCGGCGTTTTGCGCGTGATGTCGTTGGCGATTTCGTCCAGCCGGTAGCCCACCGCGAGCTTAGCGGCGATCTTGGCGATGGGGAACCCGGTGGCCTTCGACGCCAGCGCCGAGCTGCGCGAAACGCGCGGGTTCATTTCGATAATCACCATCCGGCCGTTGGCGGGGTTGATGGCGAACTGCACGTTGGAGCCGCCGGTGTCGACGCCGATTTCGCGCAGGCAACCGAGCGCGGCATCGCGCATCATCTGGTATTCGCGGTCGGTCAGCGTTTGCGCGGGGGCCACCGTGATCGAATCGCCGGTGTGCACGCCCATCGCATCGAAATTCTCAATCGAGCAGACGATGATGCAATTGTCGGCCAGGTCGCGCATCACCTCCAGCTCGAATTCCTTCCAGCCGAGTGCGCTCTCTTCGATCAGCACTTCGTGGACCGGCGACAGCGCCAGGCCGCGTTCCAGAATTTCGTCCAGGTCTTCCTTGTTGTACGCGATGCCGCCGCCGGTGCCGCCCAGCGTGAAGCTTGGCCGCAGAATGCACGGGAAGCCAATCCGCACAGCGAACTCCTGCCCGGCTTCCAGGCTATTGATGAGCTGCGATTCCGGCGTTTCCAGGCCGATCTTCCGCATCGCGTCCTTGAACAGCAGCCGGTCCTCGGCCTTCTTGATGGCGTCGATCTTGGCGCCGATCAGCTCCACGCCGTATTGTTCCAGTATTCCGGCCTCGGCCAGTTCCACCGCCAGGTTCAGTCCGGTTTGTCCGCCCACGGTGGAAAGCAGCGCGTCGGGCCGTTCGCGTTTGATGATCTCTTCGAGGTACGTGGCCGTGAGCGGCTCGACGTAGGTCTTGTCGGCCAGCTCCGGATCCGTCATGATGGTGGCCGGATTGGAATTCACCAGTACCACTTCGAAGCCGTCGGCCCGCAGCGCTTTGGCCGCCTGCGTTCCCGAGTAGTCGAACTCGCAGGCCTGGCCGATGACGATCGGGCCGGAGCCGATGATGAGGATGCGATGGAGATCGTTGCGTCGCGGCATCCGTTATTTCCCCGTCCCCGGCTGGTGCTCGCGCATCAGCCTGGTGAATTCGTCGAACAGATAGTGCGAATCGTGCGGTCCCGGCGCGGCCTCCGGGTGATATTGCACGCAGAACGCGGGGTGCCTGCGGTGGCGGAAGCCCTCCAGCGTGTGGTCGTTAAGATTCCAGTGGGTGAGTTCCACGTCGTTCGCGTTGAGCGAATCGGGATCGACGGCGAAGCCGTGATTGTGCGACGTGATCTCGACCTTTTGCGTGAGCTCATTGCGCACCGGGTGGTTGGCGCCGCGATGGCCGAATTTCAGCTTGTAGGTCTTGCCGCCAACGGCTAGGCCCAGCAACTGGTGGCCCAGGCAGATGCCGAACACCGGAGTGCGGCCGATCAGTTGGCGAATGTTGGCGACTTGAGCGACCAGCGGCTCCGGATCGCCGGGACCGTTCGAAAGGAAGACGCCATCGGGTTTGAGACCGAGCATGTCCTCTGCGGAGGTGAGCGCGGGCACCACGGTGACGCGGCAGCCGGCTTGCACCAGGCGTCGCAGAATGTTGTGCTTGATGCCGAAATCGTAGGCGACCACGTGATAGCGGATCTCGGCGCGGCGTCCCACGTGCTGCGATGGCGAGCACGGTTCCACGGGCTCGGCCCATTCGTATCGCTCGGGTGTGCTCACACGGCTGGCCAAATCGAGCCCGGCCATGGTCGGAATAGAGCGGGCTTTCTCGACCAGCTTCGCGGTATCCGATTCCACCGCCGACAGAACCCCGCGCATCACGCCGCGGCTACGCAGATGGCGCACCAGCGCGCGCGTTTCCAGATCCGAAACGATGGGGACGCCGGCCGCGCTCAGAAACTCGCCTGCCACCGTGTCGGAGCGCCAGTTGCTGGCCAGCGCCGAAAACTCGCGAACGACGAGCCCCTCGATGTAGGGCCGCAGGCTCTCGTTATCGTCGCGGCTGGTTCCATAGTTGCCGATTTGCGGATTGGTCAGGATGACGATCTGTCCGGAGTATGACGGATCGGTGAATACTTCCTGGTAGCCGGTGAGCGCCGTGTTGAAGACGACCTCGCCGGCGCGTTCGGCGGGCGCACCAAAACTCCGGCCCTCGAAGACCGTTCCGTCTTCCAGGGCGAGGATTGCAGTACTCAAGTTAGGCTGTTCCTCCAGGGGAGTGGGTAATTTTTATTTTAGCAGGTTGGGGAAAACCCGGACACCGGGTTGCGTCCGAACCGTCCCAGTGTTTCCGATTGTCGCGTGTCGCTTGGCGCCTGGAGTCTGTGCATCCCTTCGAGACGCCTGTGGGCGAAAGTGCAGATGGCTGGTTTTGTCCAGCGCCTCATTCACCAACTTGCCAAATTTAACCAACTAGGTTAACGTAGTCCCATGGAGAAGCGAGCGCCGCACTGTAAAAGGACTTCTACAAGAGTTATGACCACGCATGCCGATCACCGCGTCTGGCAGGATGTCTACCGGCCAAAGACGCGGGCCGGCGAGGTGTATCTGAAGCTCACGGTCTTGGACGACGTGCTGATCGTGTCGTTCAAGGAGTTATAGAACAAGGAGCAAAGTCATGAGATGCCCATCCTGCGCGGAGGCGAAGCTGGTGCGCGACACGCGCGACATTCCGTACACGTACAAAGGAGAAACCACCACCATTCCGGCCGTTCGCGGCGATTTCTGCCCGGCCTGCGGGGAAAGCGTCCTCGCGGCGGCGGAATCGTCACGCGTCAGTGCGGCGATGCTGGACTTCAACAAGCAGGTGAACGCCTCCATTGTCGATCCTGCCTTCATTGCCCGCGTCCGCAAGAAACTCGCGCTCGACCAGCGGCAGGCGGCCGCCATCTTCGGCGGCGGCCCCAATGCATTTTCGCGCTACGAGAACGGCAAGACCAAGCCGCCGCTCGCGCTGGTGAAACTCCTCATCGTCCTCGACCGTCACCCCAACCTCCTGAACGAGGTCCGCGCCGGGCGATAGCCACGCCGGCGCGCGCTTCGGCAGTGAAAATAGGAAACACGTAGCCTGGAAGCCGTGAAACAATCGATTCTTGATCGCGCGCCTCGGGGCGTTTCATCGTCGAAGCAGTCCACAAGCGTGGGGGCGCTGCTATTGCACTTTATGGTTCGCTCGCGCTTGACG
>Ga0181529_10003946_pt1 | contig 16461 bp, 15 predicted proteins | sample PEATcosm2014_Bin_36_FD_119763 | JGI IMG/M metagenome (GOLD analysis project Ga0181529, IMG submission 119763) | Peatland microbial communities from MTU Mesocosm Facility, Houghton, MI, USA - PEATcosm2014_Bin10_30_metaG | ecosystem: Environmental > Terrestrial > Soil > Wetlands > Peat | place...
GGGCAAATCCACGCTGGTGACGGACATCCTCTACCGCGCGCTGGCGAAGCAGTTGTACGGATCGCGCGAGGACCCGGGAGCGCATGGGCGGGTCGTCGGCATCGACCAGATCGACAAGGTGATCGAGATCGACCAGTCGCCGATCGGGCGCACGCCGCGGTCGAATCCGGCGACGTACACCGGCGTCTTCACCGCAATCCGCGATCTGTTTGCCATGCTGCCGGAGTCGCGCGAGCGCGGCTACAAGCCCGGCCGCTTCAGCTTCAACGTCCGCGGCGGACGCTGCGAGGCATGCCAGGGCGAGGGACAGAGGCGCATCGAGATGAACTTTCTGCCCGATGTGTATGTGCTCTGCGATGTATGTAACGGCCGGCGTTACAACCAGGAGACGCTCGCCGTCCGCTACAACGGCCACTCCATCGCAGACCTGCTCGACCTGCCCATCGCCGACGCACTGCCCATCCTGAAAGACATTCCGGCGGCGGCGGCGAAGCTCGAGACGCTGGTTGACGTTGGCCTCGGATACATCCATCTGGGCCAGTCGGCGACCACACTTTCTGGTGGAGAAGCCCAGCGCATGAAGCTGGCCCGCGAGCTATCGAAACGCCAGACCGGGCGCACGCTGTATCTGCTGGATGAACCGACCACGGGTCTGCACTTCGACGATGTGCGCAAGCTGCTGGAGGTGCTGCACCGGCTCACCGATCTGGGCAACACGGTGATTATCATCGAGCACAATCTCGATATTGTTCGCAACGCCGACTATGTGCTGGACATGGGACCGGAGGGCGGCGAGCGCGGCGGACGCATCGTGGCGCACGGCACGCCGGAGCAGATTGCGACCGTCGCCGGATCGTACACCGGCAATTTTCTGGCGCGGCACTATGGAGCGGACCACGCAGGATCGAACTGGGCCAACCGGATCTCATCGAACGGAGGCGGAGGCGTGAGTCATGCCGGGCCGCAGCCACTCGACATCGCTGCCGCGCCTGACCATGTGAAGACAACGCGGGGCAAGTTCATCGCGCCAGAGAAGAAGACCGGAGTGCCATCAGCGCGCGCCCCCAAAGTTGCGAAGAACGCGGCGAAGAAAGCAGTGCCTGAGAAGACTCCGAAGGTCTTGGCGAAGAGAGCGTCCATCAAGAGGAAAAAATCGGCATGAGTCTCTTCCCCACGAACAGTCCAGAAGACACGCCCAGACCGGAAGAGACGCCGGGTGGCGAAGACGCGCCGGGCACAGAGACCTCCGCCGGCGAGGATCGCGCGGCGCCGCTGTGGCGCATTCCCAACATCGGACACGCACTTATGTTTGTCTGCTTCACGGGAGTGCTGCTGGTTCTGCTTGAGCTTGTACTTGCGGCGCTGGGAAGATCGCCGGGGACCGAGCACGACGGCGTGGCCAAACTGCTGCACCCGAAGATGCAGATCGCCCTGCTGGGGACAACGTACCTCACCACGCTGCTGGCGGCGTGGTTCTTCTATCCGCTGCTGTGGCAACGCAGATTTCTCGATGGATTGCAGTGGCGTTGGGCGGTCGCACGCAACCAGGCAGCGAAGCTGGTGCCGCTTGGCTTGCTGCTTGGCGTGACGATGCAGGCGGTCACCTACTTCATTACTCCGCCGAAGACGCTGCCCGTCGATGATTTCTTTCACACGCAGACGGACGCGTGGCTCATCACTCTGTTCGGCACCATCGTTGCGCCGATCTTCGAGGAGGTCTGCTTTCGCGGATTCCTGCTGCCCGCCTTCGCCATTGCGTACGACTGGCTGAGCCTGCCGCGCACCGCCGAGGCGCGCGCCCGCTGGCAGACCACCACCACGCTGACCCCGGCGGCGCTGATCTTTTCCGCGCTGCTCACCAGCATATTTTTCGCGCTGATGCACTTTCAGCAGGTGGCGCACCTCTGGGCCGCGCTGCTTGTGCTCTTCTCCATCTCGCTGCTGCTCACGCTTGTGCGCGTTCGGACCGGCTCGGTGGCTGCGTCCGCGCTGGTGCATGGGGCCTACAACGGATTTGTTTTTCTCATGGTGATCGTCCAGACCGGCGGGTACAGGCATCTGGAGCGCATGATGCAGTAATCGCACTGCCCCGCAGGAAAAGTTGCGAGGTGAACTGTAGTCATTCTCCGCTACAATGACTCAGCCATGTCCATCAACTCGCGCAGCGCGCTACTCAACCTGATTGCCACCTACTCGTTCAAGCTGGGCGACTTCACCCTGGCCAGCGGACAGAAGTCCGATTACTACGTCGACTGCCGCACCACCACGCTGCACGCGGAGGGCGGACGGCTGGCCGGCCTCGTGTTCTACGACCTGATCCGCGAGCGCATACCGTCGGCGGTTGCCGTCGGCGGGCTGACCATGGGGGCCGACCCGCTGGTCTCCAACGTCGCCAGCGCAAGCGCATGGGCGCTGGCCGACTACAACGAGATCCGCAATCTCTCGGGCGAGCTTGGCCTCGACGAACAGGATCCTGGCCCCGCTCCCACGCTCATCCACGGCTTTCTGGTGCGCAAGGCGGAGAAGACACATGGCACGGGGCGGCGCATCGAAGGCTACCTACAGCCCGGCGCGCAGGTCGTGATCGTCGACGACGTTTGCACGACGGGCGGCTCTACCGTGACCGCAATCGAGGCTGCGCGCGAGGCGGGAATGATCGTCGCCGGAGTGCTCTGCCTGGTGGACCGCGAGCAGGGCGGGCGGCTCATCATCGAACGCGCGCTGGCCGAGGTGCCCTCGGAGGAAGACCTGCCATTCCTCAGCGTCTTCACCGCCAAAGACGTACGCAAGGCACATCTTGCGCTCGGCACAAAAAAATGACGACTCGATCACAGCATCGGATCAATGAAATTGTCAGCAGGCTATCGCTCCTGTGCTGGATGGTTTTGGTCTGTGGCACTTTGTCTGCGCAAACCGACCGCTCCATCACGATTCGGATGTTGGATAGCAAAACTGGACAGCCTATTACAAAATCGGAGATTGAGCTGTATGTAGGCATGTCTCCGACTTCCACTCAGACAGCAGGCACGCCTCCTCACTATGTTCGTACGGATAAAGATGGCATAGGAGAGGCATCATTTCCAATCGGTGCAACAGACATAGGTGTGTATGCCCGAGATGGATCGTGGGGCTATGTCAATTGTGATTGTGTAAAGGACCGGGGACCTTACCACGAGCATCGGTATTCGATCTCAGAGATACTGGCTTCAGGAATTGCGGCTCCCAATCGTTGTAACAAACGGAAGGTCATTGCCAAGCCTGGCGAGTTTATCTTTTTCGTGCGACCTATGACTTTTTGGGAAAAATTCCGTAATTAGGAGCTTGGCCTGCTTTTAAGTTCTCACCACTACGCTGTCATCAACAGGTCTTCGCCAGCGGAACGGCGCCATCGCTCATGGAGCTGCTTCATCCAGTGTTCGTTGCCATAGAGGCCCTGCCGTAGTCCATCCACCAGAAAGTCCTCATTCAATTCTTCCCAGTGGAGGGCCTTACCGAGCATCTCAATCTCGACCTTTCCGATCTTGTCTGGATCTGCGTCGGCGAGACCCTGTAGGTCCTCTCGTGGGATTGCAAGCCGTTGCCCGGATTTCAGCTTTACAAGCAGTAGTTCATGAATCCGGTCATACTCGGCGGAGACCGCGACCTCGTAGTCGTATGGATCACGGGCGTTGGCAATCGCGCGGTCGATCTGTTCGTCAATGTCAGCGCTTAATCTAGCCATGCGTCACCTCCCACATCTTCATCAACTCGGGGTAATGCTCCACCGCCGTATCCACAATCTTGCGAATCTCGTTCCGTTTCGCGTTCGGCGGTTGCACCGAGTTGCGACGAACGCCGATGTTCTCCGAATCTCCAAACTCAACGACGACCGAGACCGAGCCATAAAAGCCGTGCGTGTGCGGCGGATGGTGGTCGTGCGCGTAGATGCGAAAGCTAACTCCGTCGAAAGAAAGACTGCCCACTTATGTATCGTAACTCAGGAAGTCACGCCTTCGGTAAAATAGAACAACATGATTCCTACCCTTGAATGGCTGCCGGAAGGCGTTAATTTCCTCGATCAGACGAAGCTCCCGCTGGAGGAGACGTATGTCCTTGCGACTGACTACAGGCAGGTTGCGACCGTCATCCGCGACATGATTGTGCGCGGCGCGCCGGCCATCGGCGTCTCGGCGGCGATGGGCATGGCGCTGGGCATCGAACGCAGCTCGGCGACCACGCTGGATGCGCTGACTGCGGAGGTTGCGGGCATCGCGAAGACGCTGGCCGAGACGCGGCCCACCGCGGTCAATCTCTTCTGGGGCATCGACGAGATTCGCTCGCTGTTCAACTCGCTGGCTGCGAAGGGCGCGGCGATTGCCGAGATCAAGATTGCGGTGGTGGCGAAAGCGCGCAAGATGTACGACGAGGACATCGCGGCCTGCAAGCAGATGGGCGCGCACGGCGCGGCGCTGCTGCCGATACAGGGCACGGTGCTGACCCACTGCAACGCAGGCGCGCTGGCCACCTGCGGATATGGCACGGCGCTGGGCGTGATCCGTGCGGCCATCGAGCGCGGGCACAAGATCTCCGTCTTCGCCGACGAGACGCGGCCGTTTCTGCAAGGCGCGCGGCTGACCGCCTGGGAGCTGATGAAGGACAACATCCCAACCACCGTGATCTGCGACAACATGGCGGCCGCGCTGATGCGCCAGGGCCGCATCCAGGCCGTCATCGTCGGCTCGGACAGGATTGCGGCCAACGGCGATGTGGCCAACAAGATTGGGACTTACGGCGTTGCGGTGCTGGCGCGCGAGCACGGGATTCCGTTCTATGTTGCGGCTCCCTGGTCTACGGTTGATCTGGCGACGAGCAACGGCGACCTGATCCCCATCGAGCAGCGCGCCCCGAGCGAAGTCACGCACATCAACGGCAGGCAGATGACGCCGGACGGCGTGGGGATTGAGAATCCGGCCTTCGATGTGACCCCGGCGAAGTATGTGGCGGCGATCGTCACCGAGCGCGGCGTGCTGCGCGCGCCCTACGCGGAGTCGATCCGCACAATGGCGAACGAAACGCGGCTTCCTGCGTAGAAGTGCTCGCTCAGGATCGCTTGTGCAGACACCTTGTTGTGCTGGATGAGAAGAAAATCCTTTATTGCAATACTTTGCCGGCCACTTAGGCCAGCGCGCATAACTGCGTGACGCACATCACGGACAGAGGCAGCACGCGCCCCGTTGAATAAGGACCGGGCCAGCTTTGTGAGCTACGATTGAGCGTGTGTTGCGCGCTCAGCGATCGAGGTGTTCCATGCCGGTTCTGCAACGCGTCTCGGTTTCTGTAAAAAACATTCTGCTGGCAACGGATTTTTCTCCTGTCTCGGAGAAGGCGGCCAGCTACGCTCGTGCGTTGGCGCTGAACTTCCGTTCCGCCGTCGAAATTGCGCATGTCTTCGATCCCTCCCTTGTCACCTCCTCGTTGGAGACGGTGCTGGGAAAGACGGTCAAGCAGAGGCGGCGCATCGCGACCCAGAACCTGGAGCGGTTGCAGAAGGACTTTGCCGCCGCTGGGGTGGAGGCGCGTAGCTCCATGCCGGAGGGACACCCACCCCACGTCGCGCTGCTGAAGGCTGTCAGGCAGTTGGGTACGGACCTGATCGTCGCCGGCACTCACTCCCGCTCGGGACTGGAGAGGCTGGTGCTTGGCTCGGTCGCGGAGCAGTTGATTCGCAAGGCAGCCTGCCCGGTGCTAACGGTGGGGCCACATGCGAAGCAGCCGGCGGATGGGCCTCTGGTCTTCCGGAAGATGGTCTATGCAACGGATTTTTCGGCCAAGGCGGACAAGGCCGCGGTCTTTGCCCTCTCGTTTGCGCAGGACAGCGGGGCGCATCTGTACTTCTGCTATGTCGCCGCCGCCAAGGCCGCGCCTGAAGAGAGGAAGCAGCTCGATTCCCGCTTCAAGGCCGAGCTGAAGAGGATGATTCCCGAGTCCAGCTACGAGTGGTGCACTCCGGAGACCGTGGTGGAGCACGGCGAGGCCAGCAAGGCCATTCTGGATCTGTCCCGCCGCGTTGGCGCGGACCTGATCGTGCTGGGCGCGCGCAAGGCCTCCTTCTGGCTCACCCATGTGGAACATGGCCTTACTCCGGACCTTCTCGCCGAGGCCACTTGTCCAGTTATGACGGTGTGCTAAAATCGCGTGACGGGAGAGTTTTATCTTGCCTCCTGAGACGATGTGATCGAGGGGCTCAAGCTCAGTCGCATCCTAACCGCCACGGTCGCATCCCCCCGTCTCTATCATGGCGGGGAGGCCAGACTCTAAATGCCTCTCACGCCCATAATCCGTCCTGTGCGCCATTGCGTAAACTGCGATTTTCGCTCGATGCGCATGTTCTGTAGCCTGGACGACGAAGCGCTCGCTGACTTCGATTTAATAGGCGTGAGTACGACGCTTCCGCGCGGAGCGACTCTGTTTCTGGAAAATGCTCCGAACCAGGCAGTCTATGTCGTCTGCACCGGCCAGGTGAAGCTCTCCTGCACCTCCAAGGAGGGCCGCACACTGATCCTGAAGATCGCCATGCCCGGCGACATCCTCGGGCTCGGCGCGGTCATCTCCGGCTCAAAATATGAAGTGACGGCCGAGACCGTGCAGCCCACCGAGATCAAGAGCATCCGGCGCGACGAGTTCCTCGCCTTCCTCAAGAAGCATGGCGACGCCAGCCTGCACGCCGCCAAGGCGCTCAGTGAGGAGTACAAGGCCGCCTTCTTCGATGCCCGCCGCCTCGCGCTCTCCGGCTCGACCGCCGGCCGGCTGGCCGCTGTACTGCTGGACTGGGGCAGGGCAGAGTCCTGCGGAAAAACCGAGATGCGCTTCACCATGGCGCTCACCCACGAGGAGCTGGCCAACCTGGTTGGCTGTTCACGAGAGACCATGACCCGCATGTTGGGACGCTTCAAACGCGAAAAACTGATCCAGATCCACGGCGTCTCCATTCAGATTCTCTCCCCCGAGAGGCTGGAACGTATCTCCGTCTAAGCTCTCCACGGCCAGGGCATCGAACTCATTTCCTTCAACTTCTGACTTCTCTACCCCATCCGAGAGCCGTGACCCATATCACAGCTTTCAGCCCTGAAACCAAATAAGATTTGGGTTCGAGGAGGTGGCTGATGGTCAATCACTGTATTAACCCCATCTGCCTTTCTACGCTCAATCTCCTCGACAGCTCCATCCCAGAGACCCCCCATTCCCGTTTGAGGCTGCATAGTTTCTAGCGGCCGGTCACAGATGCCGCCGCTCGCTTGTCAGAAGAGAGATGCCTCCGATGCCCTTATCCAAGATCGATACCATGCCGTCCTTCGACAGACTGCTCGTTGCAACCGATTTCTCGGCTGCCTCTCAGGCCGCCTGCCGCACGGCCATCGATACCTGCCTCGCGCTGCGGGCCAGTCTTGTGATTCTGCATGTCTTCCGCCCAGTCGAGAATGCTGCACAGCAGGCCGGCGGGCAGAAAAAGGAGGAGGGTGCGCAGGAGGCGGAGAAGAAGGCCCTCCAGGAAAAGTGCCGGGCCGCGCTCGAAGAGCTGCGCCAGCAGGCAGTGCAGGCAGGCGTCGAGTGCGAGGCCATTCTGGGCAGAGGCAAGCCGACCGCGACGATCCTGGAGACCATCACCGCAAAGAAGATCGACCTCACCATCATGGGCACCAGCGCCCTGCACGGCCTGGAGCGCATTGTCTTCGATTCCACCACGGAGGCGGTTCTGCGCAAGGCGCCCTGCCCAGTCCTGACCGTGGGACCTCGGGCAAGCAACAGCGAGAAGGCGTTGCAGTCGGTTGGACCGGTCATCTTCGCGACCGATTTTCATTTCACCACGATTCATGCCATCCGCTTTGCGGCCTGCTTCTCCCAGTTGACCGCCTCGCCGCTGCATTGCCTTCATGTGATGCCGCGTTCGCTGGAGGCCTGCACCCAGTGCCAGGTTGTACCGGCGATCATGTCCGAGGCGCTGCAACAGCTCGCCAACGAGAGCGGAGTGGTCGTCGAGACGCCCATCTGCGCTACCACCTACGGCAGCGAGGTCTCCTGCGCGGTGGTGGACTACGCGAAGCAGCAGAAGGCAAAGCTGATCGTCCTCGGCGTGCGCAAGGCGTCGCTCGAGGCATCCGAGTCCCATCTGCATATCGCATATCGCATCATCACCGAGGCCCCCTGCCCGGTGCTGACCATGGCCTTCGCCTCCCAGCCCGACGTGGCGATTGAGACCGTCCGCCGCAAGGTCCCTGCCCTGGTCTGAACCGGGGCCGGTGTGCGGCGTGTGGATGCGGGACATGCCTTTTCCATGCCTGGGCAAACCTTGGATTGTGCGCAAATAGGCCATGAATTGTGGGCAGGGCCGTATTGGCCCCGCGGGCGCTGAATCTCTCTTCTGTGGGTCATGCAGGCGGAGTAATATCTCACGAGGCGGGTGCAAGTTCACCGCAACTCAATCTCGGACGCGAAGAGGCTTATGACGCTTGCAACGGAACCACCCACCGGCCGATCTCCCCGCCGCAAGATCGGCATCACCTGTTACCCCACCTATGGCGGCTCGGGCGTGGTTGCCACCGAGCTTGGCATCGAGCTGGCCGCGCGCGGCCACCAGGTCCACTTCATCACCTCTTCGCTGCCCTTCCGCCTCAGCGGGCGCGAGGCTAACATCTTCTTCCACGAGGTGGATGTCTACCACTACCCGCTCTTCGAGCACCCGCCCTACGACCTGGCGCTGGCCACGCGCATGGCCGAGGTCGCCGAGTTCTACTCGCTCGATCTGTTGCACGTCCACTACGCCATTCCGCACTCCATCTCCGCGCTGCTGGCGCGCCAGATGACGGAGACGCAGCAGGATGTCGCCCGCCGCCGCTATCTGCCCATCATCACCACGCTGCACGGGACGGATATTACGCTGGTCGGCCTCGACCGCTCGTATCTGCCGATTACGCAGTACGGCATCGAGCAGTCGGACGGTGTCACCGCTATCTCCAGCTATCTGCGCGACCGCACCCGCGAGGACTTCAACATCCAGAGCGAGATCGAGGTGATCCGCAACTTCGTCAACTGCGATGTCTACGTCCGCGACGCGGCGAAGGTGGCCGCCATGCGCCCGCGATTCGTCGCGCCAGCCAGCGGAGGCACCCCAGCCGAAAAGCTGCTCGTCCACCTCTCGAACTTCCGCCCCGTCAAGCGCATTCTGGATGTGGTCGAGGTCTTCGCGCGCGTCGCCTCCGCCCTGCCCGCGCGTCTGATGCTGATCGGCGATGGCCCCGACCGCTCTGCCGCTGAACACCTCGCCGTGCGCCTTGGTGTCGCCGGCCGCATCCACTTTCTGGGCAAGCAGGACAACGTGAACGAGCTGCTGCCGCTGGCCGACCTGATGCTGATGCCCTCGGAGATGGAGTCCTTCGGACTGGCCGCGCTGGAAGCCATGGCGTGCGGCGTTCCCACGATAGCCACGCGCGTTGGCGGCGTCGCGGAACTCATCGAGGATGGGGTCAACGGCCTGCTCTTTCCGGTGGGCGACACGGAGGCGATGGCCGCCGCCGCGATCGCCCTGCTGGGCGACGAGGCACAGCTGGCTGCGATGGCCGCCGCCGCGCGCAAGACCGCCAGCGACCGCTTCTGCTCCAGCCGCATCATCCCTCTCTACGAGGCGTACTACGAGCGCGTCATCGCCCGCGGCCAGGCGGCGAAGCCGTGAGCAGGGGGGAAAAGCCATGAGCGAACAACAAGATGCGTCCCCCGTCCGGTTCGCTCTCACGGGCCGGCGCATCCTTGTTACCCGCGCGCCGCGTCAGGCTTCGCAGCTCGCCGAGCAACTGAGCGCGCTGGGCGCTACACCGATTCTGATTCCCACCATCGAGATCGTTCCGCCCGCCTCATTTGCGGCCCTCGATGCCGCGCTCACGGCGCTCTCCAGCTTCGATCTGGTGGCCTTCACCAGCGCCAACGCGGTCGAGGCCTTCCACGAGCGGGCGCTTCTCCTGGGACTGACGCCTGCGCCGCGCCGCATCGCGGTGGTTGGCCCTGCGACCGCGCGCGCGGTGGATGCGATCGGCCTCCACGCGGACATGGTTCCGCCCATATTTACCGCAGAGTCGCTCGCCCAGACCATCGTCCAGACTCTGCTACCCGAAGTTCCCGGTGCGCGCATCCTGCTGGTGCTCGCCGAGCAGGCGCCCGCCACGCTCGCCTCCGCGCTGGTTGACGCCGGAGCACGCGTCACCGTCGCCGCGGCATACAGCAACCGCATCCCCGAGGCCTCGCTGGCCGCTGTCGCGGCGCTCTTCGCCGACCCTGCGAACTGTCCTGACGCCGTCACCTTTACCAGCGCCTCCACCGCTGGCAACCTCATCGCCCTGCTGGAGGCCGCGGGCCTCAGCCTGCCCGCCACTACAGTGCGCGCCTCCATCGGGCCGATCACCTCGCGCGCGCTCGACGGACTCGGCCTGCCGCCCCATCTGGAGGCGGCTGAGCCGACCATTGCCGCGCTGGTGGAGGCCCTTGCCGCCCACTTTCATGCCAACTCCTGACAAAAGTTGTATTGATAGCATCTGTTTGAATCAGCACAAATTCAGAAGTGAGGATGATACGTTTTAAATATGACAAAAGCGCTACTGACGACCAATCTCGGCGGGCTTCCCCTGGTGGCACGGGGCAAGGTCCGCGACCTCTATGCTCTGGGCGACAAACTGCTGTTTGTGGCCACGGACCGGATCTCCGCATTCGACCATGTGCTTGGCTCGGGCATTCCGGACAAGGGAAAGATCCTCACGCAGATCTCGGCCTTCTGGTTCGAGTTTCTCAAAAACACGGTGGCAAACCATCTTGTGGCCATCGACGCGCCGGAGATCGCCGCGTTGCTGGAACCGCTTTCAGAACAGATCTTTGGTGAGCATCTTTCTGCCGAACGGATAGTTTTGCAGCCGGTTTTTAAGGAGCAGATTGAGGGCCGGAGCATGGTGGTGCGCCGCGCGCGGATGTTCCCCGTGGAGTGTGTAGTGCGCGGCTACCTCTCTGGATCGGGATGGAAGGACTACCAGGCGACGGGCTCGGTCTGCGGGATTTCTCTGCCAGCGGGGATGCGCGAGTCGGAACGGCTGCCGGAGCCGATCTTTACCCCGGCGGCGAAGATCAATACCGGCGGGCACGACGAGAACATCTCCTACGCGCAGATGGAGGCGACGGTCGGCGCACCGATGGCCAGCGCGCTTCGTGGCCTGACGCTCGGGATCTACAAGAAGGCATCTGCCTATGCGGCGGAGAAGGGGTTGATCCTGGCCGATACGAAGTTCGAGTTCGGCTGGATTGATGGCGTGGGGATGGTGTTGGCCGACGAGGTCCTGACTCCGGACTCCTCGCGCTACTGGCCGGCGGCAAGCTACGCTCCGGGCGGCGCGCAGCCCAGCTTCGACAAACAGTATGTACGCGATTATCTTGAATCCATCCGATGGAACAAGCAGGTGCCCGCGCCTGCGCTGCCCGAGGATGTTGTCTCCCATACTCGACAGAAGTACATGGAGGCGTTCCGCCTGCTGACAGGGCTGGACGACCTGGATGGAATGAGGGCCGGGCCGGGCCGGTGAACCTCTCGAAGGTACAACGATGACCCCTGCTGATTTGAACTGGTTTGACTGGGTACTGATTGCGATCTTGATTGTTTCGATGGTGCGCGCATATGTCACCGGACTTGTGCGCGCAATCGCCGGGCTGTTCGGATTTGCCGTGGGATTTGAAGTGGCGAGCTGGGACTACATCGACCTCGGGGACCGGATGAGGGACCAGGCCTGGATCACTTCGGAGTTCATGGCGCGAACGGTCGCCTTCCTGTTGATCGTGGTGGTTGTGGTGGTGGTGTTTGAGATCGCTGGCCGCATACTGCAGAAGAAACTGCGAACGATCGGACTGGGTTGGTTCGATCGCATCCTCGGGGCGGCGTTTGGATTCGCCCGAGCTTGTCTGATTGGGATCGCTCTGCTGATTGCCGCATCGATCTTCATTCCGCAGCCGGATGCCATCTCCAAATCAGTCCTGAGACCCTATTTATTTACCGTTGTGCATGATGTATCCTTCCTCATACCTGATTCCCTTCAACAACGGATCCTGTAACGGCGTGGCTGGTCTTGAGCAGAACCAATTTCACTGGATCGGCAGAATCTGAAACACTGGATCAATTGGCATGGAGTGGTCTACAGTAGGGACTCATCCCGTATCGGCCAGTAAGCGAGGTTAGACCTTTGAAGCGCGAATTGGACACCCTGATCACACAGATGCATAGTGCGGGCATTCCCTATGCGGATGCCATACGGCAGTTCAAGAAGCGCTACATTCTGGAAGTGCTGGCGCACCACAAGGGCAACCAGTGCAAGGCTGCGACCGAGTTGGGGATGCATCGCAACACCCTCAGCCGTACGCTGGCGGAGCTGGATATGGACTCCGCGCAGATCCGCAAGGGAATGCGCCGGCCAGTGATGAGCGAGCGGCCGGCGATGGCCCAGCGAATGGCGATGGGCCAGAGGCCGAGAATACAGATTGCGGTGAACGGGCGGCAGGCTTAGAGCAGGGAACAGGCAACAGATGAGGCCTGCGGTGGGCGGGCTGTGGAGAGAGTCTGCGGTCCGCAGCCCCAGATTGCGGCGTGGCGCGTCTAAGATAGCAGTGCATGGCTTTCCCAATTCATCTTCGCGCAACACGGAGCGGACCATGGCTGGGTGCGTGGTTGCTCTGTTGCTTTGCGCTCACGCATTCCGCAAGAGCGACATGGGCGCAGACTCCTGCAACGCTGGGTCCGGCAGTTCAAAATAAGGCGCAGCAGGGAGCGGCAGGGCAGGAGCCTGCGCAGCAGCCACCAACGGGGCACGGTCAGCCGGAGCCAGGCTCGGCTGCGCCTGCGCAGCCGGCCGAAGTGGCAGGCGCGGGGACGGCGGTAGCGACTGTTGGTTTGCATCCCGTCCAGACTGCGCCCGGCAAGCGGAATCTGCGGCAGGCTGAGGATGCATATCTGGCGGGCGCGAAGAAGCTCCAGCAGGATGACCTGAATGGGGCCGAGCGCGAGTTTACGCGTGCGCTGAAACTGGATCCCGGGAACCGCGATTATGCCATCGCGATCTCTCTGGCGCGCCAGCACCGGCTGACGGAGTTGGTGCAGCAAGCGGGCAAGGCACAGCAGGAGGGAAACCCGCAGAAGGCGGAGAAGTTGCTCGCCCAGGCGCGCGCCATCGACCCCGAAAATCCCATTGTGACCGAGCACAGTGGGCCGGTTTTGGGGAAGCAGGCGAGCACAGCCAAAGCGCCGGACGCAGCTTCGGGCCAGATTGCTTCGGATCAAGCCGCGGGAGTGCGCGGCGACAAAGCTGGCGGCGCGTTGACAGACCCGCTGGCGGACCGCGCCCGGATGCTCTCCGCTGGCGAAGAGAATGAGCCGTGGAAGATTCAGCCTCCGGCGCTGGAGGACGCAGTTCGCCTCGCGCCGAGCGACGCGGTGAAGAGCTTTCATCTGCACGGGTACTCTCCGGATGTGCTCCGCGAGGTGACATCGGCCTACGGCATTCGCGCGATCGTCGATAACTCCGTGGAGCCGAAAAATTTTGACTTCAATCTGGAGAATGTGAACTACGCAAGGGCCATGGAGGTACTGACGGATATGACGAATGTCATCGCGGTGCCCGTGGATGAGACGAGCTTGCTGATCGCCCGTAACCTCCCGGCGAACCGGCTGCTCATGGAGCGCCAGGTGGAGGAGACAATCTATCTGCCGGGGTCCACGCCGGAGCAGGTCACCGACATGGCGAACGTGGCGCGAAACATCTTCGAGGTGAGGCAGGTAACCGCACAGGTGGCCTCCGGAAGCATCGTGGTACGCGCTCCGCAGGCGGTCCTCGATACGTTGAACCGGGTGATCGAGAACCTGATCGACGCCCCCGGAGAGGTGATGGTCGAGGTGAGGTTGTATGAGATGGTCAACACGCACACGGTCAACGCCGGGGCGAACATCCCCACGGCGGCTGGAATCTACAACGTGGACCAGGCGGCGACGTCGCTGGTGAATGCGAACCAGACGCTGGTGCAGCAGGCGATTGCGCAGGGCCTGGTGAGCCCGACGGCCAGCGCGATTACGATTGCCGGCGAACTGATTGCGTCGGGACTGGTGCAGAGCAGCTTGCTCGACAGCACGATCGGGGTCTTCGGCGGCGGCACCATGATGACCGGCATCACGGAAACAGGGAACATCGCGTTCAATTGGGGCTTGAATTCATCCGACACAAGGGCGCTCGACGATGTGCAGTTGCGGGTGGCAGACCACCAGGTAGCGGTCTTCCGCGAGGGGACGCGCTATCCGATCGTCTCATCGACCTATAGTTCGGGTTTGTCGACGGCGGCCTCCGCCCTGGGCAATAAAACCATCAACGGCGTCAACATCGCCAGTCTGCTCTCGCAGTACGCGGGCGGCAGCAGCATGACGATTCCGCAGGTGACCTATGAGGACCTCGGCGTGACCCTGAATGCGACCCCGGTGATCCTGAAGTCGGGACGGATCAACCTGCTTCTGGATATGAAGATCGAGTCGCTCTCGGGCAGCACAAGCGACGGAAACCCCATCCTGGACAGTCGACAGTTTAAATCGGACATCACGGTGGGCGAGGGGGAGAGCGCACTGATGGTGAGCAGTGTGAGCAAAACCGAGTCGGCTGCAATGAGCGGGATCCCTGGATTGAGCGAATTGCCCGGCTTCCAGATCCCTGCCACAGAGAACGTAATGAAGGACACCAGCCAGCTCGTCATGGTGGTGACACCGCATGTGGTGCGGCGGCGCTCCTATATAGTGGCCGGCCCGCGGATTGTGTACCGGGCGCACGCGGCCAATTAGGGACAAGACATGCAGAGCGGGGCCCTGCATTCGGCCCGCTTTGCATCTGGCGCGCGTTGACCGTGGCTACCTGGGCCGTTATACTTCAATTTGTGCGAGCGGGAGTAGCTCAGTGGTAGAGTGCTTCCTTGCCAAGGAAGATGTCGCCGGTTCGACCCCGGTCTCCCGCTCCAAATCCAGCCCTTCTGCGATACACTCTTCCTTGTTCAGCCGGGTGTGCGCGAAAGCGCAGGCCCTGCGAGGCGCGGTACCCAAGTGGTAAGGGAGAGGTCTGCAAAACCTTTATGCGCCGGTTCGATCCCGGCCCGCGCCTCCAATTTCTCTTCCGTTTCTCTTTCAGGTTCAATGGAATAGGCTAATTTCGAGTTCGTGCTCGATTGGCCCAAATCGGGCCGAATTGAGCTCAAGGCCGGACCAAAAGTGGACCGGTTTTTTGCCGAGTCAATTGACCGCCCTGCTAGTGGCCCCCATACCTTCACCGCCGAACTCATCAATCCGTGGGAGATGACCACCACACCGCTCTCTGGGACCTTCACTGGCAGGAGCCGGATAAAGCTCGCCGGGCGCCCTTACCAGGCACTCTGCTTCCGCCGGATTTAAGATAAGACATGATGAACGACACGATACGTTCACGCCGCGATGTAATCTCAGCGCTCGCCGCAGCGGGTGCCTCCTCGGTGCTTCCCTCTGGCGCGTACGCGCGGACTCCCGATCCTCCTGCTGCGCCGCCTCCCCTCACTGCATCCGCCCGCAAGCAGGCGCAGGATCGCCTGCGTGCCTACTTCGCCGGCACGGCGCCGCAGCTTCTGAGGCCTGCCGAGGGTATCCTCACTCATCCCAGCGTGGCGCCCAGCCTTCCCGGCAAGGCCTACTCCACCAGCCTGTGGGACTGGGACACCTACTGGACCACGCGCGGCCTTTTCGCCTACGCGAAGATCGCTGCAGACCGCTCGCTGCATCGGCAGATATGCGATGCCGCCGTCGGCAGTCTGATGAACTTCCTCGACCACCAGTCCGACGAAGGCCGTATCCCCATAATGATCGACGTCCAGCGCGCCGATACCTTCGGATCGCTCGAAAAGGCCAGCCCAAACTTCCGCAACCAGGCAAAACCCGTCTTCGGCCAACTCGCACTGCTCACCGCGGACGAACTCGGCTCCGTCGACTGGCTCTCCCCGATCTTCGGCAAGCTCCTCCGCTTTTACGAATCATGGGGCACCAATAATCAATCCGCTACGGGGTTGCTCGTCTGGGGAGATGATGTCGCCATCGGCAACGACAACGACCCCACCACCTTCGGCCGGCCCTTCTTCTCCTCCGCGAACCTCCTGCTCAATTGCCTCTTCTATCAGGACCTGAAGGCAGCCGCCGAACTGGCCACGCGCCTCAACCGCGCAGACGACAGCCGCCGCCTCGCCGCCCAGGCCGGACGACTCGGCCAACGGATCCTCCAGCTATGCTGGGACCCGCGCGACCGATTCTTCTATACCGTCGATGTGCAGTGCGTCGATCGCCGCGCCGAGTTGATCCCCAGCGTCAAGCCCGGAATGGCGATGTCCTGGCAGTCTCTCCCTCTGCGTATTCAGACC
>Ga0181529_10003947_pt1 | contig 16450 bp, 15 predicted proteins | sample PEATcosm2014_Bin_36_FD_119763 | JGI IMG/M metagenome (GOLD analysis project Ga0181529, IMG submission 119763) | Peatland microbial communities from MTU Mesocosm Facility, Houghton, MI, USA - PEATcosm2014_Bin10_30_metaG | ecosystem: Environmental > Terrestrial > Soil > Wetlands > Peat | place...
CCAGCTCTCCTCGGGAGAGACAACGATTCTTCTGGATGCAGGTCTTCCTCTCAGCGCAGACAGTCGCCCCGTCGATCTCTCCCGCCTGGCAGTTGATGCTCTGCTTGTCAGTCATCCCCACCAAGACCACTTTGGTCTCATGGCTTCACTGCCGCCCGGAACGCCTGTCTACATCGGCAAGCTGGCCCGCAGTCTGATTGACGCCACGCGAGTCTTCCTCGGCAAAGAGAGATATGCGCTCGACTTTCACGAGTTCAGCGCCTGGAAGCCGTTCACCATTGGAGCTTTTACCATCACACCTCATCTGGTCGATCACTCCGCCGTGGATGCCTATGCCTTCCTCATCGAGGCCGAAGGCAAACGTCTTTTCTACAGTGGCGACCTCCGTTCGCATGGCCGGAAGGGTGTGCTTTTCGAAAATCTCTTGAAGCGACCGATTCGTGACATCGACCTTCTCTTCCTCGAAGGCACCATGCTCCATCGCAACAACGACCTCTTCCCTGACGAGACGGCGGTCGAAGACACTATCTTCCAGACAATTCAAGAGCAGAAGAACATCTCCTTCCTGCTTGCCTCCTCGCAAAACATCGACCGCATCGTCTCCGCATATCGTGCATGCAAGAAGGCGGGCAAGGTCCTGGTTGTCGACATCTACACCGCATGGGTGCTCGAACAACTTCGGTTGGTTACGCAAAACACTCCCAGTATGGATTGGCCAGAGATTCGGGTTTACGCCAAAGGCAGTCAGTATGAGAAGTTGAAAGCCGCCCCTGAATACTTTGGCGATTTCAGCAGTCGGCTCTTTCGCCGCCGGGTGATGCACGAGGACCTGCTGAAAACGCCAGGAGATTTCCTCTATTTCGGCAAGGTGTCTGGTTTCAAGCTCATCGATCAATTCAAGAACGCCGCCGCTCCTGTGAACGTGATCTATTCGCAGTGGCTTGGCTATCTTGACGGAAGCCATCCTGAGTACATCGGTAGTAACGAGGTCGCCGCCTATCGCCACGACCCGGCGGTCAATTTCGTATACGCGCACACCAGTGGTCATGCGCCAGTTGCAGATCTGCAATGTTTAGCCGCGTCACTGAAACCACGCATGCTTGTTCCCATTCACACCGAGCACGGCGAAGACTTCTCAAAGTTTTTCGCAAATGTCCGTACTGTAGATGACAACATGGCCTTTCATCTATGAGCCTTTTGTAGAACCTGCGAGGATGCGGACTCTACAGCACATAATTCAGAACAGAGAGAGAAGGAGAGAGATGAAGGTACTGGAACAGAAATTCCTGGACGATTTGAAGAACGACGACGGTTTGCTGAACCCAATTCTGAAACGAGTCAAACAGGATCACACGCTGCTTCTCGCTATCCGAGAGAATTACATCAACATCTATTATCGGGGTGGAAGCATCCTCAAGGTCGAGAAGAGCGGCTATGGATACACCGCGTCTTTTGACGAAGAGTACAACAAGAACGCAGAATCGGCCCTTGATTTACCTCCACGTTCTGTGGGCAATCAAGACGTGGCGCGAAAGTGGGTCGATAAGTTCCAATCTCTCAAGTTGGTCATGGATTTCTTTTTTTCGAAGCACGGCAAAGCAGAGCGCGAGTTTCAGCAGTTGGTCGTCCGCGAGAATAACTACTCTTCGATCTCGAATGAAAGCGAATACTTCATCGCCGATATTGAGTGTTCTGATAGCGACATAAACGCCAGGTACGACATGCTGGCGATCCAATGGCTTGCGAACCGGCGCAAGAACGGCAGCAACTGCAAAGCCGCGCTTATCGAGATGAAATACGGGGACGGTTCCCTCGATGGAACATCTGGAATCATGAAGCACATCCAAGATATGGCAGCGCTCATCAAGGATAAGGAACGCTACGGTGAGCTATTGAATGCTATGGAAACGAAGTTTGACCAGCTTGTCCAACTAGATTTGCTGCATTGCAACAGCAGCGCGAAAGGCACGAAGGTCAAACTGGATGTCGACGATAAGCCTGAGGTGATCTTTATCCTTGCAAATCATAATCCGCGCAGCACCAAGTTGAAGACGCTGCTTCTCGACCATGATTTCCAAATTTCTGAAATGAGCGGGTGCTTCGATTTGAAGTTTTTTGTATCTACATTTGCAGGCTATGGTTTGCACTCGAAATGCTTGCTGGGCTTGGATGAAATCAAGAGCCAGCTAAGTGCCCTCGATCGTCGCGGCTGAGTGCATGATGGATTTTGAAAGCGAGTTTGCAATATGAGAGTCGTCTGCATCTCTGACACCCATGAGTTGCATCGCGAATTAGCCATACCCGCTGGCGATCTTCTCATTCATGCGGGCGATTTCACATTCTTTGGAAAGGGGACGCGGGCGATCAAGGATTTTAATGCTTGGCTCGGCGAGCTTCCTCATCCGCACAAGGTGATTACTTGCGGGAATCATGAGTATGCCATTGATACTAATCCGGATCTACGGAAGCTCATCACGAACGCCACGATTCTCATCAATGAGTCTGTGATTGTCGGCCCAGCGAAAATCTGGGGATCTCCGCTTACGCAGCACCACAACACAGCTTTTGGCCGCAGCAATGCGTCGGATCGCATCCAGGTCTACAACAATATTCCGCTGGATACTGACATCATAATCACGCACGGACCACCTTATGGAGTGCTCGACGCCGATGAGACATATCCGGGTCCGTCTGGTGACCGCGAATTGAGGGCGGCGATCATTCGGGTTAAACCAATTCTCCATGTCTTCGGACATGCGCACAGCGGTTACGGTGTTCGCCAATCGAAAGATACGACGTTTGTGAATGCCGCACTCTTCGGATGGAGCGGGGAATTGGAAAACCGTCCATTTGTGTTCGAAATCACGCGATTCAAAACGCATCGCCTATGAGCATAGGTCCTTCGTGTTCGACTTCATTACTGCCGCTATCTGTTAAGGAGACAGAAGAATGATCTCGTTGACGGCGATTACCGAGCAGTAGCGGAGTTGGCCGGGATGTTGGTCTTGCTCGGAGCGTGCCCTTGATGGAGAGGTGCGCCCTGTGTGCGTAGTCGCACAGTTTCTTGGCCGTTCGCTGGAGCCAACCAGGTTGCGCCACTCGGCGAGCTCTTGCCAGTTGCCATAGCGTTCGAATGTGGGTAGCGACAGGTACTGGTACTCTCCCGACCCACGGAATCAAGAGGACGTCAAATTCTCCGCAGTCGTACTTGGGCATAGAAGTACGACTGGCCAATTTGGTGGTAGAGAATAGGGCAGGATTTCGTGGGATTTGGGAAGGGCGGAGAACTCTCTCCAGTCGTACTCACAAGCAAGAATCTGCGATTATGCGGGGAATTACGCGATTTCCTGAATAGCGAATCAACTTAAGTCTTTTATTATCAACTATATGGCGGAGAGGGAGGGATTCGAACCCCCGATAGCCTTGCGACTATGTCTGATTTCGAGTCAGGTGCATTCAACCGGGCTCTGCCACCTCTCCGCGACTCTACTACAACTTACCCAAGCGGCCTGATATGCGTTTGAGACTATGCCGCCACGATTAGTTTACCGGCAAATGCGGCGCGGTTGCAATGGCGAATCCCGCGCATCAGGGTAAAGGCTCCGCAGGCTGGCCGGGCTGGCGCACTTCAGGCTGAGGCTGGGCAGGCGCGGCTAGGGGCAGAATCTGCACCAAGGATGCTGCCGCTGGTTCTGTGGCGGCGTGCTGTCGCTGGCCGGCCGCGCTCAGATCGACAGGGATGCCGCCGGACACAATCACCGGCGCGTTGTGGATGTAATCCAGTTCGCGCGTCAGCCGGTACACGACCGGAATCGCGATGAGCAAAATCACGCATGTTACCCAGCTTCCATCCAGTCCGAAGCCGCCGCCGGTCAGCCAGAATGGCCCCATCGGATTGCCCTGCACCACCGGCGAGTGGCGCGTTTCGCCGCTGATGGCCAGTCCGAAGAGCAGCGCGCGGCTGGCCTTCCAGCCAAAGTTGAGCCCCCAACTGAGCCACAGTGCGCGGCTGCGCAGGTAGGCCGTCGAGAGCACCAGGCTCAAGGCTACCGAAACTGCAACGCTCGCGTTACTTGATCCGGGGAAAAACTGAAGTGAATCCGGCAAAAGCGCTTGCACAATGGCATAAAAAGCCGCAAAGCCCAGCGCCGCTCCCAGCGAACCCACGGCCTGCTCAAAGCGTTGGAAGCCGTAGCCGCGAAAGGCGAGTTCCTCGGCCAGCGCCAGCAGCGCAAAGAAGGCGACTTCCACCAGCAGCCAGCCCCAGGCCGAAGCTCCAAAGATGAGCACGATGGCGATTCCGCCGCCCACCAGCAACGGCAGCACGCAAACCACGGCCAGCGACCAGCCCACGGCCAGACCCAACCCCGCTTCGTTCAGCCAGCCCTTGCGGCGAGGCAGCCCCTGCCGGCTGATTGAATGCTGCTCGCCGTCGAGCCAGAAGCCCATGCTTGCGTAGCCCAGCAGCAGAAGACAGGCCAGCAACGCCTGCTCGATGAGCGGCGCAAAGGGCTCGGTCGCCATGCCGAGAGCGCCGCGATGTGCCATTGCCCGCGCCAGAAAGAACCAGATCACGGCAAGAATAAATCGCAGATAGGCGCGAAGGCGGCTGGGGGCGGGCGAAGTTTGGCTCATCTGTTTCAACCCTCGGTATAGAACTGCGCAATGTTGCGAAATTTTGCCCGGCGCGCGGCCACCAACTCATTGACAGGTATAGCCTTCAACTCCGCCAGTTGCCGGATCAGGACGCCGCTCAGCATGCCGGTACCGGCCGCACGGTCCGAGTGAATTCCCTCCGGCGGCTCCTGGACGATCTCGTCCACGCAACCGAGCGCGGCCACTTCGGGCGCCGAGATGCGCATGGCCTCGGCGGCCAGTTGTTTGTGCGCCGCATCGCGCCACATGATGGCCGCGCAGGACTCCGGCGTAATCACAAAGTAAAGCGCATTCTCCAGGATCAGCACGCGGTCGGCAACGGCCAGGGCCAGCGCCCCGCCCGACCCGCCCTCGCCGCTGATGACCGAAATCGTCGGCACCCGCAGCCGGGACATTTCCAATAGATTGCGCGCAATGGCCTCGGCCTGACCCCGCTCCTCCGCGCCCAGGCCTGGAAAGGCGCCGGGCAGATCAATAAAACTGATCACCGGCCGGCCAAACTTCTCGGCAATCTTCATCGCCCGGAGCGCCTTGCGATAGCCCTCCGGATGCGGCATTCCAAAGTTGCGCCGCACGCGCTCCCCGGTGCTGCCACCCTTGCGGTTGCCGATCACCATCACTTCCTGACCCGCGAGCCGAGCCATTCCGCAGGCTACCGCTTGGTCGTCGCCATAGGCGCGATCGCCATGAATCTCGCTGAAATCTGTGAAGATACGCTCAATAAAATCCATCGGATAGGGCCGTTGCGGATGGCGCGCCCGCTCGATCCTGATCCACGCTGGAGACACCATCTGCGCCTGAGGGGAAGTTCCTGCTGTTTGTTCGCTCATCGACACCCGTTGCGGCTCTTGAGGCGGAAACGCGCGCTCCGCCGCTTATGCTGATTCTACGGGGAGCGGGCTCGTGAAACAAATCTTTCACACACGGCGGCTGGATCGTACCACCACGTCCCTGGCCTTGCTGTCCAAACCGCGCTGTTTCACCGTTGCCAATTGGAGCTATAATCTGTCTACCCTTGATCTCAACACATGGGCGCTTTTGAGAGAAATATGAAGATCAAATCGATACGAATCAGCCTGTTTGTATTTTTGCTGACCGCTGCCATCGCTGCCCAGACGCCTCAAACGCCTGCACCGTCGACCAAACCCTCGGCCAAGCAGGCTGCCAAACCAGCCGCCAAACCTGCCGCCAAACCGCCAGCCAAGCGCTCTGCCGCAGGTCAACCCCAAATCTCCTCCGCCGCCGCAGCCCAGAAGCTGCTTGATGCCGATCTGGTGGAATTCCAAAGCAAGCCCGAGGATGCCGCCTTGCGCCAGAAGGTGATTGCGCAGGCCAAGTCCATGGATCCTGAACCGGCCATTCCTCAACCGGCGCAGGATAGTTTCTCGCAGGCTACGGCCCAACTGCAAGCCGCCACACGCCCGGACGACTTCAAAGCTGCCGCCAAGCTTTTTGAGCAGGCTGCCACTCAGGCTCCGTGGTATGCGGACGCCGACTACTTTGCCGGCGTGGCCTATAATCGCGCGGGCGACTTTGACGGCATCCGGCGCAGTCTCGAACTTTATCAGGCGGCGGTGCACCCCGGCGACGAAAGCGGCAAGGCTCAGGAGTTGCAACGCGATCTTGACCGCCAGCAATTTGAGCGGCAGTTGGCGGAGATGATGCAGAAGTTTAGCGCCGACCCCAGCGACGCCGCCCGCGCGGAGATCATCAAGTTGGTGCAGGCCGCCAAAATTCAGCCCGATACGCCCGAGGTTGCGCGTGGGCATTACGTGACCGCTGTCGCCTTGATGAACGCCGCCGACGACAACACCGGCTATGAGCAGCGCGCCGTGAATGAATTCAAAGCAGCGTTGCTGACTGCTCCCTGGTGGGGAGAGGCGTACAAGAGGCTCTCGGCCGCGCAAACGGCGGTGGGCCAGTTTGCCGATGCCGGAGCCAGCTTGAATCTATATCTGCTCACCCAGCCTTCAGATGCCCGCGCCATTCAGGACGAAATTTATAGTCTCAAAGTCGCGGAGTTGAAGGCGGAGGACGATCAGGCCAAACAGCAAGCGGAAGACCAGCGCAAAAAGCAGATGCTGGAGCAGCAGCAAAAAGAGCAAACCACCGTTAAATCAGAGGTGTTTACATTCGAGGGAGACTGGTATGACGCTTCCTCGCCCAAACAATACTTTGTCGGCGGCAAGGATGAACCCGGTTGCGATTATGAGATCAGAAAAAAAGGCGGTCATTGGTCGATTAGCAATCATTGCCCCGGCTTGAAACGCTCGATTGATCGGCTTGAGGTTCAGGGCGGCCAGCTCAGCTTCCGCCTGACCGGGCATGACTCAGCCTTTCCGTACTCCGAGGTGGATGTAACCTTTGCGCTCTCTCCGGACGGACAAAAACTGGATGGAAGGGGCAATTATTACGACAAGGAGAACTTTGCCGCCGGCTATTACTCCGTTCTTTGGGTGCGGAGACAGCCGTAAGTGTTGGAACGGCAACCAAAGTTGTAACCGCGGATCCTTCGACTCACCACCCCCAAGCTGAAGAACGCTTGGGGCCCCGTTCGCTCAGGATGACAGACATTCGCTCAGGATGACAGACGTGGAGTGTTGGTATTCTTCAGGGCTGGATCAATAAAGATACGAATGGACGAATCATTTATAGATTTATCTTTGGAAGATCAAGAAGCGTCGGGGCATGACTGAAGTCGAGCCCTGACGCTCGGTCGCAATCCAATTGGAATTTAGCCGAGGCTCGGGCCTTCGATTTCCATGAAAAAACATTTTCATGCGCCGGGAACACTTGCCACGTCCGCGGTGTCTATCTAAGTACAGTGGTACGGATTGGGAGTCGCGGATGGCCGGAGTCCCCGGCGACACGGAGCCCACGGCGAGTGATTTCTGCTCGCTGGGGCGAGGCAGGTCTTTGTCGCTGGGGCGGATCGCCTTGAGCTCCGCTCGACACGCCGGCGCGCGCTGAGAGCGGCGAGCCCGCTCGCGTCTGAAATGGCCTTCCTCCTCCCATCCGGCGCGGCTGAGATTGTTTTGAGGAGGCTGGTCATGTTTGAAAGCGCAACCTTTGAATCGATGGGAATCATCCACACCAGCAGCCGCCGCTGGATGGGCGCGGTGCTGTTCTTTGAGTTTTCCCTGTTGCTTGCGATGATCCTGATTCCGCTGTTTCATCCGCAGGCTCTGACGGGGTTTAAAACCATTTCCTTCATCGAACCGTTCGTGCCCGTACCGCAACAGCCGCCGCATCCGGCGGTGCATAGCGCCGCGGCTTCCACGGAGATGGCGCACGGAGTGGTTTTTATGCCGACCCAAATCCCCGATCACATTCTGTATGTGGACGGTCCCGAGCCGGCGGTGGATACCAACCTCGTTACCTGGGCCTCCAATCCCGCGGCTACCGGCAGCAATCCCTTTGGGAACCGCTCCACCGCGACCACCGTTCGCCCCGCGGTGAGCGGGCCTATCCACATCTCATCCACCTTTGCGGAAAGCGTGGCGCTCTACAAAACGATTCCATCCTACCCGCCGATTGCCCGCGCTACGCACACCGAGGGCACGGTGCGCCTGGCGGCCACCATCTCTAAAACAGGGAGCATTGAAAACCTGCGCGTGACCAGCGGACCCGTCCTGCTGCAACAGGCCGCGCTGGATGCAGTTCGCTGCTGGCGTTACAAGCCGTACTTGCTGGATGGGCAGCCGGTGGAAGTGGAGACCACCGTGGATGTGATCTTTACCCTGAGCCGGTAAAAATCAGTGGCTCACACCGGAGCAGGTTGGCCAGAACTTTGGTCCCGCCGCGTCTGACATCGCCGCGGTCACCTTTACCGTGATGGTGAAGTAAGAAAAGTCGCAGGCCAAGGCGGGATGCCAGGATGTGATCCGCGCCGGAGACTCTCAGCCTACCAGCGTCAGCTCCGCCCGTCCCTTTCGGGGCGGCAAAAAATGCGCGGCGCGCCAGGCGATGGTCAGCGTTTCGCGCTCCAGCAGCTTGCGAATCTGCCCACGCGCATGCTCCGCCCATGGGCCATCCTTGTCCAGCTTGGCGTAGGCATGCCAGTGGCGCAGCGCCGAGCGCGACTCGCCCCGCCGTTCATAGGCCAGCGCCAGGTTGTAATGGGCATCCGCGTAGCCGGGAGACAGCTCAACCGCCCGTTTGTAGGCCACAATCGACTCCATCGGACGTTGCAACTCATCCAGCACATTGCCCAAATCAAAGAAGGCCAGGACGTAATTTGGATCAATCTCGGTGGCGCAGCGGTACAACTCCTCCGCCCAACTGAACTCGCGCAAATGAAAGTGAATCGTGCCCAGATTGATCCAGGCCGGCGCATAATTCGGATCGCGCTCCATGATCTCGCGATAGAGCTGAATGGCGCGAATCTTTTCGCCGGCCTCTTCCGCCCGCACCGCCTCCATAAACAGCTCCTGCACGTCCTCCGGCTTGCCCGCGGATGGCGCGCGCAGCAGCAGCGGCTCGGAGGCAACCGAAAGCCCGCAGCCATCCTCCGCCCGCTCAAAGTCAAAGAGCATCTGGCGGCTGATCGGATCTACCATGGCGCCGCTCTGCCGGAAGGCGAGACGCGTTCCGGTTCGCACCAAACTGGCCTCCCGCAGCGGATTCTTCATGCCCGCCACGGCCTTCATCGCCACAATGGAATGACGAATCGAGGCCAACGGCACGGCCTCCTGGCGCAGCAGCCGCAGCGAACGCAACTGCCCCAAATCCTGAAAGCTGTAGCTCTGCTGCTGGGCTATCAGCTCCGCGCGCTCCCACCCCTGCAACTGGCGGGCGCTGATCTGCAAGATGCGCAACACGTCCTGACGGCTATAGCTGGTCACTTTTCAGCGCTCCCTGCGTGGCTTCCGGCAAAGCCTGGGTTGTAGACCACGGATTTCAGCTCCATCAGATTGGATTCGGCTCTTGCATCCGAGCCTGAAAATCCGCTCTTGCTAGAATTATGACAAGACTTTACGTGGATAAGCAGCTTTTAACTACCGTCGCAATGAAAAAATAAGTGGAAATAGTTGTCGAATCTGGTTCACTTTTTCCTGAGAGCTCTCCTCCCTGTGGAAAACAGAGGAGAAATATCTCTATTCCGGTGTTTTCGGTAGGATAACCAAAGATACCCGGAAGCAACGGTAAACTCCCGCAATGGAGTTCGCCCGTGAAAGCCCCCATCGCGTAAGGATCGCACAGTTTTACGGGCTGCACAGGATTCTCGAGCCGCGAAAGTTGCACGAACTCCGGAGCCGGAGTCCTGGTTCGTGGCTGAAGATTTGCTCGAAGCCTTACATCCGGTCGGCCGGGAAGCTGCCCACCAGCTCTCCGGCGGCAACGTGCTGGCCGGCCAGAACAATGGCGTGGCTCGCCACGCGCGACGCTGGGCCGATGATCGTGGGCAGCAGCGAGACCTGGCCAAAATCATGCACCGCGTGGCTGTGCGAGTAGATACGCGCAAAGGAGCCGATCACCGCGCCTTTGCCGATGGTGATGCCGCCGCGGTCGTTCAACTGGGCGTGATGGCGGATTGTGGCGCCTTCCTCGATGGTCAGGTTGTAGCCGTACGTGATCTCGACGCCGTGGTAAATTTTGACGCCTGCGCCGATGCGGGCAAAGATGTGGCGGCCCAGCATGGCGCGGAAGCGCAGCCCCAGCCAGTGGTTGATGCCGATCGGCGAGCGGTCGAACATCTGCCAGAACCAAAGCAGCGGCTTGCGGCGCGCATACTGCTCCGGGTCGGCGTCGATAAAGTGCTCGGCTTCCAGGGTCACATTTTCCGGGTCCAGCGAGAGCGAGACCACGTTGCCCGGCAGCTCGCTGGTCAACGTAAGGTTAAGCTTGCCGCCATGTGGACGGCCCAGATAGAGCTGGCAGAGCTGGTCGCGCACAATCTCAGCGCGGCGCTCGGGCGCCTGGTGGCGGCTAAACTCTTCGTCAAGGAACTGAATCCAGCGCCGATAAACCTCTTCGGCCTCGGGCGCGGGGTGGGGGGCGTGATTGGCTGAGAATTCCATACGGATTGAACAATACAACATGAGGCCGGGGTGCGGCGAGAGGGGGAGCGAAAAGTTGGGGCAGAAGCTGTTCGCCGATTGCGTTTTCCCGAAGGTGGAAGGCTAGAATCTAAGCATGTTGACGGAGAAGAATGCCGCGACTTTTCCTCCGGTGCCGGAGAGTCCGGCGGCTGCGCGCGTGCGCACGCTGGAAGAGCTGATCGCCAAGCCTCCCGCGGACGTCATCTCGCTGCGCCGGTCGATTCAAAGGATGGTTGCCGCGCAATGGGAGCGGATTGTGCCTTCGGTGCTAGGCGGCGAAGCCCTGGAAGCCGGAGCCGCCAACACACTGAAGATACGGTTTTTGGCAGAGATGTATATGCGCGCCTGCTACTCGATGATCGCCTTGAGTGATCGGTGCCCGCGGCTGCTGCGGTTGCAGATTCGCTGCCCGCGACTGATTCCCATTCCGCGCGCCGTGGTTTTGGCGGCGGCTCCGTGGATCTACTCGTTTTTGAGCTGGATGCTTCCCCAGCGCGTTCATCGGCAACTGGCGCTGATGGCCACCATGATGGGCCTGAACGATCAGTTGTTGGACGAGGCGACGGCCAAGGGTCCGGAGGAGGCGGCGCGGGTCGCCTTGCTGCTGACCGAAGCGGCTAAGCCTGCATCCCCAGAGGAGATCAGGTTGCAGACGCTCGCCGCCAGTCTCCGGGCGGGCGAAAGCCGTTGGCAGGCGCATCATTGGACGGACGTAATGCTGCCAGCCATGCAAAAGTATTGTCAGGAAGAGTTGCTGGCCGCGGCCGGGAAAACTGATCCGAGCGGAATGGGCTATCGTTGGGCGGGAATTGAAGCCGCCATCACGGGCATGTGGTATGTGGTGGGACCGTTTCTGGGCCTTGAAGAAGCCCCCGATGCCTTTCGCCGCGAGAACTGGAATGCCGAGCAGCGATGGATGGCCGATACCTCACTGCTGATGCAGATGCTGGATGACTGGATCGATCAGGATGAGGACCGCGCGGTTCGCTCGACCGCCGTACTCAGCCAGGATTGGAGTCTTGAAGGCACGCAGAACCTTTACTGCAAGACTCTTGACGACCTCACCCTGCTCCTCAATCAAAACGGCGTGCGCAACGAGACGGTGAAGAGATTATTCGTGGATTTGTACGTGGATTATATTCATACGGGCTTGGAAGCCATGAAGCGTGGCGTTGCGCTGTGAGCTTGTTCAAAAGCTCTGTTTGCGGATTCGGATTGAATCAAATGCAAGATTGCCGCTCATTTATTATCAGAAGCTTCATTCGGGCCAGAGAGAAACTGCACTCCTACGTTGGCCATACGACCAGTTAGCTATTAGGAGAGCCACAATCATCAATCAGTTTTACCAGGCCTAAGGTAGGGAAAGGATTTCCAGACTGTTCTTCTCAAATATGGCCAGATGTTTTCCATCGGGCGAAAGTCTTGCGCGTCCATCAAATGGAAAGTTCCTATCGATCAGCACTCGCTTGGAAGCCGTTTCAAAAACGATAAGCCTTCCGTGTTTTGGACAAGTAAATCTCCACAGATCGCAAAGGCCACTTCCATTGCTAACAAATATCATGGAGCGAAATCCATCCGAAGTATCTCCTGGATAATTATCGATATGATATCCTTTTGGCGCCGGATAGAATCCGGTTTTTCGATATTCAGTGTTCAACGAATCTACTTCAGTGTTGTCGCAGCCTTTTGTTTGTTGAAGTGGATTTCCTGTATAGAGAATACATTTTTCTCGATTAAAGCTATGATCTTGATTGATAACTGAGAAAAGGACTGCGCTACGATCATCCCTGACTCCACGTAACCAAAGGTGGGCATCTTCAGTATCGATTTCTTGAATAGGCACCAGTTCATCTGAAAGCACCACGATCCGGTCTTTCGAGTTTGGCAAGGTAGAGAGATGCGGCGAAGGAATTTCTATTAAAACAGACTTTCCAGGTCCAATCCAAAGACCGTCGTGGTCAATGAGTCTCTCTGGTGAACCATCACCGGCTTCATAGGGGAGATTCGTGGAGTGCAGAACGTTGCCCTTGAGGTCGAATATTATTAGTTTAAGATTACCCTTCGCAACAACTTTGCTCTGTGTACAACTTGGACTCGTATTGAACGCGACGAGTATATGCTCTGAGTCAAGCCACTGAACTGATCTATATGTGCGATATTGAAAAGGACATTGGCTAAAGGTCATCCGTTGAAATGCGTCCATGGGCAGCCCATTGCTCAACAAATCAATCGTGAGCATTGGCTTCGTCTCAGCAAAAGCGCAGCAGGTGCATATAGCTAGTGCTAGTGAGAAATGGCAACATAACCTCAAGATTGATTTCAACTGTCGAGATCTCACCACACATAATCCTTCATTCGCGGATCGATTCCTATTGAAGCATAAGGCATTTCTCTTTATATTCGCTTATAAAGTTCGTCAGTTACCGCCATTGCTCGTATCCTGTTTCGGCCCTAAGAGAATCTGCACGCCTGCGTATGCAATCCAATTCGGCTCGCTGTTTTGGCGGGTGACGGCTTGGATGGCGCGTCCGGCCATGAAGAGCAGGCGCAGATGACCGGCGCGGTCGAGCGTTTGGCGACCGCCGAAGTCCAGCGTCAGCGCGCGCTGCTTGGGAGTAAGACCGATGCGGTTAGCGTCCTGCAGGTCGTAGATCTCGCTGTACAGCTCCAGCCGCTCGCTGAATTCGTGCCCCGCGATCAGCCCGCGCCCCCAGCGGCTGGGCACGTTCCGGTTGCCAATCCAGCGGCCCAATTCGCCGTCAAAGTCCACCGGGCCCCATTTGGCTGTGAACTCCATCGGCAGATAGTACTGCGGTCCCGGCTCCACAATGCCCCTCCTCACTGCGCTGGTGGGATTGTTGATGGAAACCTGCGGGTAGGTTCCCAGCGAAAAGGTCATATTCTCGTCGGTCTTTGGCTCGCCGGCCGTGTGATGCTCGTAAGGCCGCCACTTGATGCCCAGCAGCGACTCGCCGAGGCCGGCGCGGGTGGTGTTGCTGCCGTCGGTGGCCACGGCCATGGGCAGCTCGTATTTGAGCTGGATGCGGTCGCCCCAGCCGTAGTTCATGTCGATGTCCGGCGTCTCGTAGTAGGAGTATCCGGGGTTGTGATTGGCGATCCAGCCGAAGTTGATCTCCCAGTGGTGGTTGCCGGGCGTGCCGGGGTCATCGGTAATGAACGGCGGTCCACCCTGCGCGCGCGCCGCCGTGCTCACGCTCAGGACAAGTAACAGAAGCCATGGATTGAGCCTGCGCATATTGAAAATGAAGAATCCTCCGTGAATTGGCCATGGCGGAAATCCGCAACCTGTAATTTCAAGGTATCATCCACTCCGCGTGGCTTAGTATGAATAGCATGTGAACGCATGCCGGTCGCGCTCACTCCAACTTGCTTCAAGGAGACAATGATGGTCGCCATTCAACTCGAATATCAGGGAGAGTTGCACTGCAAAGCCGTCCACGGTCCATCGGGAACCGAGCTCGCCACGGACGCGCCCAAGGACAATCAGGGGCGCGGCGAAAGCTTTTCGCCCACCGACCTGGTGGCCACCGCGCTCGGCAGTTGCATGCTGACGATTATGGGCATCCAGGCGCGCACGCTAGAGATCGACATTGCAGGGAGCACGGCGACGGTGGAAAAGGAGATGACCGCCACGCCGCCCAGAAGGATTGCCAGCCTGAAGGTCAAGATCCACGTGCCGCACGCCATCAGCGCGGAAAACCGTCAGAAGCTGGAGCGCGCGGCTCATACCTGCCCGGTGCACAAGAGCCTTCATCCGGACGTGCAGATGCCCATCGAATTTGTCTGGGGTTGAAATTGAGTCACGCCGAATGGACTCGATGAATGGATAAGCAAGCTTGGACGGCGCGGACGAGGACGTCCGCGCGACAGCCGGCCGGGAGACCGGCGCTACTGTTGTTCTCTGGATGAGGATGAGTATGGAGACAACCGCCATTGCGGGAATGCAGGTATCGCGGATTGGGCTGGGCACTTGGGCGATCGGCGGGCTGGACTGGGGCGCGATTCCCGATGACGTGGCCATTGCCACTTGCCTCAGCGCTGTCGAGCGCGGCATCAACCTGATCGATACCTCGCCGATCTATGGTCACGGGCGGGCTGAGGAGATTGTCGGCAGGGCGATGCGCGCTCACGGACGGCGCGAGGATTTTTTCATTGCAACCAAGTTTGGCCTGGATTGGACGGAGCGCGGCGTCTTTGCCAACTCGACCGAAGCGCGCCTTCGCGCGGAGCTGGAAGCCAGTCTGCGCCGCCTGGGTACCGACTACATTGATCTCTATCAAGTGCATTGGCCGGACACGCGCACGCCGATCGCGGAGACCGCTGCGATTTTGGCAGCTTTTCAGCGTGAGGGCAAGGTGCGGGCGCTTGGCGTGAGCAACTTCAGCGTGGCGCAGATGGAGGAGTTCCGCAGCGTGGCGCCGCTCAGCTCGAATCAGCCGCCGTATAACCTCTTTGAGCGGCAAGTGGAGTGCTGCGCGCACGGCGAGAGTATTTTATCGTGGTGCAAGAAGAAGAGCGTCGCCGTCCTCACCTGGAGCACGCTCTGCCGCAGTTTGCTGGCCGGGCGTGTGCGGCGCGGTATGAGCTTCGAGCCGAGCGACATTCGCCGCGTCGATCCCAAATTCCAGGAGCCGCGCTTTTCGCAGTACATAACTGCGGTTGAAGGACTTGCCGCGCTGGCCAAGGAGCGCTTCGGCAAGACGGTGCTGGAGTTGGCCGCGCGCTGGGTGCTGGACCGCCCCGGCGTGAGCGTTGCCCTCTGGGGAGCCAAGCGGCCTGAGCAACTGGACGCAGTCAGCGGCGTGCTGGGCTGGAAGCTGGATGCGGAAGCCATGGCCGAGATCGACCGCATTGTCGCCGAGTCGGTCCCCGACCCCATTGGGCCGGAGTACCTTGCGCCGATGGTGCGGGAGGAGTGAGGCGCGCGTGATCGAGAGACCTGAAAATAGGCTAGAATAAATGCCATGAGGCCTTCCGAGATACTTTCGCAGCATCGCGATGCCATTCGCAATTTAGTGCTGGCTTCCGGCATGGCGAACCCGCGTGTCTTCGGTTCAGTGCTGCATGGGGAGGACCGCGAAGATAGCGATCTGGACATCTTGGTTGAGCCGTCGCCGGAGACCAGCCTGCTTGATATTGCCAAGCTGCAAATTGCGCTGGAGTCTGTTGTGGGCATGAAGGTGGATTTGCGAACCCCCAAGTTTTTGTCCGCCTCCTTCCGCGAACAAGTTCTACGCGAGGCACTGCCGGTATGAGCCGCCATGAATTCAGAGCGCGCGATTATCTTGCCCACATGATTCACGCGATAGAGCGGATTCAGAAATTCACCCGTGGGAGAGCTACAGCCGAATTTCTCTCCGATGAGCTTCTTCAGGACGGTGTAATTCGCAATTTTTAAACTCTGGGTGAAGCGTCCAAGAATCTGTTGGTAGCTGCGCCTGAGCTTGCGCAGCGGTATCCCGGCATCCCTTTTGCGGCCATCTATGGAATGCGCAATCAGCTTTCACATGGATATTTTGGTGTTGATCTGGACACGGTTTGGAAGGTGATTGAGCGCGATCTTCCTGATCTGCGGCGAGAGATTGTAAATGCAATCGAAGATTTGGATACACCATCCAACTGAACTTTGCCGAAAGCCGCTTTTGTGGGCAGAATCTTCCAAGTACTGGCAAGATCAAATGAAATTCTCTGCCCATCTGCCGCCCGTCTCTGCGATACTGGATTGTTATGCC
>Ga0181529_10003948_pt1 | contig 16438 bp, 18 predicted proteins | sample PEATcosm2014_Bin_36_FD_119763 | JGI IMG/M metagenome (GOLD analysis project Ga0181529, IMG submission 119763) | Peatland microbial communities from MTU Mesocosm Facility, Houghton, MI, USA - PEATcosm2014_Bin10_30_metaG | ecosystem: Environmental > Terrestrial > Soil > Wetlands > Peat | place...
AGAGCCATAAAGAAAATACTTTTTCTTTCGCGGGGACGGGCGGCCTGGAAAACGAGCCGGAAACGTCCGACGGGCCCGAGAAACCTGGAACCAAAACTCCGGCGGAGGCAGCGCCCGCAAAGATCAGGTCAAAAAAACAAAGGCTTTTAAGGGTTGAGCGGAGGAATCTCGAAAAAATATCATCGATAGCAAAAAAAATAAAATCCTCAAGTCCGGGGATGCGTTTAAGCGATGATATGCTTGCAAATCTTATAATTGCGGCCGTGCTTGACCTGAACCTGGATTTTTCATCTGTAAAGACCGCTGCGGAATTGAAAGAGCTGTTCCGTTCGGTAAAGGTGTGACCGGTATGGCCCGGGAAGGTTTGCTTGAATTGCTGGATAAAAAGTGCATGATAATTGAAGCTGTTTCCCGGAAAATAAACGAACAAAACAGACTGATCCTGTCAAATCAGTTTTCTGACATGGCCGGGATCGACGCCGCAAAGGAAGAGCTGATAAAAGAGCTCTTAATGACGGACAATAGGATATCCGCATTAAAAACGATTGACCGTGAAACTTCTGAAAAGGCAAAGGATAAAATACAAAACATAAATTCATCACTTAATTATTTAATAAAACTTGAAAAAGAAAACGAAACCTTACTGGAACGGGCAAACACTTCTTTTTCGGGTGAATATATCAAGGCTTATAAAACGTATAAACTGCCCAAATAAGGGGTTTACATCCAATAAAACATGGTTTCACGAAAACGTGGTCAAAAATATTGTTGACAAAAAAAATAAAATTAAGTAATATGTATTTACTTATTAGAAAAGTGATTATTTATATATAAATTTTAAAAGAGGGTTGGTATTTTCATGCTTGATGGCATCCTTTCAGGAGAGATTTATCAGGTATTAGATAAGGCCATGAATGCGGCTGCAATGCAGCAGCAAATGATAAGTAATAATATTGCCAATGTGGACACTCCGGGATACAAGCGTTCCGAGGTGGTCTTTCAGAGCAAACTTGACGCCCTGATATCAGGAAAGGACAAGACATTTTTACCCCTTACCGTAACGGATAAAAACCATATACCGTTGGTCAAGGAAATGTCTCTAAGCACGGTGGAACCGGAGATAATCACAAATACGGAGACGTCCCTCAGGAACGACGGTAACAACGTGGACATTGATTCTGAAATGGCAAAAATGGCTGAAAACACAACGTATTATGCTTCCATGGCCCAGCTTACATCGGCCAAAATCAGCACGCTCTTGCATGTTATAACCGACGGAAAATCATAAATTTGATGTTACTGGAGGTAGTGGTTTAAATGGGAATATTCAACGCTTTCGCGATCAGCGCTTCGGGGCTTACGGCAGAGCGCCTTCGTATGGATGTAATATCAAACAATATAGCCAATGTTAATACCACCAGGACAATTGACGGCGGCCCTTACCAGCGCCAGCGTGTTGTTTTCGAACCGCGCGGCGAAAAAATGGGATTTCTTTTCCCGTTCGTTTTTGACAAGACAAAACAGACCAGCCAGTTCCAGGGTGTGAAAGCAACGGGCATCATAAACGACCAGGAACCTCCGAAAATGGTTTATGACCCGGGTCATCCGGACGCGAACAAAGACGGTTATGTCGCAATGCCGAACGTGAACATAGTCAAGGAAATGGTGGACATGATATCAGCGACAAGGGCATATGAAGCAAATGTGACGTCCATCAACTCGGCCAAAACAATGGCAGCCAAGGCCCTGGACATAGGCAAGGCATAATAAAATTAAAAGGAGCCGATAAATGGCAGTACCTTTTGCAATGGGAGCGATCGAAGGGATACAGGGAATGATAGGCGTGCCCGCCACTATCCTGAATAATACGATGATAGGCGTGCAGCAGCCGAATCAGACGGCGGTTCCTGACAGGGTTGATTTTAAGGAACTGCTCAGCTCGGCGGTTAAATCCATAGGCGAGTCCCAGACAAACGTGGACGACTCCATCGCGAAGCTTGCGGCGGGCCAGAACATAGAACTGCATGACGTAATGCTGGCCGCCCAGAAAGCGGACCTGACATTACAGCTTGCGCTGAACATTAAGAACAAAGTTACGGACGCTTATCAGTCTATTATGAGCATGTCAATATAAAATAACCGCGAGGTGCACGTGTGAACGAATTTTTACTCAGGATATGGGAACGTTTGAAGACGTTCTGGCAGAATCTCACCACATCCCAGAGAGTACTCTGGGTTTCCATACCCGCAGCGCTGCTGCTTTTATTGACGGTCCTTGCGCTGTGGACCACGTCCCCTAACTATATGCCGCTTTTTTCCAATTTAAGCGCGGATGACGCCGGGACCATTCTGGCAACGCTGAAAGATAAAAAGATACCTTATAAAATAGAGGACAACGGCAAGGCCATCCTTGTCCCGACAAAGTATTTATATGATACGAGGCTTGAGCTTGCCGCAAAAGGGCTCCCAAAGGGCGGCGGCGTGGGATTTGAGATATTTGACAAGACAAACCTGGGAGTGACGGATTTTACCCAGAAGGTTAATTACCAGCGTGCGCTGGAAGGCGAGCTTTCCAGGACAATAGGAAATATCGACGCGATACAGGAAGCGAGGGTTCAGCTTGTCCTGCCGACAAAAGAGTTGTACGAGGAATCGCAGAAAGACCCCACGGCATCCGTCCTGCTGAAGCTTAAAATGGACGGTAAGCTTGGTTATGACCAGGTAAAAGCCATTGTGCATCTCGTTTCATCGAGCGTCGAGGGGTTAAAACCGGTAAATGTCACCATAGTGGACACGCAGGGCGAGATATTGAGCGACGCCATAAGGGACGAACTCATGGAGGATTCAAATCCGAGCGATTATTCATATTCCAAGCAGTTAAAACTTACGAACCAGCAGATAAAGATCCAGAAGGATTTTGAGCGGGACGTGCAGAGGCGCGTTGAAACCATGCTTTCACAGGTTCTCGGAGAATCAAGGGCTACGGTACGCGTCACCGCGGAACTAAATTTTGACCAGGTGGAAAAAAAGGACGAGGTATACGAACCCATCGTCGGCGGCAAAGGCGTATTGCGCAGTTCCAAAAAAGACCTTGAAAGCTACACGGGCGTCGGGGTTTATCCCGGCGGCGTCCCGGGAACGGATTCGAACATACCCGGGTACAAATCGGTGGTATCGGGAAATTCGCAATATACAAAATCGGACGTCACGGAAAATTATGAAATAACAAAACGCGAGTCGCATGTGGTGCAGACCGTCGGCGACGTAAAAAGGCTTTCAGTGGCCGTCATTGTCGACAATCTCCAGCCGCAGCAGGTGACATCGATAAAGAACGCCGTCATAGCGGCGGCGGGACTGGACATAACAAGGGGTGACCAGGTGGCCGTCGAGAACGTTTCTTTCGACAGGTCGGCTGAGAAATCAGAGCTCTCAAAGGCTTCCGCGCTTGAACGCGAAAAATATATGTCGACCATCATGAGCCTTGGCGTAATAATAGGCATCCTGATATTCGCCCTGTTCTTCCTGAGGTCGACGCTCAAGCCGAAGGCAATAAGGGAAAAGCTGCGCCGCCAGATAGAGATGGCGTCCGCATCGGCCAAGGCCGAAGAAGAAGTGGAAGTACCGCTGGAAGCGGTGCCTTCGGCGGCGGAACTTGCCGAGGCGCAGAAACGCGCGGAGATGAAACGCCAGATAACAAAGATTGCAAGGGAAAACCCGAAAATAATAGTTCAGCTTATCAAACGTTGGTTAACGGAAGAGAAGAGGTGACGGTATGGCGCTAACAGGAGAACAAAAGGCGGCGGTACTTCTCATAACACTGGGACCTGACCTCTCATCTGAGGTTTTCAGGAACTTAAGCGATGAGGTTGTTGAACAGATAACCCTCCAGATAGCTAATACAAAGAGAGTTCAGCCGCAGGACAGGGACGCGGTTCTCGAGGAGAGTTATCAACTGGCGCTTGCCGAAGAATATATCTCGCAGGGCGGCATAGATTACGCAAGGGAACTCCTGGAGAAGGCGCTGGGCGAGCAAAAAGCCGTTGAAATATTGAACAGGCTGCAGGGCGCGCTTCAGATGACGCCCTTTGATTTTATTAAAAAGACCGACCCGCAGCAGATATTGAATTTCATACAGAATGAGCATCCGCAGACAATAGCGCTTGTTCTCGCGCATCTTTCGGCGGAACAGTCCTCCACAATAATTTCATCGCTCGGGCCCGAGGTTCAGGTCGATGTCGCCACAAGGATCGCGACCATGGATCGCGCCACGCCGGAAGTCATAATGGAAGTCGAAAAAGTCCTTGAGAGAAGGATAGCCTCGGTATTCACGCAGGAATTCGCATCGGCCGGCGGCGTGAGGAACGTTGCCGAGATATTGAACAGGGTCGACCGCTCCACGGAAAAGGCGATTATGGAAAAACTCGAGGAGAACAACCCCGACCTGGCCGACGAGATCAAGAGGCTTATGTTCGTGTTCGACGATATCCTGCTCCTGGATGACCGCACAATACAGCAGATACTGCGCGAAATAGACTCCAAGGACCTTGTCCTTGCCTTGAAAGGCGCTTCAGAAGAGTGCAAGAACAAGATTTTGAAGAACATGTCGAGCCGCGCACGCCAGATGATACTGGAAGACATGGAAGTCATGGGGCCGGTCCGTCTGAAGACGACGGAAGAAGCGCAGCAGAAGATAGTGAACGTGATCCGTCAGCTGGAAGAGATGGGAGAGATAGTCGTCGCCCGCGGCGGCGAGGAGGAAATATTTGTATAAAAACCTGTATTCCCCAGGTGAGTATAATATAAAAGATACCCCGTACAAGCTACGGGGTTCTTTTTTATCAAAGGCTGCCAAACTAAAAAAAGAGACCGATGAGAAACCGTCCGAACTGACGCCGCAGCAGAAAACGGCCCAGGCAAACGACGAATTGAAATCGATCGAAGCGCAGATCGAAGAAAAAAAAGGCGAGCTTTTGTCCCTTGAACAGCTGAATATCGACATAAAAGCTTCGGCTGAAAAAGAGATACAACAGAAGCTTGCCGAAGCGGAGAAACAGGCCGCTGAGATCAAGTCGCTCAAGGAAAAAGAAGGCTACGAGGCGGGATTTGACAAGGGTTATTACGAAGGACTCGCAAAGGGAAAATCCGAGATGGATTCAAAATACAGCGGCATTGTCGCAACTTTACAATCCATTGCAAAGGGCGCGGTCGCCGAAAAACACAAGATTATAAACAATACCGAGGAAGACATAGTGAATTTATCCATTGATATCGCCAGAAAAGTGGTCGATCAGGAGCTAAAAGTTTCAAAAGACATAGTGGTAAACTTTGTGAAAGAAGCCATAAAGATGCTCGAGAAAAAGGAAAAAATAACAATTTACACCAATCCGGCCGATCTTGAACTTATAAAATCACACAGGGAGGATTTTATCGCCCTGACCGACATAAACGAAGCCCTTCATATACTGCCGGACGACATGCTGGAGCCCGGTGAATGCAGGCTCGAATCTGAAAACCAGATCGTTGACACTGACCTTGATTACCAGTTCGGCGAGATCAAGAAAAATCTACACTCGGCGGACTGATATATGTGCGCAATAGACCTCGCAAAATACCACGAAGAACTCCGGAAAATGGACGTCCTCAAGACAAGCGGCAAGGTCACACAGATAGTGGGGCTCGTCCTCGAAGCGTCCGGTTTAAAATCATCCATCGGGGAAACATGCAGGATAATATCGCGCGATGAGCTCTGTTCCATAGACGCGGAAATAGTGGGTTTCAAGGAAGGAAAGGCGCTTTTGATGCCGCTTGGCGAATTAAGGGGAATAGGGCCGGGCGCAAAAGTCATGGCCACCGGCGAGGAATTCAAGGTGCCTGTCGGAGACCAGCTTCTGGGCCGTGTTATCGACGGTCTTGGAAGGCCCATAGACGGCAAAGGACCCATAAAAACAAAAATTTATTATTCGGTTTATAACGATCCGCCCGATCCCATCTCCAGGAAAAAAGTCGAGAACCCCATAGCCACGGGCATAAGGTCCATAGACGGCGCCCTTACAATAGGAAAGGGCCAGAGGATGGGTATCTTTTCCGGTTCCGGCGTCGGCAAATCTACCGCACTCGGCATGATAGCCCGCAATACAAGCGCCGACATTAATGTCATTGCTCTTATAGGAGAGAGGGGCCGCGAAGTCAGGGATTTTATAGAAAAGGACCTTAAAAAGGAAGGCTTGAAACGCTCCGTGGTCGTGGCCGCGACAAGCGACCAGCCGGCTCTTATAAGGAGGATGGGCGCGTTTGTTGCGACATCAATAGCGGAATATTTCAGGGACAAGGGAAACGACGTTATGCTGATGATGGATTCCGTCACAAGATTCGCCATGGCTCAGCGAGAGATAGGTCTTGCCATAGGCGAGCCGCCCACAACCAAAGGATACACGCCTTCGGTATTCGGGCTTCTTCCCAAACTCCTGGAACGGGCGGGTACAACGCCGGACGAAGGCTCAATAACCGGATTGTATACCGTGCTTGTGGAAGCCGACGACCTGAACGAACCGATATCCGACAGCGTCAGGGCCATCCTTGACGGACATATAGTTTTATCGCGCGCACTTGCGGCGCAGGGCCAATATCCTCCGGTCGACCTTCTTGATTCGGTCAGCAGGTGCATGATCGATATAACCACGAGGGAGCATAAAATTGCGGCCAACAGGATGAGGGAAATACTCTCCACATACAAGAATGCCGAGGACCTTATAAATATAGGGGCTTATGTCAAGGGATCCAATCCGTCGATAGATTACGCGGTCGAGAAAATTGCAGGTGTCAAGAAATTCTTCATGCAGGGCATTGACGAGAGGACGGAATACAACGATACGGTCGAAATCCTTGAAAAGATGTTCAAATAATGAAAAAATTCAAATTTAAGCTCGAAACGGTCCTGAATGTTAAGGAAAGAAAAGAAGAAAAGCTTAAACATGAGCTGTTGAAGCTTCACAGTCTCAGGCAGGAACAGGAAATTTTGCTTAACGAAACAAAGGAAAAAAGGACTTATATTACTAACGAAAAGTCGGAAAGAAGTTCCGGTTCCACTGATATCCAGAGTTTGCTCTTTTATGAGCAATATTTGACCAGATTATTAAGGCAAATTGACCTTACAAAAGAAAAAATCAGGGAATTGGAGGGTCTGGCGGACAAAAAAAGGCTGGAAGTGGTCGAAGCCAGCCGGGAAAAGAAGGTTTTTGAGAAGTTAAAGGACAAACAATTCGAGGTTTTCAATAAGATGGTCCTTTATAACGAACAGCTGGTCCTGGATGAGATGGCTGTTTCAAAGTTCAACAGGAAAGAGCAGCATAATTATTAGAAATTAGTCTTGACAATAACAGGATTGTTTTGTATACTTGCCTTGAAGAAGGAAATGGTTTCAAGCGGGTCGATTACCCGCGACACTGACGGCCTGGACCGCAAGGAGGGCCTTAAGTACGGAGGACAGACTGTGGTCAATCCACTTTTGTTATCAAACAGCCCTAATATAAGTCTGTCCGCGCTTTTAGGCGCCGGGAATACGGCCTCTCCAGCCGTCACAGACGCAGACAATAATAATAATTTTAATAATGTGATTGCCAATCTTTTGTCCAATGCGCTTTCAAACGAATCCTCATCACAGACAACTGGCGTAGCCGCAAATGAAAAAATAAAATCAGCGCTTTATCAGGCGGCCGCAATGTTGTTGATTACCGGCGGGATTACAAGTGCCGCGACACAGGACACAGCGACAACGGCGAAAGACACCGTTGTATCGACAATAATGCAAAACAACAGCCTGACTCCGGCGCAGAAACAGATATTCCTGAATGCCCTAAAATCGGCCGCAATTGCAATAGCATCAACCTCCGTCCCTTCTGAATTCCAGCAGGACATTTCCAGCGCTATTTCAGCTTCAAACAATAATAACACGCAGGCGAAACCTATTACGGTTTCCGGCGATTCAGTTTTGAATTCGCAGGCAGGCAAGACCGCGGCTGCGGCAGTAAGTGCCGGGGAGACCGTGATGATATCGGTGACTCAAACAAATGTTACCGAGACATCAATGAGTTCCCGGACAAATTCCGAACTAATAGCAAACGAGCAAGTCGATCGGATAAATTTTCAGGAAACAATCACGGCGGACCAGACAAAAGCAATGATACCCGGCAATACGGCTCCGGCGCAGGCTGTTTCGGCAATGCAACCGGCTCTTTCGGATAATAGCGTATCCGGCCAGGTAAAATCAATTTCCTCACTGTCAAATGAACTTGTGGAGTTGGCCAAAGGCCTTGAATTACTTGCTCTGGCAGTGGCATCTTCCGGGGACCCGAAAGCCTCAAAAACAGCGGGCCAGATCAAGGGCGTCATAGCTGATGTTGAAAAAATGACACAGGTTGTATCATCCCTCGCCGGCGCCGATCCATCAGCGGATAATTCCAAACTGGTTTCATCAATTAAGGCGTCGCTTGACGACGTTGCTTCGAAGTTCAATATAATAGCAGCCTCTTCCGCGGCGCTTCAGATCATTCCGCAGCAGTCAACAGCGGCTGTTTCACCTGCGGCTGTCGGGACTGACGATAGCCTTGCAGTCCAGCCTTCATCGCAAAAATCGTCCGACATTTCTATGCTGTTTAATTTTGGACAGGGATCCTCAAAACAGGGCAATAATAATGATTTGGAGATAACATCTTCAAATCAGCCCCAGTTCGGCGACATAGCGGCAAAGATAGCTGCCTTACTAAAGGATATGAACGGAAACCTCGAGGTCATAAGCAAAGTTGAATATGCCACGGTAAGCCAGCAGGCGTCAGTCCTGCCTAAAGCGGGCGTTCAGGCGCCGGCAAGCGTTGCGGCGACGGAAAACACATCATCGGCACAGGCCAAAACAATCATTGCGGACGCAGTGCAACAGCAGCAGCCGCAGCAGGCGGTTCAGGCACAGCCCGGTACGCAGACACAGCAGTTTTCACACACACAGATGGCTGCGCCCGCGATCCAGCAGGCAACGGATCAGCAGGCCGCCCAATTGCAGCAGTCGATTAAGCAACAGGTTTCGCAGCAGCAGCTTTCCGTCCAGACACAGGCGTCACAGCAAAAGTCGGCGGCGGCACTGGTGGACAACAATATTGAAATTTCCAATAATAATTCAGACGCAGTAATGCCCGTTGTGATCCCGGTTGTTATGGCAAGACAGTCGGCGGACAATAATTCAGAAGCCTCGGTCCTGGCAAAGGACGCAGCTGCGGCTCCGGCAAATACATCGTCGGCATACTCCGTGCAGACCCTTACACCCGAGGCTGTTTCGGCGGCTGCCAGACTTTTGAACAACGACTCTGTAAAATACCAGCCCGCAAATACATCCAAGAATTTTGTCCAGGATATCAATTGGGTGGCCAATAACATAATAAAGCCTGCGATTACGCCGGACAGCACGGCGGACCTTACGCCGGACCAGATGTCCACAAATGTAGCCTCGTTCGCAAGGTCCATAAAAGACCAGGTGGTTTTAAAACAGGTGGTCATGAATTTAAACAACAGCCAGCCGGTAAAAATAGACGAGATACACATGGTATTGAAACCGGAAAACCTGGGCACCATAACCATTAAAATAGAACACAGCAATAATGAGATAAAAGGCAGTTTCACGGTCTCAAATAACGACGTCAAGGATATAATAAAGGCAGGGCTTCCGGAATTGAAGAACACACTGGCCAACCTCGGCATCAAAACGGATTCTCTTGATGTCACGGTTTCGGACGGCAATGCGGGGGCTTATGACCGCGGCTCGAACGGCCAGTTCAATGAATGGGAAGGCGCGGTTCCCCAGGCCGTAACCAATGATTTCAATAACGGCGCGGATGTTTATTCCGGCGCCATGGGATACTTGAATTACCTGGCTTAAAAAAAACAAAGGAAAGGAGGTGCGAAAATGACAATTTCAAACACTACGGCAGCGGCTGCAACAACGCCGACAGGTTACACCACAAAGGCGGCGGCTTCGCCGGACACTGTCACGAACCCGAGCGCGAACCTCGGAGAGAGCGATTTTTTAACCATGCTCGTAACCCAGCTGCAGAACCAGGACCCGACAAACCCGACAAGCAACACGGACATGATAGCGGAAATGTCGCAGTTCAACTCGCTTGCCCAGCTGACAGACATGAACACCAGCAGCACGACGGCAAATTCATCGCTGTCTTCGCTGAACACGAACATCGAGGCTCTGATAGCGATGGAGAATACGACACAGGCGGCGGGGCTCATCGGAAAAACAGTCACGGTTTCCATACCGGCTTCGACGGCTTCTGACGGCACGGCAATACCTGCTTCAACTGTTACAGGACCGGTTTCAGTAGTAACTTTCGTCAACGGGACGCCCATGCTGAATATCAACGGAACCACATACGGGCTCTCGCAAGTTTCCACGATTTCTGCTTAAAGGAGGTGCGGACAAATGATTAATAACGTAAACAACAGCCAGATACAAAAGTTATCACAGCTGCAGGAAGCTCAGCTAAGGCAGCAGGGCGCTGTTAGTGTACCCGAATCATCCGGTTCGACACCTTCTTTTAAGCAGGTTTTGCAGGGCACGGTAGCCGCAGGCGACAATTCGGATATTCACTTTTCAGCGCACGCCGAAAAACGCCTTGCTTCGCGCGATATTGAGATGACGCCCGATATTATGCAGAGGCTCAAAACCGCCATGGGCAAGGCGAAGGAGAAAGGCGCGAACTCGACGCTTATGATCTTTGACAAATTTTCCCTTGTCGTAAGCGTAAAGAACAATACCGTTATCACGGCGGTCGATAAGAGCGGGATGAATGAAAGCGTGTTCACATATATCGACAGCGCGGTGTTCGCGTGAAATTAAGGGAAAATACGGGGCTGGACCTCTTTACTTTCAGTAAAGCGGAAGCCTCCTTTAAAGCCGAGCCTGATGGGCCGGTCAAAAAAATTTAAGGAGAGTGGCCAATTATGATGCCAGCATTGACTTCAGCAATCTCGGGATTACAGAACAACACGACATGGATGGACATTATCGGGGACAACATAGCAAATGAAAGCACGGTTGGATACAAGGAAACAAGGGTAACCTTCAAGCAGGCTATCTCGGAGACACTGGGATCGGCCTCGGGAGCAAACTCGACGGCCAACCAGGGCGGAATAAATCCGGAACAGCTCGGATTGGGCGTAACGCTCGGTTCGCTTGATACCATCATGACACAGGGATCGATACAGGTTACCGGCAACGCGACAGACGTCGCGATCCAGGGCGCCGGATTCTTTATTGCGCAGGCCGGGTCGCAGACTCTTTATACCCGCGCCGGAAATTTCAACTTCGACAACCAGGGAAACCTCGTTACTTCGAGCGGAGCTCTGGTTCAGGGATGGAGCCTTGCAATTAACAGGGCAATAGGAGCACCACTTGTAAATGAATTGACGACGAACCAGACGCTCAATACCAACGGGCTTCCGAGCAACATTCAGATACCGCAGAACCTCGTTCTCGGGCCGCAGGCGACAGGCAACGCGAACATAGCGCCGGCAGTGCCGACCGACAGGAATGTGGGCGTGGCGATATCGGGCAATCTCGACGCAATGACACCTTGGAACGCGCAGGGAGCGCCGGGCGCGGCTCTTCCGGCGGCCGGATACACACCGGACGCGGTATCAACAGCCACAGTTTACGACTCGCTCGGATCAGCACACCAGATAACGATATACTGGACACAGACGGGAAACCCGACGGCATTACCGGCGCCGGCTCCTGCGGCAGCCAGGTCGAACTGGTCCTGGACGGCATATGATACGACAGGCGGAAAACAGATAAGCGCGGCAGTTCCGGCTGCTTCACAGGCAACGGTTGTGGGCAACGGCGCAAACGTGACATTTAACTCCGATGGCTCGCTGCAGTTCAACGGCGTTTCCACGGCGGCATTGCCTGACGATCCTATCATAACGCTTCAGCCGCTCAACGACGGAGCGGGTTTTGCCGGAGCGGCGACCCAGATAATTTCACTTAACTTTGGAACCGATGACAATATGAGCACATCGGGCGTCGGCAAACGCGACGGTATCACGGGAGACTACGGCAACGGCACGACAGTCGCCGGAGTTTATACGCCGAAGCAGACAATTTACACTTCAAATGTTGATGGCTACGCGGAAGGCACGCTTAACACAGTATCCATAGATTCCACGGGCGGCATCAACGTATCCTTCTCAAACAACCAGACAATCACAATGGCCAAGCTCGCGCTTGCCAACTTCTCGAATCCCGCGGGATTGACACAGGCCGGCGGCACAATGTTCACCCAGTCGGCAAACTCGGGAACAGCCCAGGTTTCCACAGCCGGAAACGCCGGACTTGGAACGACCGCCGGCGGATCGCTTGAATCGTCCAATGTGGACCTCTCGGTTGAGCTGACGAACATGATAATCGCCCAGAGGGGATTCGACGCGAATTCCAGGATCGTGACGACTTCTTCACAGATGCTCACAACGCTGGTTCAGCTGGGACAGTAAGTTATATAGCTGAGACAGAAGTAATATAAAAGGGCCGGATGAAAATCCGGCCCTTTTTTTTTTTGACGGTCAGATATATTATTAGTGAAACCCGGTTATCCGGATTAAAACCGAAAATTTCCCATATATTTACAATTAATTAGCAATAATCCCAAAAAACTCTTATTTAAGAAGTGAAAAAATTAAACAGGGACGTTAATGTTTTAACTAAACCCAAAATAAGCGTCTTTATATGGGAAAATGACGTTTTTAAAACCGGTATTTAAATTATGAAACAGCAAATTAAGATATTTTATTATTGACAATAAAGGGGGAAAATTGTAAAATGACTTTACATTTTGTTGGGAGTGATTCAAATTGATATTAATAACGAGATTTGACAATAAAAAAGTGGTAATTAACGGCGAACTCATTGAGATGATTGAGACCACGCCGGAGACATTAATTACATTGACCACTGGCAAGAAAGTAATAGTAAAAGAAAGTGTTGATGAAGTGGTTGAGAAAGTTAAAAAATATAAAAAGGAATTGAATTTACCGATAATAAAAGTTAATGAAAACCAAAACCTTTAAACGGGGGTGGCTTAAGTGGCAATAGATGTATCAACAATCATTGGACTTGCGGTAGGCTGGGGCTCGGTCATTATAGCCCTATTTATGGAATCCGAGGGTAACCTCGGTGTATTTTTTATGTTCTTCCAGCTCTCGGCTTTCTTTATCGTTTTCGGGGGAACACTGGGAGCGACCATTATAAGCTACCCATGGGAAGTCGTAACGAATATATTTAACGTAACAAAACAGGCATTCCTGAAAAGGGAAATGAAAGCCAGCGATGTCATACAGACGCTTGTTGGTTTTGCCACAAAAGCAAGAAGGGAAGGGTTGCTTGGCCTTGAAGACGAGATAGCGCAGGTCAATGACAACTTCCTGAAAAAAGGCATCCAGCTTGTCGTTGACGGAACAGATATTGAACTCGTCAGAAGCATCCTTGAAACCGACCTTTCATTCCTTGAAACAAGGCATAAATTGGGCGAGAGCCTGTTCGGAACGCTCGGCGGATTTGCCCCGACGCTCGGGATCATCGGAACGGTTATGGGACTGGTCAATGCCCTTGGGTCGCTGGAATCGGCATCAAAAGTCGCGGGCGCAATCGCCGTGGCTTTTATCGCAACATTCTATGGAATATCATTCGCAAACCTGATATTCCTTCCATTATCGTTCAAATTAAAGGCTAAATCAGCCGAAGAAGTACTTATCCGTGAAGTTATGATCGAAGGTATCCTTTCCATATCTGCCGGTGACAACCCGAGGATAGTTGAGGAAAAACTCAAAGCCTTCCTGTCGCCGAAAGAACAGGCTGTCAAAGCCGAAGGCGCCGAGGGCGCCGAGGGCGGAGCGGCAGGCGGAGGAGCGGCTTAAATGGGAAAAAGAAGGAATACAAAGCTCGGAACAGAAGGGGTGGAGATGGAGTCAGGCGGTATGATGAGGTGGCTCCTCACTTACGCGGATATGTTGACCCTTCTTTTCGCTCTCTTTGTTATCCTGTATTCGATGTCCGTTGTCGATGAGACAAAGGTAAGGGCGCTCGCCATGGCCCTGGGGCAGGCTTTTGGTTTGACAGGTCAGGTTTCGGTTCTTTCAGCCGGAGCCACCACGGAATCCCAGCCGGTAACAATGCCCGAGTCGCAGCTTAATCTTACCACCATAAAACAGAGGGTACAGAAATGGATATCGCAGAGAAAACTTGAAAGGGATGTCAAGGTCAGGTTCAACGAACGGGGCCTCGTTATTTCCCTTATGACTGATAAAGTTCTCTTTGGCAGCGGGCAGGCGACTTTACTGCCGCAGACCAGGGAGATATTGACGGATATAGCCGAGTTGCTTAAGGCACAGACAAACCCGATAGTTGTCGAAGGGCATACGGATGATTCGCCGATAACAAAAAGCAGCATCAAATCTAAATACAGCGACAACTGGGACCTTTCGACGGCAAGGGCCGTAAGCGTCCTGAAATACCTTATAAGAAAAGGCGTTTCTCCCGACAGATTGTCGGCAGCCGGCTACGGTGAGTTTAAACCCCTGGTGCCGAATATAGACGACATCACAAGGGCGAAGAACCGCAGGATAGACATAGTCCTTCTCAAGGCCGACCTGATAAACGACAGGGCCGTGGAATCGCGCGAACTGCCGCTTCCGTCGGACGTGAAGGTAAAACAACAGATAGAGAAAGAGAACCTGGAAACTATTACTTATTAAATAAAACCTGTAAATTAAGAGGAGGTATTTGTATGGCAGGAGATGACAAGAAGTTATTGCAGGCATTAATCATCTTGGTGAGTTCGGTGCTGGTAATAAGCCTTATATCAGCCGGAGCCACGTTTTTCGTGATTATGTCAAAGACCACGCCGGCCACAAAGAAAGTTATTGTGGAGAAGCCCGAGCTTGGGCCCATAACGACGCTCGGCGAATTCATAGTAAACCTGGCCGATCCCACGGAGTCGCGCTACTTAAGGGCGAATGTTGTGATGGAACTTGATTACGGTTCCAGCTTAAAGCTTGCGGAAGAAGTTGATAAAAGAATGCCGCAGATTAAAGATATCGTAATTTCATCCCTTGGTTCCAAGACTTCCGTACAGTTGCAGGATCCCGAGAACAGGGAAGCCCTGAAGCAGGAACTCAAGGACAAGATAAACGCTATATTGAACCGTGGCCAGCTGGCAAGGGTTTATTTCACATCGTTCGCGGTACAGTAAACAACAAATTTAAACGGGGTGTAGATAATGGCTGAAGACATTCTCTCCGACGGCGAACTTGACGCCCTATTAGCGGGCATGAAGGACGGGCCAAAAGAGAAAGCCGGAAGTTCGGAAGGTTCATCATCGGAAGACGACATAATGGAGTCTTCCGGAACGGCTAAACCTGCGATAACCAGGAAAAAAGGCAAGATCAAGATGTATGATTTCCGCAGGCCTGACAAGTTCTCAAAGGACCAGATCAGGACCATTGAGATGATGCATGAAAGTTTCGCGCGCCATTTTGGCGCCGATCTTTCCGGTTACATAAGGACCATAGCCGAAGTATCGGTCACTTCGGTAAAACAGCTTACATACAGCGAATACGTTGAGAAGATCCCGAACCCGACGTCGATAGCGGTATTTTCACTTGAACCGTTGAAAGGGCTGGCGATCTTTGAGATCAACCCTTCGATAATTTTCCCAATAATAGACCGCGTGCTTGGCGGTCAGGGCGAAGCCATTGCCAAACCGAGGGAGTTGACCGACCTGGAACAGGCCATCGTCGGAAAAATTATAGAAAAAGGGTTCCTTAACCTGAAGGATTCATGGCACCGGATCGTTGACTTTGACCCTGAAATAAAAGCCAGGGAAACAAATCCTCAGTTCGTGCAGATAGTAGCCCCCAATGAAATGTGCCTGAACCTTAATTTTGAGATCAAGATAAAGGAACATGTGGGCGCCATGTCCATGTGCCTGCCGTACATGGTCATTGAGCCTGTTCTATATAAGCTTTCTGCCAAGCAGTGGTTCACCTTGTCAAAAGAAGAGATGTCGACCGAGACGCAGCAGATCCTTGATGACAAGGTAAAGCATACCTGGGTTCCTTTATACGTGAACCTCGGGGCTGCAACCCTTAAGATGAAGGATATTATCAACCTGAAAAAAGGCGATATCATAAAGCTGGAAACCAACGCCAAAGACGACCTGCTTGTAACCATCGAGAACAAGCCGATGTTCTACGGCAAAGTCGGCACAAAGGGCAAGAAAAAAGCTATAAAGATCACATCGATTATACAAAAGAACGATACTTCTTACGAGAAAAAATTCTCAACAAAGTTGAAATAAAAATTCGGAGGTGGTTAATTTGGCCATGAATG
>Ga0181529_10003950_pt1 | contig 16428 bp, 12 predicted proteins | sample PEATcosm2014_Bin_36_FD_119763 | JGI IMG/M metagenome (GOLD analysis project Ga0181529, IMG submission 119763) | Peatland microbial communities from MTU Mesocosm Facility, Houghton, MI, USA - PEATcosm2014_Bin10_30_metaG | ecosystem: Environmental > Terrestrial > Soil > Wetlands > Peat | place...
CGCGGGACTCCGGTCGCAGATCGTAGAACTTCGCGCAGCCCTGGGCCTGCCGGCCGAAGGGGACGGAGCCGTCTCATACACATTGGCTCTTTTACGTCTAGCGGGAAGGGCTCGATGCCGTGCCGGCCGGCTGCTCGGGAGGTTGCGGAAGATGTTGCGATTGGGCGCCTAGGGGGGCGGATCGCGGGAAAACAACGAATAACTGAGCGTCGGCCTGTTGCCCCGGCTGCCCACTTTACTTCGGTTGGTCTTTATGGCCCCGTTTGCCAACTGGTCGTGCCGCTGCAAGCGATCTTGACGTAGTTTCGCCCGCCTTATAGCATCCACACCCCGTTGTGTGTCCGCCGTCGCCAGAACGCCTCTTGTGTTGGGGGCGGCTATGTATGTCCTCGCAAGCGCGACTACCGTTTCCGTGTTGCTCGGCGACTTTGCTGCTGTTGATAAAAGATCTGCGAGCAGCGGGAAGCTTTAGCAACGCCAAAGGAGCGTAACGATGCATCAAGATTTTCCAAGCGTAAAGAAACGATCCAGCATGCGTCCTTCAGCATTAAGGACCCACAGGTCCACCTTCCGAAGTCATGCTCGCACGCTGCAAATCGAGTGCCTGGAGCAGCGCACCTTGCTGAGCACTTCGGGACCGTTGATTACTCAACAAGGCAATACGGGGAATCAGAACGGGCTTTACATTGACGTTGCCGCGACGGTAGCCAGCCAATTGGTTTTCAGCACCCAGCCGGGCAACGCGGCGGCAGGAGCCAGCCTTACGCCGGCGGTGCAGGTAGCGGTCGAGGACGCCAACGGCAATGTGGTTACCAGCGATAACTCCAGCGTGACCGTGGCCCTGGGCACAAACCCCGGCAACGGGACGCTGGGCGGCACGCTGACCATGCCGGCGGTGGACGGCGTGGCGACGTTCGGCAACCTGTCGATCGACAAGGTGGGCACAGGGTACACCCTGACGGCCGCGGACGCCGGCCTGCCCGGCGTCAGCGCTACCTCGGGCGGCTTCAACGTTGACGCGGCGGTGACGGGGGTGTCTTCGCCAACGGCGTCTGGAACGTATGGGACGGGCACGGCGATCCCGATCACAGTGACGTTCAGCGAGTCCGTCACGGTGACGGGCACACCACAGTTGGCGCTCAATGCCGGCAGCGACGCAGTGGCCACGTACACCAGCGGGAGCGGTACGTCCACGCTCACCTTCACCTACACCGTGGCGGCGGGACAAAACAGTTTCAACCTGGATTATGTCTCGACCACCGCGTTGCAACTCAATGGCGGCCAGATTCAGGACGCGACAGGCAACGCAGCCGTGCTGACCCTGCCGGCCACCGGCACCGACGGCTTGGCGGCGAAGAACGTGGTCGTCAATACAACGGTGCCGACGGTAACGGCAGTATCCTCGCCGCAAGCGTCTGGACCCTACGGGACGGGAAGGCAGATCCCGATCACGGTGACGTTCAGCGAGCCGGTCACGGTGATGTGGACGCCGCAACTGGTACTGAATGCGGGCAGCGACGCAGTCGCCAAGTACACCAGCGGAAGCGGTACTTCCACGCTCACCTTCACCTACACCGTGGCGGCGGGACAGCAAAGTTCCGACCTGAATTATACCTCGGCCACCGCGTTGGAACTCAACGGCGGCAGCATCCGGGATGCGGCGGGCGACGCGGCCATACTGACCCTGCCCACCGTCGGCGCCAACAGCCTGACAGCCAACGCTATCGTCGTTGACACGACGGTACAAACGAACGTGCTGTGGCAGAACCAATCCACCGGCTTGGTAGGTGTGTGGACCATTCAGAACGCTCAGAACGCCGGCTGGACACAACTTGGTCAAGTGGACCCGACGCAGTGGAAGTCAGTCGGCGTGGGAGACTTCAACGGCACCGGCGCCGCAGACGTGCTGTGGCAGAACCAGGCAACCGGCTTGGTGGGCGCGTGGATCATCGAGAATAATACGAACACCGGCTGGGTCAGTTTCGGCTCAGCCGGTCCGCTAAGCTGGAAGGTGGTCGGCGTGGGAGACTTCAACGACGATGGCACCACGGACATCCTGTGGCAGAACCAGTCCACCGGACTGGTGGGCGCGTGGATCATCAAGAATAATACGAACACCGGCTGGGTTAGTTTCGGCTCAGCCGACCCGCTGAGCTGGAAGGTGGCCAGCGTGGGAGACTTCAACAGCGACGGCACCGCGGACGTGCTGTGGCAGAACCAGTCGACCGGACTGGTGGGCGCGTGGATCATCAAGAATGCCGTGAACACCGGCTGGGTCAATTTCGGCTCAGCCGACCCGCTAAGCTGGAAGGTGGCCGGCGTGGGAGACTTCAACGGCGACGGCACCGCGGACATCCTATGGCAGAACCAGTCGACCGGACTGGTAGGCGTGTGGCTCATCCAGAATTCCCAAAACGCTGGCTGGACACAACTCGGTCAGGCGGATCCGCTATCCTGGAAGGTGGCCGGCGTGGGATACTTCAACGGCACCGGCGCCGCGGACATCCTATGGCAGAATCAGTCGACCGGATTGGTGGGCGTATGGCTCATCCAGAATGTCCAAAACGCTGGTTGGACACAATTCGGTCAAGCGGATCCGACGACGTGGCAGATCCTCGCTACCCCCTGGCAGCAAGGCGGCTCGTCGTCGGCGACCGTGTAGTGACTGCTCGGGTGACCGGCAGCGCATCGCTGGCCAGAATACCTCGACATCATCACCGAATCACCGCACCGAACCACGCTCGTTCCTCGGCCGCCGCCGAAGATCAACGATTCGTACAACGCGAAGAAGAAGCACGCTGCCGCAAGTGAGGCTGCCGGGACTTGAACCCGGGACCAACGGATTAAAAGTGCTAACAGGGCGTTCTGTGCGTGTTCTCTGCGTGCAGACGCCCTTTGTTTTCCCGCTGTTTTCCAACGAGTTGATGCAATACTGCAAACACGCGGTTGGGTGCTGCCAAACGAATGGTTCTTGATACTGCCGACTTTCCACTTACTTTTGCCCAAGCGGCTGCGCTCCTGGCGGCTCATGTCCGCAGTCGATGAGCCTCAGGTTCTGGCTCCTGCGGCGCCGCTCCTCCAGTAGGGTTGTGGCCTTCTGCAATCGCCCCTCGGAGAGAAATGTCGTCCATGACATCGAAGTCCTCGGATTTCATCAGGCTCAGTCCCTCTGCTACCGAGGTTGAAGCATCGAAGGACGCCAGCGGTTCAGCAACGTCTCGGGCGGCAAAACCCTCGGTGAAAACCCAGCGGAGATTCTCGTTGGTAGAAGCATTCCGCTTCATAACAATCAAACCATTTTGTTGAAGGGCACCGGGCCTTCGCAACCCGGCAAGTCGGTCAGTTATCCTTCGTGGCTACTTACTGCTGGTCCATTGTCGGCAGCCGCCCTCCTACTCGCCCAGGCAAATCCCTAACGCCCGAGCCGTGCGTGCAAAACCTCCTGTGGGTGGCACCGTTTTCAAGCGTCCGACCGCTTCCGTGATCTTCACGGCGCCCACCTGAGATCCCAGGTAAGCCACCATCTGTCCAAACTTGCCGGCGGCAACCAACTCGACCGCCTCGGCGCCAAAGATCGTGCACAGAGCACGGTCGAAGCAGGTGGGGCTACCGCCCCGCTGTAAGTGTCCCAGGACGCACACGCGGGCTTCCTTGCCGGTGCGCTTCTCGGTTTCCGCGGCTACCACCGCGGCGATGCCGCCCAGTCGGGCTTCACGGTTGGCAACCTGGTCTGCCGCCGTGACGAACTGGCCTCCCTTCTCTCGGGCGCCTTCAGCCACGATGATTAACGTGAAGTGTTTGCCCGCTTGTTCGCGCTCCTGGATCTTGGCGCAAATGCTGTCGTAGCTGAAAGGGATCTCCGGGATCAGGATGACGTCGGCGCCGCCGGCGACGCCGGCGTAGAGGGCAATCCAACCCGCGTAGCGGCCCATGACTTCTAACACCAAGATGCGGTTGTGGCTTTCGGCGGTGGTGTGCAGCCGATCGAGCGCATCGGTGGCACACGCCACTGCCGAGTCGAAGCCGAAGGTCATCACCGTGCCTTCCAGGTCGTTGTCGATTGTCTTCGGCACGCCGACCAGGGGTACTCCGCCCTCGAACAACTGCTGTCCGATGCTCAGCGATCCGTCGCCACCGATGCTGACCAGCCCGCGGATGCTCAGCTTCTGCATGCCCGCCTTAACGCCGTCGATCAACTCCTGCGGCAAGCGTCTTGTGTCGCCGTGCCCGACTTTCGCCGAGAACCGGCCGCGGTTAGCGGTGCCAAGGATGGTCCCTCCGCGGGTCAAAAGTGAGCCCAGCTTCTGATAATCGAGCTGAATGTACTGCTGTGGTTCCAAGATGCCCTCGTAGCCGCCGAGAAAACCGATCGTTTCCCAATTGCGTTTGGCAGCCGCTTTGGCGACGGCCCGGATCACTGCATTCAAGCCAGGGCAATCGCCCCCACCAGTCACGATACCAATGCGTTCGGCCATGATATTCCTCGTTGTTATAGGCTAGCTGTTCAAAGCTTGCGTCACTTTGAATCCGACAAGCCCGGCTACCAGAATGGCAAGGTAGAACTGACCGGTAATGGCTTCCATCCAGGCCAACGTCCGAGCCAGTGGCGTAGTTGGCGTCACGTCGCCATATCCCACCGTGGCCAGGGTAATGAAACTGTAGTAACCGAGAGTGCCGCGGTCCAATCGCGCAGCAACAACGCCGGTGCTCCTTGAACTTGCCGTGCTGAAAGAGCCTGGAAAAGCCATCTCCACAGCGGAGTACGTGAGGCTCCAGATGATGCCCAGGAGAAGATAGCCACAGATGGCGCCGAAAATCGCGTCACCCGATGCTTGTTTCGCGAGGACCGCGCGGAGAATCCCGTAGAGGGCGAACGCGAAGACGCAAGCCGCGAGCAAGTGTGCTCCAACGAGGAGTACCCGGCCGGCCGAGCCGCCGAGGCCGTGGGCCACCCAAACACCAAGAAAGGCGACCAGGCCGAGTAAGAACGCGATTCTTCGGTGTGCTCTCTCCTCGAAAACCAACAGCAGCACGGCAACGATCAGCAAGGAAAAACAAACGTCGAAAGAGCGTTCTTCGTCGAACAACCCGGAGATGAGCGGTTGCGCCACAGCCAGCAAAAGCGAGGCCGCGAGCACCACCGCGAATCGCCAACGGTGGCAGAGGGTCGCGCGCGCTGTGGTTGAATTTGGTTGCCCGGCCAAGTCCATGCCCTTTCATGTCGTTTCGGTGAGAATGGCAACACGGCTCACGGCTGATGCTCGACGTGCGCCGTGTTGGATTGGGGTTGTCCAGACCGCCTTTTCCCAGCAAACCGCATCACGATCCAATAGAAGACCGGCGTGAAGACCAAACCGAAGAATGTGACGCCCAGCATGCCGCTAAACACGGCCACCCCCAGCGGCACCCGCATTTCCGCGCCCGCGCCCTTGGCCAGCGCCAAGGGCACCACGCCGAGGATGAAGGCGAACGCCGTCATGAGGATGGGCCGCAGCCGCGTGCGCGAGGCTTCGACCACGGCTTCCAGCCGGCTTTGGCCCGAGTCTTCCAACTGCTTGGCGAACTCGACCACCAGGATGGCGTTTTTGGCGGCCAGCCCGATCAACACCACAAAACCGATCTGGGCGAAGATATTATTGTCGAGGCCGACCATCCACAGGCCGATCAAGGCCGAGAGCAGACACATCGGCACAATCAGCAGAATGGCCAGCGGCAACGACCAACTTTCATACTGCGCAGCTAGTACCATGAACACGAACAGCACAGACAGCGGAAAAACTAGTTTTGCCAACAAGTCCTTCTCCGCCAAGAGTTCCTGGAAGCTCAGTTCCGTCCACTCGTAGCCCATCGTCGACGGAAGCTGGTCGCCGGCCACGCGGTCCATGATCGCGATACCCTGGCGGGAACTGGTGCCCGGCGCCAAAATGCCCGTGATCTCGGCGGAAGGGTATAGGTTATAGTGGTTGACGATGGCCGGCCCCGAGGTGTTCTTAACGTGAATCAAGGTGGCCAGGGGTACCCGGTCGCCTTTCGCGTTGCGGACCTCCAATCGGCCGATGTCCTCGACGCGCATGCGGTACTTGGGATCGGCCTGGATGTTGACCTGCCAGTTGCGGTTCTGGAAGGTGAAGTCGTTGACGTAGAAGGAGCCCAGGTACGACTGCAAGGTGTTGTTGACGTCATCGAGCGATACGGACTGTGCCTTGGCTTTCTCGCGGTCGATCTCGACGAAGATTTGGGGCTGCGTCACGCTGAAGGTGGAGAAGAGCGCGGCAATGCCCGGCTGGCGCTGGCCTACGTCGGCCGTGGCTTGAACGGCCCCTTGCAGGGCGCGCAGACCGGCGTCCCGTTTATCCTGAATTTGCATCTTGATGCCGCCGGTTGAACCCAAGCCTTCGACGGGCGGGGCCCCAAAGACGCCGATCGTGGCTTCCTGGTAGGCGTCGAACTTGCGCCGCAATTCGGCCGCGATCCGCCGGCCGTACAGTTCCGGGCGCTCTTTCCGCTCTTCGAAAGGCCCCAGGATCACGAACATCCCGCCCACATTGCTAATGTTCGTGCTCAGGAGCGTGGAATATCCCGGGACGGCGATCACGTGGGCAATGCCTTCGGTCTTCAGGGCGATCTTGCTGAGTTCGCTCACCAGATGGTCGGTACGCTCCAGACTGGCTCCGTCGGGGAGTTGCACGTTCACGACCAGATATCCCTTGTCCTGGTCGGGGATGAAGCCCTTGGGCACCACGTTGAAACCCATGGCCGTCATGGCGAGCAGCCCGCCATAGACTACCAACAGGATAAAAGATACGCGGAGCAGCCCGCGGACCAGGAAACCGTAGCCGCCGGAGAGCCGATCGAAAACCCAATTGAAACCGGCCAGAAAGCGGTTCAACAAGCGATTCGCCGCCGGAGCGACGAACCAGCCGAGCAAGGTTCCCAGGGCAAAAATCCCCAGTCGCACACCCCACACAAGCGCGACGGAATGGGCGGGCTCGCCGGCCGACTCGTTTTCGTGTCCGTGGCCACCGGCCGCGACGCCCAGCATGGAAAGCACCCCCGACGCCAAGAGGGCATAGGCAATAAAACCGATCAGAGCCGCGAGCCCCCAACGCGGCAGGGCCTCACGCTGGCTCTCGTGGCCGGGTGTGTGCGGCTTTATCAAAGTCACCGCACGGGCCGGCGCCATCGTCATGGCATTGATGGCCGAGATAATCGTGGAAGCCGCAATCGTGAGGGCAAACTGTCGGTAGAACTGGCCCGTGATACCGGCCAGGAAGGCCGTGGGGATGAAGACTGAGCTAAGGACCAGCGTGATGGCGATCACCGGGCCGGTAATCTCGTCCATGGCCTTGATCGTCGCCTCGCGCGGAGGCAGCCCCTTGGCCATCCACCGCTCGATGTTCTCCACGACCACAATCGCATCGTCGACCACAATGCCAATCGCCAGCACCAGTCCGAAAAGGGTAAGATTGTTGAGCGAGAAGCCCAGCAGCGCCATCACCGCAAACGTGCCGATCAGCGATACCGGCACGTCGATCATGGGCATCAGCGTCGCCCGCCAGTCCTGAAGAAATATCAGGACGACGATGAAGACCAGAATAAACGCCTCGAAGAGGGTCTTGTACACCTCGTGGACCGATTCGTCGATGAACACCGTCGTGTCATAGACGATTTTGTAGTCCACACCCTTGGGAAACTTCGCTTTCAGTTCCTTCATCTTCGCCTTGATGTCGTCGGCGGTCTTCAAGGCGTTGGAACCAGGCAACTGGAACACGGCCAAGGTGACGGACGGATCGCCGTCGAGATAGCTGTTGACATCGTAGTTCTTGGCCCCCAGTTCCGTGCCTTTCTCGACAATCCGCCCCTTCTCGTCGCGTTGGACTTTGCGGACGACGTCGCGCAGCTTGACGACTTCGCCCTTCGACCCGGTTTTGACGATGATGTCATCGAACTGCTGTTCGCTGGTCAGGCGTCCCTGGGTTTTCACAACAAGTTGGAACGGCACAGCCGCGCCAGCGGCGACCGGCGGTTGCCCGAGCCGGCCGGCGGCCACCTGAACATTCTGCTCGCGGATGGCCTTGATCACGTCGGCCGCCGTCATGCCCAGGGAGGCGAGCTTCTGTGGATCGAGCCATACGCGCATGCTGTAATCGCGCGGCCCGAGGAAGGTCACGTCGCCGACGCCTTTGACGCGTGCCAGATCGTCCTTCACGCTGAGCGAGGCAAAGTTGCTCAGGTAGAGCTGGTCGTAGTACGAGCTGCCGTCGGGCTTCTTGTCGGAGACCAGATTGACCTATAGCAGGATGCTGGGCGACTTCTTCTTCGTCGTTACTCCGATCCGCTTAACGTCTTCGGGCAATTTCGCTTCGGCTACGGAAACGCGGTTCTGCACGAGCACCTGGGCCGTGTCCAAATCAGTCCCCAACTCGAAGGTCACGTCCAAAAACATCTGTCCGTCGTTGGTGCAGCGAGAAGCCATGTACAGCATCCGCTCGACGCCGTTGACTTCTTGCTCGATGGGAGTGGCCACGGTGGTGGCCACCGTCTCTGCGTCGGCGCCCGGGTAGGTGGCCGAGACCTGTACGGTCGGTGGGGCAACCTCGGGATACTGGGCAATGGGTAGGCGCGTCAGCGCCACCAGGCCGACGATGACGATCACCAGCGAGAGCACCGTGGCGAAAATCGGCCGATCGACAAAGAAACGTGCAAACATGAGTGAGTCCCTGGCGGTTCGTGAATAGCGTTATTGCTTGGCGGTGGCCGTGCCAATCGGCTGCCCCTTGGAATCCAGCGGCTGGACAGGGTAGTCGATCCGCGCCCGCTGGAGGCCCAGCGTGATTATCCACACACTTTCCCAGTTCTTGACCCAGTCGTTGTTGCCCGCAGCCTTCTCCTCGCCGGGGGCAGGAAGAATCACCCGCATGCCGTCGTCGAGCAGCTTGCCCGGGGTCACGTCGCGGCGCAGCACCACGTTGTCCTTACCAAGAATGAGCAGGTACTTGCGATCTTGATCGGATAGCACGGCGAAGTCGGGAACTACGGCCGCCTCGTACTTGTCGCTCACCGGCACCCGCACGTGGACGCGGGAGCCGGCGACGAGCCGGCCGTCCGGGTTCGGCGAGGTGCCCCGGACCATAATCGTGCCGGTGCCCGCGGCGTACTTATTGTCGGCGAACACGAGATACCCCTGATGCGGAAAGCCCTTTTCCGTGTCGAGGCCGAAGGACAACGGGATCTTTTGCTCGCGCAGCGGCTGCTGCTTGTCCTTGCCCGGCCGACCTGCCCCTATCTCTTGGTAGCGTTGCATCGCGCGTTCGTCGACGTTGAAATCAACATAGATTGGATCGACAGCCACAATCGTCGCCAGCACCGGATCGGTGCCTCCGGCATTAACGAGGTTGCCTTCCGTGAGCATCGCCCGGCCGATGCGGCCGGCGATCGGCGCGGTGATGCGGGAGAATTCGAGGTCCAACTTGCACCTCTCCACCGCTTGCATTTTTGCAGCAATGCGGGCCGTATAGGAATGGGCATCGGCCACGATCTGCTCATATTCAGAGACCGCCACGGCGTTCGCCTTGAGCAGATCCGTCGCGCGAGCCACGTTCTTGTCGGCGGCAACTTTCTGCGCTTCCAGGGCCTTGACCTGAGCCTCGCCTTCTTCCACCGCGGCTTGGAACGGGCGCGGGTCGAGTTCGAACAACAACTGGCCTTGTTGGACCATGTCACCGTCCTTGAACTCGATCTTCCGGATGTGTCCCCGCACCCGGGCACGAAGGTCGACCGTCTGCGAGGCCTCCAGCCAGCCGTTGTAGTCGTCTTCGTCCAACAGGCTCCGCACAATTGGATGGGCCACTGTCACTCGGGGCGCCTCCTTGGCATTGTCGGTACTGGCGGAGCGATCGCAGCCCGCGATCAAGAGAACCGTGAACAGGAACACGAAAGCCGACGGCCGGCGAAGACAAATGCTTACCATTTTGGGCACATCCTCAAGGAAAAAGAAGGACCTCATGCCGCGCGATTGGTGCCGGTGAATACGAGGTGCCGGCAACGAAAAGTAGCCTCCATCACATTATTACTCAAACACAATTATAGTAAATACGCAACCACCAGGGCCCCGGAAGCGTGGAACCTTTGCGACCGCTGCCCCATGCCGGCACCCGCCATGACGATGATCGTCCACTTCCGTTAGTACTTCTCCGGCACGAACTTTCGGCCCACCAGCGTGGCTTGGTCGTCATACTTACCATCGCTGGACCGCTTGGGCAACTTCACCTTTTTTCGCGGCACTTCTTCGTAGGGGATCAGGCTCAGAAGATGCGCAATGCAGTTCAGGCGGGCCCGCTTTTTGTCATCCGAGCGCACAATGTGCCACGGCGCGTGCTCGGTGTCGGTAGCTTTGAGCATCATGTCTCGCGAGCGAGAATAATCGTACCAGCGGGTCCAGGACTCGACGTCCATCGGACTGAGCTTCCACTGACGCATTGGGTCCTCGATGCGAGCTTCGAACCGTCGCTCTTGCTCTTTCTTGCCCACCTCCATCCAGAATTTGACGAGGATGATCCCGCTATCGACAATATATTTCTCGACAATCGGGCAGTTCTCCAGGAAACGCCGATATTCTTCCTCGGTGCAGAAACCCATCACGTGTTCGACGCCGGCACGGTTGTACCAACTGCGGTCAAAGATCACGACTTCAGCGGCAGCCGGAAAGTGCGGCATGTACCGCTGGAAGTACATCTGCGTCTTCTCGCGATCGGAAGGCGCCGGCAGCGCGACCAGCCGAAACACCCGCGGGCTGACACGTTCGGTGATGGCCTTGATGGTGCCGCCCTTGCCGGCCGCGTCGCGGCCCTCAAAGACCACGATCACCCGCAGCCCTTTGGCTTTCACCCACTCCTGCAGGCGGCACAGTTCGGTCTGGAGCTGGCGCAGTTCCTTCTCGTACTGTTTGCGTTTCATCTTGACCTTGGTTTTCTCTGTATCGGACTCTTTCATGAGTTTACCTCCGGAGATGTGGCTTGGGCCAGAAGCCGCCGGTTCGTGGCTACGCCGATCACGCCGGCCAGTGGCACGCCCAGCCCGATCGCCACCATCAGCTCGATGAGCGTGATCGTAACGAGTACATTGATCAATTGATCTGTCGTCATTCCGAGTTGGCCTCATCGGCTTCACGGCACTTCGGGCCGTGTCCACCTTTGCTGCCCACTCCCTGGAAATCACTGACTTCTGCCAACACGCGGTCTTCCGGTTCCGGAAAGAATCGCTCGGCAGATCGGTGCAGCAGGCTTAACTCTTGGCGTAGCAGCGGCGAGCGCTCGTCGGGCAACGTCCGAATCAGGTCCTCCAGCATCGCCCGCAAGCGCCGCGCGACCTGGATGCTCTCACCGCCGAAATGGCGGATTTCCGTGACCGCCAATTGGACAAAATCCTCCCAGTCCGGGGTGCGATAGACAAGCCGAAGCCGGCCTGTCGCGTCTCGCACCCGCTCGTCGTCAAGTCGCCGTGTACCAACGTTGCGCAGGAGGTGGTGGATTTGGTCAATGGCGAGGACCGCGGTGGTCGGATCGTTGATGGCCGGCGAAAGCCCCTTGGAAGCGATATCCACCAAGATCCGGAACACTAGGGTTGGGTCTTGCTCCAGGGTGCGTTCCTGACCCACGGCGACCGATTGGCGCAAGGCCCTGGCCGATAAGGTTGCCCCGTCATAAAGGACGCGAAACAAAGGGTCCCCAATCGCGACAAAATCGCCCACCTGGGGCACCATTTCGATAACACAGTCGGCACGCTGGGCCATGGACACAAGTCCCTGGATATCGAAGGCGAGGAGCACGCCATCCTTGAGGTTTATCACCGTCTCCGTAGCTGCCCCGCTGAGGATGGTCGAAGGTTCCCGCGACACTTCCTGCGAGTCGGCCAGACGTCTCGGATAGACGTTTTCGATAACCTCGCGTCCCCGTAAGGCTACGGCCCGCAAAGCCCCGCTGGGACGCAACGCTTTGCCCACGTGGTCGATCAGGTAGAGAAACACGCCCAGGCTCGCCACGCAACTGTATGCGGCCAGTTTGGTAGTGAGCAGAGGAACATTGGCGGTAATTCGGACCAGAACCGCGAGGGAAAGGGCGAAGGTGAAAACGAACAGCGTCAAGGAGAACTTGGTCACCGGGTCTCGGAAGACGATGGAAATGATGCGCGGTGTGAGTTGGGCACTAGCAAGCTGCACGGCGACCAGCAGGGCAGAAGAAACGAAAACAATGAACGTGAACATCGACGCGGCCAAGGTCCCTAGCACCACCCGCGCGGTTTCCGGATTGATGGCCAGGTCCCAACCCATTGCTGCTTCGGCCTTGTGGAGCAGCGGAACCACCACGAGCGCAGCCACGATACCGAGCGAGGGGAAGATCCAGATCGAATTCGTGAGGTAGTGGCGAAAGCGATAGCGCTGATGCCAAGTCATCGGAATCTCTCCAAACAGCGGGGACTAACTCATTTCAAGACTGAGAGGCTCCTTTCCGCATGGACCTGGATTCTCACTCTAGAAGCTGCGCGCTAAGTGCTGTAATCAGCAATTCAATGCCATGAACCCTTTCGATGGCGTCGAATTCGACTTCGGGCGGTTCAACCGACATCTCGATGTAGGGGAGCAGTCGGCGAAAGCGTTCCGAACGAATATGCTCTTCGACGTCGGCCAGCGTATCCCATCGCTCGATGCACGTCAGGACGTTTTCGTCGTCCACGTCCTGAAGGATCTGGCAACCCCGGCATCCCTTCGACACTTCCATTGGTCCTTTCAGACACGCCAGCACATCCAGAACCTCCGCGCGTTTTTCCGCCGGGGCCACAATGCGAAACGATGCTTGAATCATCACGTTCTCCTCCTTCCGGCCGCGGAGACTCCAATCAATCGTCGCGTTCCCGCCTCCTCAGAACTCAATCTGGTACTTTTGCATCATCTTGCGGCGGATGTCCGTGGTGGCGGCGATGAGGTCTTGCCGAAGCTTCTGAACATCGGTGGCCATGATTCCCTTTTCCTCCGCGCGGACAGCCCGTCGTTCCTGGCCGACGCCCTTGATCTCTGCCATCTGCGCCCGTTGTCCGTAGGCTCCATACGCACCGTAACGGTACCCCCCATAGCCGTAATCGCCCGCAGACACGTCGCTGCCCGTAATCTGCGATTGGCGGGCGCTAGACTGAATTCCCATGGTCTTTACCGAACCGGTCACCTGACGGAGCGTGTTGGCAACGAAGGCGCTGTAATTCAGCAGATCTTCATCCACACCGAGGATGGGCATTCGCTCGATTCGCTTGGCATACTTGTCGAAAAACAAGTGCGTGGAAGCGAGGTTCTTTGCACTACGCATGTCTTGCTTCAGATCGTCGGCCATTCCCGCAATAGTGCGAAAGTACTCCCGTGACTTCTTCGCCTCCATCGCCGGCCGGTCACCGGGACTGACGTTCGGCGCCTTGGCCAGGCTGTTTTCGGAAACCGGCGAACCTACCACGCTCAACAGCCGGCGCCGGCCGCTGGCCGAAAGCATGCCGGCCAGCGAAATCTCGCTCCCCTTCGTCTGGACGGTCCATGATTGGAAGTCGTCGATCAAGGCCCCTTTGTCGGACAATGCCTGGAGCAGTAGCGGCTTCGCGAAGGATGAGACGAGGGAAGCGTCGGTGTGCAGATCCACGACAATCTTGCTGGACTGTTGCTCGCCAACGCGGACGCCAATTCGGATCCCCTCAACGTTGCTTAACACTTGCGCCACGTCTTTCAGACTCTCCGGCATCTTATCTTTGGCCTGCCATTCGTCCAGGTCTTTCTGGTGTGATTTCAGGTACTTGGCGACGCGCTCGAACGACATCACGCCATCGAAATCCAACGCCATAATGATTTCGCTGCCCGTCTTATCGGAGTAGGCGGCTGCCTTTTGCAGATAGGGAGATAGCGGGGGTGGAGATGGTTTGCGCACTTCGCGAATCCAACGCACTACCGCCTGACGGTTCCCCGGCGCCATCGCGCCCAGCGTTTTCGGACCGAATTGCACGAGGTACGTATCATTCGGCAAGGAGAGTGCCGGCAGGCCTTCGATCGTTTCCAGCGTCCCGCCACGGGCCTTTGCCAGCGGTCCCAGCGGAATTTCTTTGTCAAGGTCCATGACCGCGGCTTCCCAGAGGGGCTCCATAAATTCAAAGTCGATCTGAGAAGCCATTACGAATCGCGCCGCTTGCGGCGGCACGCGGGCCGCACCAGCGGCGAACGCACTGTCGATTTTCGCCTTCCAATCCTCTTTTTGGCCCAGAGGGCTGTTCTTTGCCTTCTCCAGGTTTAGCAAGACCACCGCGTTGGCCGAGCGTGGAATCCGATTGACCAACCCCTGAAATTCGTCGGCGGCAAGACCGGAGCGACCCCAGACTGCAAGCCATGCGAATGCCGCCAGCCGGCATAGCGAGACCGGCACCTTGGCGGGCAATCGGGCTGACGATGCAATCTGTGGTTTCATGGATTGAGCCTTTCGTAAAAGAGACAGCAGGCGAGACGCCGATTTACGCCTGCCAAGCGATAACGGGAGTCGGCCGCAACCGGCTTAGAAGCAAGGAGCGTGCCGGTTGTCAGAAGCGATCAGCAGGTAGCCTGCTAACGCGTTTTCGGGCAATGAGTTGCGTGACGTGCGGTATTCCGCTCAGACGACACGGCCCGCGCCGTAGACTCCGATATTTTGGAGATCCCTACGAAATATTGGAGTCGCGATTCTCGCGCGTGATGCCCAGCTTAGCCATCCGTGCCTCTAGCGTTGTGGGCTTGATCTCTAGTATCTCGGCGGCGCCGCCTGCGCCACGAATTCGCCAGTTCGTATCCTGAAGCACGCGAAGAATCTGCTCTCGCTCGTTTTCTCGAAGCGTCATTCGGCGAGGCATGCCACATGGGGCGGCGGGGACGTCAACCCGCAAAACGGCGCCTGCGGTCAGAATCATGGCACGTTCGATGACGTTGCTGAGTTCGCGAATGTTGCCGGGCCAGGAGTACTGCTGCAACTGCTCCATAGTCCTGTGCGAAATACTCTTGATCGTCTTTCCCATGCGGCGGCCAAAAGCTTCGACAAAAGCCCACACCAGGGCTGGGATATCTTCACGTCGCTCACGAAGAGGCGGCACGCGGATCGGGAAAACGTTCAGCCGGTGGTACAGGTCTGGGCGGAACTTGCCGTCCCTCAGGGCCTGCTCCAGATCGCGATTCGTCGCCGCGATGATACGCACGTTGACCGTGATGGTTTTCGGGCTGCCCAGTCGCTCGAATCGGCCATCCTGAAGCACGCGGAGTAGTTTTGCCTGCAACTCAAGGGGAAATTCGCCTATTTCGTCAAGGAACAGCGTGGACCCATCGGCCACCACAAAGCGACCAACCTGGGCGGAGGCGGCGCCCGTGTAGGCCCCCGCTTCCCGCCCGAAGAGTTCACTCTCGATCAGCGTGGCCGGCAGGGAGGCGCAATTGACAATGACCATCGACCGATCTTTGCAGGCGCTTAACTCGTGGACCGTCTGCGCCAGCAACTCCTTCCCGGTCCCGGTTTCGCCCAGCAAGAGTACCGGCGCGTCTGTGGGCGCGACGCGTTCCGCCGCAGAAAGCGTTTTCTTGAGCGCGTCGCTTTCACCGATGATCCGCCCGTGATGATGTCGAAGAACGACCTGCTCTCGGAGGTAGAGATTGTCCCGCTCCAGGCGGGCTCGCAGCGCCTCGTTCTCGGCAAGCGCAACGAGAAGCGACTCCTCCGACCGCCTCCGCAACAGGGCACTGGCAAACACCTCCCCGATCATCTGCAGGCGGGCGACGACTTCCGCGGGCCACTCGCAACGCCGCTTAAGGAAAGCGAAGGTGAGGGCGCCCAAAACGGCGCCGCCGGCTTTCAGTGGAAGGGCGATATTGGATCTAATGCCGTGCGCCACGCAATAACGCCTCTCTTTTTCCGCCTCCGGCGGCAAATCCTCGGGCAAGCATCTCGCGAAAACGGGTTTGCCGCACCGAAACTGCCCGAGGAACCAGGGAAGCCGATCGTCGGCTAGCGATCCCAGCGGAAACGGCTCGCATCCGGGAACCGCGTAGGAATGAGTCACCAACGCGCAGTTCTTTTCTTCGGTGAACTCGATCAGGGTGCTCCGATCGTTCCCCAAACAATCCACGAGCATTTTCAGGCTGCTGTCGATCATCTCGTCGCATTGCTCGGGCGGCACGTTGACGAAACCCGCCGAGAGATCGGCCAACAATCGCTCGAATCGCAGCCGCTCTTCCGAAACCAAGGTCAACTGCTTGTAAGAAGTAATGTCACGAATGATGTGGACCGCGCCGGAAATACGGCCGTCATCATCGAAAACTGGATCGGTGGTAGCCCTATAGTGCCTGCCCTTGAGCGTTAGCTCGATACTCTCTCGTTTCCGGCTTTGCAG
>Ga0181529_10003951_pt1 | contig 16424 bp, 12 predicted proteins | sample PEATcosm2014_Bin_36_FD_119763 | JGI IMG/M metagenome (GOLD analysis project Ga0181529, IMG submission 119763) | Peatland microbial communities from MTU Mesocosm Facility, Houghton, MI, USA - PEATcosm2014_Bin10_30_metaG | ecosystem: Environmental > Terrestrial > Soil > Wetlands > Peat | place...
AAGGTTCGGCTCGGAGAGCGCGTCCATGGCTGGTGAAATCAGGCTTCCCGACATCGGCGACTTCAAGGACGTCCCGATCATCGAGATTCACGTCAAGCCCGGCCAGAGCGTCGCCAAGGAAGAGGTCCTGATGACGCTGGAGAGCGACAAGGCGTCGCTCGAAGTGCCCGCGCCCGAGGCCGGAATCATCGGCGAGATCAAGGTCAAAGTCGGCGATAAGGTGAGCCAGGGGTCGCTGCTGGCCACCTGGGCTTCCGGCGGCGCGGCGAGCGCGCCGACCGCGCAGCCGGCCGCCGCTGCGGCCGCCGCCGCCGCGCCCGCTCACGCGCCGGCGCCCGCCGCCGAGCCGACGACCCGCGCCGATTTCGAATGCGACGTCTTGGTGCTCGGCGCTGGCCCTGGCGGCTACGCCGCCGCTTTCCGCGCCGCCGATCTCGGCGTCAGCGTGGTGCTGGTCGATCGTCGTCCGACGCTCGGCGGCGTCTGCCTCAACATCGGCTGCATCCCGTCGAAGGCGTTGCTGCACGCCGCCAAGGTGATCGACGATGCGGCCGAGATGTCGGACCACGGCCTCGTCTTCGCGCCGCCGAAGATCGAACTCGGCGCTTTGCGCGACTGGAAGGAACGGGTGGTCAAGCGTCTGACGACCGGTCTCAGCGGCTTGGCGCGTCAGCGCAAGGTGACGGTGCTGACCGGCGAGGGGGCGTTCACGTCGCCGCACACGCTGGCGGTGAGGGCGCCGGAGGGCGACCGCGCGGTGCGTTTCAATCGCGCGATCATCGCCGCCGGCTCGGAGCCCGCCGCGCCCGGCTTCATCCCGCGCGATCCGCGGATCTGGGATTCGACCGCCGCGCTCGAACTGCGCTCCATTCCCAAACGGCTGCTGGTGCTGGGCGGCGGAATTATCGGCCTGGAGATGGCGACGGTCTACAGCGCGCTCGGTTCGAAGATCACCGTGATCGAAATGATGGACCAGTTGATGCCAGGGGCTGACCGCGATGTCGTCGCGCCTTTCGCCAAGCGAGTCGAGAAGCGCTACGAGAAGATCTTGCTTGAGACCAAAGTGACTAGGGTCGAGGCGCTTGCAGGCGGCGTGAAGGTCGTCTGGGAGGGAAAGGCCGGTTCGGGCGAGGATGTCTTCGATGCGATGCTGGTTTCGGTCGGCCGTCGCCCGAACGGTGGAGCGATTGGCGCCGATGCGGCCGGGGTCGCCGTCGACAAGCGCGGCTTCATCGTCGTCGACCGGCAGATGCGCACCAACGTCCCGCACATCTTCGCCATCGGCGACGTCGTCGGGCAGCCGATGCTTGCCCACAAGGCGTCGCACGAAGGCAGGGTCGCCGCCGAGGCGGCTAGCGGACGCAAATCCTCCTTTGACGCCAAGGTGATCCCAGCGGTGGCTTACACCGACCCGGAAGTCGCCTGGGTCGGCGTCACCGAGACCGAGGCCAAGGCGAAGGGGATCGCCTACGGCAAGGCGGTGTTCCCGTGGGCGGCGAGCGGCCGGTCGCTGTCGCTCGGTCGCGACGAAGGCCTGACGAAGACGTTGTGGGACGAGGCGAGCGGCCGCCTGATCGGCTGCGGCATCGTCGGCCCCAACGCCGGCGATCTCATTTCCGAGGCGGCGCTGGCGATCGAAATGGGCTGCGACGCGGAGGACGTCGGCCTGACGATCCATCCGCATCCGACGCTGTCGGAGACGTTCGCCATGTCGGCGGAGGCGTTCGCCGGCACGCTGATCGATCTCTATATGCCGAAGAAGAAGAGCTGAGTCCTCGCCGCGGCGCGCTTCAGCGGCTGCGTCGCTCGACGATGCGGCTCGGCTCCTTGGCGCGTCCCTCGGCATGCGCAGCGCTCGATTCGATGCCATTGGTTCGGCCGATCACCACCGGCTTCGAGAACAAATAGCCCTGGGCGACGGCGATGCCCGTGTGGTCGCGCAGGTAGGCGAGCTCCTCCTTCGTTTCGACCCCTTCGACCATCACCGGCGTGTTCAACGCCTTGCCGACCGACTCGATCGCCCTGAGCAGTCCCTGGTTGCGCGGCCGCTCGTGAATCGCCGTGATGAACGAACGGTCGACCTTGATTTCGTCCGCTTCGATCTCGGCCAAGGTCGACAACGACGAATAGCCAACGCCGAAGTCGTCGATTGAAATCTTCGCGCCAATCTCACGCAACATCGGCGCGACCTGCAGCTGGAATTGACTGGCGCGCAGCAGCGCCTCTTCGGTCAACTCAATCATGAAGCGACGCGCCTGGCCGCTGGCGGCAAGCCGGTCGGCGAATGCGCGCATGAAGCGAATGTCGCCCGCCTGTTGAGCGGCGATGTTGAAGCCGAGCCTGAGGTCAGGGCCGAAGGTCGAGTCGATCGCGTCGAGCGAGGCGAGCGTTTCCTCGAACAGAAGCTGGGTCATCTCGTTCATCAGACCGAGATTGACGGCGAAGGCGATCGAGTCGCCGGGCGAACGCGGTTCGCCGTTCTCGTCGCGCCAGCGCATCAACACTTCGAGCCCGGCGATCTTGCCGGAGCGAATATCGACCTTGGGCTGCAGCGCGCAGGCGAAACTGCGGTCGCGAATGGCGAGGCGCAGGCTCTGCTCCAGGCGGGCGTGCTCATGGGCGCGCTGGGCGATCGCCGGGTCGTAGAGCCGGGCCTGGCCGCGATAGCGACGCTTGGCTTGCGACAGCGCCGCTTCGGCCTTGGCGATCAGTCCCGGCGCTGCGGAGTCGTGCGCCGGGTAAAGGCTGACACCGGCCGAAGCGGAGAGCAGAATCTCGACGCCGTCGACGTAAAAGGGGTCGCGAAGGCGCCCGAGCAGCAGGTCGACTCGGCCCAAACTCGCCAGCTCGTCGCCAGGCTGCACGATGAAGACGGCAAACTGGTCGCCGCCGAAGCGCGCCGCGACGTCGTCGCGGCCGCTTCTTTCGCCGATGCGCCGCGCCGCTTCGCAGAGCAGCGCGTCTCCCGCCTTGCGGCCGTAAAATTCGTTGACCGAGTCGAACTGGTCGAAGCCGATCGTCGCCACGGCGTAGCGGCCGCGATCTCGATCGGGGCCGTCGATTGATCGCGCCACCGCCTCCTCAAAGAAGGCGCGGGTTGGAAGCTTGGTCAGTGGATCGAAATAGGCGCGCTGAAACAGTTCGTCTTGAAGCCGCCGCTCATCGTCGATGTCGACGACGGCGCTGACGCGATAATCGATCGGGCCGACCCGGAAGTCTGCGGACTCGATCATGACGGCGCGGCCGTCGCGCGTGGCCGTATCGCGCCCGGGCTTTGGCGACGAGGTCGCGTCTGCCGCCGGGTTGGCGTAGATGCGCTCGCCTGAGGCGGCTCGGACTTCAACCGCGATCGGCAGCGCTGCAAGCGCCTTGCCGATCAGCGTCGCGCGGTTGTCGGAGCGAGGGGTCTCCTCGGTCGGTTCGCTCGCCATGGCCGCCTTCTCCTCGCCGCCATCCTATCAGCGCCGGAGGAGTTGGGCGCGGATCTGTTCAATTCGGCTGGAGACAGTGGACGCGCCGACCGCCGGCGCGGCTGGAGCGGCGGCGCCAGCCGGTCGCGGCTCGGCGACAGCCTCCGCCAGATGTTCATCTTTCACAACCAATTTTGCGCCGGTCGCGCCGCGCCATCGCTCGACCACCTGTCTGACGAAGGATTGAGAGTCGGAGAGCTCGTTAGCCACGCCGTCGGCGCGGAACGTCTCGCTGTGGGGAATCCGGTCCGCCGACAGCGACTTGAAGCTCAGGCGGGTCGGCAACGGGAATCCTTCGCCGAATCCCACCACTTCGCGGGTGCCGAGCGAGGGGACGAAAGCGACGAGATTGGCCGCCGCGTCGGTGACCGCCGAGCGCAGCAGCGCCTGGTCGCGGTCGTTGACCATGCGCATCGCGAACAACGTGCTGCATTGGGAAATGACGGTCGGATCGAGCTCGGCCGGACGCTGCGTGACAAGGCCGAGGCAGACGCCGTATTTGCGCCCTTCCTTGGCGATGCGCAGCAGGGCGCGGCGAGTCGGCGCGAAGCCGACGGAATGGTCGACAGACGCGTAGCGGTGCGCTTCTTCGCAGACGAACAGCATCGGCAAAGCGCCGTCGCTCCACATGCCGAAGTCGAAAGCGAGGCGGCTGAGCAAGCTGACGACCGCGTCGACGACCTCGACCGGCAGGCCGGCGAGTTGCAGCACGGTCATTGACTGGCCGTTCGGCTCGAGGCGGAACAGAAAGGTGAGAATCTCGCCCATCGTGTCGCCGCCGACATTCGCGTTCTCGAACATGAACGCATATCGCAAGTCGTTGCGCAGCCCGTCGATGCGAGACAGCAGGTGATGGTGGCGCATGCGCGAGGCGCGATTCTCGAGCCTGCCCATGCGCTCGTCGATTAGCGCGACAAGGTCCTGCATCGTGTAAGGTGCCGGCGTGTCGACGGTGAAGCCGGCATTGCGTGGATCGATGCGGCGCAAGCTGACACGCTCGTTTTGTCCGCGCTGCGATTGGTAGAGACCCTTGGCGATCGGGATCTGCTCGGCGAGAATTTCGATTTCCTCCTCGACGGGCGGTCGTCCGTAATAGAGCGCGTCGACGAATTCCTCGAAGTTGAATAGCCAGAACGGCAGTTTGAGTTGCCCGGCGCTGACGACGTTGGCGCGCGAACCGAAGCAGCGGCCGTATTCGTTGTGGCCATCGAGCAGAAAGACCCGCAGGTCTGGCCGCGCGTCAAGAATTGCGTTGATCAACACCGCGACGCCGCTCGACTTGCCGACGCCGGTCGAGCCGAGGATGGCGAAGTGCTTGGCGAGCAAGTTGTCGACGTCGACGGTTGCGTGAATGGTTTCGTCGTGATGCAGCGCGCCGACGTCGATCGTCCTCGCCCCGGAGGTGCGATAGATGAGTCTGAGTTCGTCGGCGCCGATGATGCGCGCGCTGTCGCCGATCGCCGGATAGGCCGAGACGCCGCGGACGAAACGCTCGCCGCCGTCTTCCTGCTTGATTTCCCCCATCAGATCGACGCGCGCGATCGCGCCGAAACGCGGGTTGCCGCCGGCGTTGCCGTCGACCTCCGTCACCACGCCAACCAGGCGATGCGGCCCCGCGGCAATGGCGAGGAATGTGCCGACGGTCGCGCGCAACAAGTCGCTGAGCGCTGGCGCGGGCAGACCGACGCGCGCTTCCGACCCCCTCACGCCGACCACAGCGCCCAGCGACGCCTCGGCCGGCGGCGAGTTGAAATCGAAATTCGTGACAGTCATGACCACCGGCGAGGTTCAGCGGCGCCGCCGCTCGGAAAATCAACGGAATATTGACGGGTGATCCTTTAGGCCGGGTTAACTCGCCGTTCAGGCTTGAATTCCTCGGCCGATGGACGTTTCCTTGCCGCGATGAGAATTTTCGCCTTCGGGCTCGGCTATGCGGCGCGGCGCGTGCTGGCGCAGCTTCCTGGCGTCGAAGCGAGCGGTGCGACGCGCGATCCCGAGGCGGCCCGCGCCTGGCGCCGCGAGGGCGTCGCCGCCTGGGCGGTCGACGATCCGGTGGAGCGGCCGGCGCTGGAGGCGGCGCTGCGCGGCGCCGAAACGTTGCTGGTCAGCGCGCCGCCCGACGAAAACGGCGACGCGGCGCTTCAGCGCTTTGGCGGGACGATCGCCGCGGCGCCGGCGTTGGCGCGCATTGTCTATCTGTCCAGCGTCGGCGTCTACGGCGACCGCGACGGGGCCTGGGTCGACGAGTCGAGCGCGCCGGCGCCGAGCTCGCCGCGCGCCCGACGGCGGCTGGCGGCCGAACGCGAATGGCGCGCGTTCGTCGAGGGGCGCGGCGTGCGAGTCGACGTCCTGCGGCTTGCCGGCATCTATGGCCCCGGCCGCAACGCCATCGAGAAGATCAGGCGCGGCGAAGCGCGGCGGATCGTCAAGCCGGGCCAGGTCTTCAATCGCATCCATGTCGACGACATTGCCGCCGTCGCGGTTCGGCTGATCGAAGCCGGCGGGCCGGGCGCGATCTGGAACGTCGCCGACGAACAGCCGGCGCCGCCAGAGGACGTGATTGTCTTCGCTGCCGGACTCCTCGGCGTCGAGCCGCCGCCGATCGAGGATTTTGCGACGGCGCGCCTGACGGCGACGGCGAAGAGCTTCTACGACGACAATCGTCGCGTCGACGTCGGCAAGCTCAGGCGCGAACTCGGCTATCGCTGGCTCTATCCGACCTACCGCGAAGGCTTGCGCGCGTTGGCGGAAGCGGGGGAGGGACGGTCCGAAGCGTGAACAATTGCGATCATTCCGGCTGCTCGTCCTGCGCCGACAGCAGCATGCCGGAATTGGGCTCGACCCAAGCGAGCTGGTCGTGCACGGACTTCACGCCGGGGATGTTCTCGGCGATCACCCGCAGGCCCTCGCGCAGGCGTTCGTCGGCGATCGCGCCCTCGAACGTCACTTCGCCGTTCTTGGCTGAAACCCTGATGGAGGAGCGCGGGGCCCAGCCGCGCGACTCGATCTCCTTCTGGACGGCGACGCAGATCTCAGTGTCGGAACAGGGCTTGCAGTCGCGCCGCAATTCGACATAGAGGCGCTTGAGCAGATCAGAGCGCGAGACGACGCCGATCACGCTGCCGCCTCGCACCACCGGCAATCGCTTGACCCGGCGTCGGATCATCAGGTCGACGGCCTCGGCGAGCGGCGCGTCTTCGTCGATGGTGACGACTTCGCGGGTCATGACTTCGGCGGCGGTGCGGCCGTGCTCATGGGCGTAGGCGTGCGCCAGACGCCCGCCGCTCAACAGCGACTCCAGCCAGCGCGGCCGGCGCTTTTCGGTGCCGAGTTCGCCGCGCCGCAGCAGGTCGCCTTCGCTCAGGATGCCAACCAGCGCCTTGCGCTCGTCGAACACGCACAGCGCGCTGATTCCGCCCCGCAACATCGTCTCGACCGCTTCGGCAAGACTAGCCGTGTCGCGCACGCCGATAATGCCGTGAGTCATTGCGTCGCGAACCCGCATGTCCTTTATCCTTTTTCCGCAACCGCAATCTGCCGCAGTTCGCCTTTTGCCGCCTTGACCGCGCGCAAACGCCCGGCGGCCCAAGCTGGAGTGACGACGACGCGCCTTGTATAGCTCGCCCAGCGCGTATCGTCACAGGAGCGCTCGCTTTGGCTAATCCCGTCGTCGTCGAAGTTCTGCGTGGCGCGCGCGTCGAATCGCGTCACCGCGGCGCCGGCGCGGTCGTCGACGCCGACGGCGCGGTCGCGCTCGCATTCGGCGAAATCGACGAGCCGGTTTTTCCGCGCTCCGCCGTCAAGGCGCTGCAGTCGCTGCCGTTCGTTGAGAGCGGCGCGGCCGATGCGCTGCGGCTCAGCGAGGCCGAAATCGCGCTCGCTTGCGCCTCGCATTCCGGCGCGACGGCGCACGTCGAGACCGCGGCGGCGATGCTCGCCAAGGCCGGGCTCGACGTCGCGTCGCTCGCCTGTGGCGCGCATTGGCCGCTTGGCGAAGAAGCGTCGCGCGCGCTTGCGCGCGCCGGCCAGACGCCGTCGCCGCTGCACAACAATTGCTCAGGCAAGCACGCAGGCTTTCTTTGCCTTGCCTGCGCGTCGGGCTGGGAGACCAAGGGCTACGAGCAAGCGGCGCACCCGGTTCAGCGCGCCGCCAGAGCGGCGATCGAGGACGTGACCGGCGCGGCGCTCGGCGAGGACGTCTGCGCAACCGACGGCTGCTCGATTCCAACCTACGCCGTTCCCTTGCGCGCGCTGGCGTTGGGATTCGCGCGTCTGGCGACAGGCGCAAGTCTGGCCCCGAGCCGCGCCGCCGCCGCCCGGCGAATCTTTGCCGCCATCGCGGCGAACCCGGCGATGGTCGCCGGCGAGGGGCGGTTCGACACCGAGGTCACGCGCCTGTTCGGTCCGCGCGTTTTCGTCAAGACGGGGGCCGAAGGGGTCTATTGCGCCGCCTTGCCGGAGCTCGGCCTCGGCTTGGCGGTCAAAGCCGACGACGGCGCGACCCGCGCCGCGCAGGTCATGATCGCGTCGCTGATCGGCCGCTTCCTGCCGCTCGACGACGAAATGCGCTTGCGCTTTGCGCCCTTCGCGGCGCCGATCCTGCGCAACTGGAACGGGATCGAGGCCGGGGCGCTGCGGGGCGCGGGGCCAGTGCGGCCACAGCGGCCGTAAGGCGGCGGGCGATCAGGCCGTCGCGCGCACGTCACGCTCGATCGCATTCGCGACCAATTGCGCTGCGACCTGCGCGAGCTTGATCTCCGCCTCATTCGGCTCCCGCTGGGCGCGCGAGAAGATCGCCAGCACGCCTAGGGTCTCGCCCTCTCGCGAGAGGCATGGGGTCGACCAGCAGGCTTGCAGTCCGTGCTCGGCGGCAAATTCGCGCTGCTCGGCCCACGACGGATCGGCAGCGAGGTCGGCTGCTACGATCAGATCGCGCTGGCGGATCGCCTCACTGAGCGGCCCGCCGAGGAATTCGCGACGATGGGCCTCGATGTCAGAAAGGGTCGACACCGCCCGGCGAAGAACGGATCGAACGTCGTCGATCGGCAGGATCGAAACGACAGTCCCGCTCGCCTGCGACTCTATCAGATGGACGAGTTCTTCGAGCACGCTCTCCAATGGCGCGCCGCCGACGATCATTTCGAGGATGCCGGCCTGGCCCTCGCGCATCGCGTCCGCCAGCCGACGTCGCGTCACGTCGCGCGACACGCCGATGACGCCGATGACTTCGCCGCGGTCGTTGCGAAGCGGCGCCTTGGTCGTCGCGATCCACAGCTTCGCGCCGTCCGGCGCAAGCATGTATTCCTCGCTGTCGATCATCGGGCGGCCGGTTTCGATGACCTCGCGCTCGTCCGCGAGATACTTCTGCGCCGTCTCCCACGGGCAAAGCTCGAGGTCGGACTTGCCGATCAGCTGCTGCGGCGAGGCGCAGCCAAGCCGCAGCGCGGTGGCGCGATTTGCGACGGCGAAGCGGCTGTCGAGGTCTTTGACCCAGAGATTGTCGGGCACCATGTCGATCAGCGACTGTAGCGAGACGCGCTCCTCGATCAGCAGCCGCTTGTCTCGCAGGTCGGTGACATCCTCATGCGTCGTCAACCAGCCGCCGTCGGGCATGGGCCGGTAATGAACGCGGATCGTACGACCGTCGTCGAGCCTGACGCTCCAGTCGCGAACTTCACGTTTGGCGTTGATCGACTCGACGTAAGAGAGGTAGTCGCCGGTCGCCATCGGGCAACTGCCCACGGCGGCGCGGCGCTCGGTGATTTCGCCCAACGTCGTTCCGGGGGGAATCTGGTCGGGCGAGAGGCCGTAAATCTCCGCGTAGGGACGATTGCCAACGATGACGCGTTGCTCGTTGTCGAACAGGCAGACGCCCTGCGCTATGGAGTCAAACGCACCCTTATAGCGTTGCAGCTGCGTCTCGAGCGCAGCGACGCGCGCTTCCAGCGCGACGGTGTCATTCAGCTCCTGGCTCACCGGAATCCCCCGCGACAAGACGCCAGGCTCCAAAGCGTCGACGAGCCCGCTCTCACAAGCGGCCGATCGTTTGAGCGCCAACTAACGCCCTGATTCGTCTGACTTTAGAATATCACTCCAACGATTGCGGCCGCCAGCGCAAACTCTGGAACTCAACAGCGTGACGCGCCTGTGTAACGCTCGGGCAAGCATCCAACGCCGGCGTTCACAGCCCCATCGCCTCGCCGTGCAGCGCGACGTCGAGGCCTTCGCGCTCCTGCTCGGGGCTGACCCGCAGGCCGACCGCCGCGTCGACGATCCGCAGCGCGATCCAGGTGCCGATGACGCACCACACGACCGTGACGACGACGCCGATCGCCTGAGCGCCGAGCTGCGCGGCGTTCCCCTCCAATAGGCCTGCGACGCCAGGACTCGTAGCGGAAGCGCTGACGGCGGCGGTGGCGAAAACGCCGGCGAGCAGCGTGCCGAGCGCGCCGCCGACGCCGTGGACGCCGAAGACGTCGAGGGAATCGTCGTAGCCGATCCTGCTCTTGAGGGTCGTGCTGGCGAAGTAGCAGATCGCCCCGGCGAGCGCGCCGATCAGCGCGCCGTGCCAGGGCAGGACATAGCCGGAGGCGGGCGTGATCGCGCCAAGACCGGCGACTGCGCCGGAAATCAGGCCGAGCACCGACGGCTTGCCGCGCTTGAACCATTCAAAGCCGCTCCATACCGTCGCGCCGGCGCAGGCGGAGAGATGGGTGGCGACGATGGCGAACACGGCGCGCGAGCCGACGCCGAGCGCCGAGCCGCCGTTGAAACCGAACCAGCCGACCCACAGCATGCCGGCGCCGATCACCGCCAGCGACAGATCGGACGGAGCGAGATTCTCGCGGCCATAGCCTTGCCGCGCGCCGACGATCAGCGCCGCGGTCAGGCCGGCGACGCCGGCGTTGACGTGGACGACCGTGCCCCCGGCGAAATCGATCAGGCCGAGCCCGGCGAGGAAGCCGCCGCCCCACACCATGTGCGCGCTCGGCACATAGACGAGCAGCAGCCAGAGCGCGCAGAATAGCGCGAAGGCGGAGAATTTCATCCGATCCGCGACCGCGCCGCCGACCAGCGCGCAGGTGATGACCGCGAAGGTCATCTGATAGGCCATGAACAGCATCTCGGGGATGGTCTTGGCGAAGGGGCTGATCGAATCGATCCCGATCCCGGCGAGAAAGACGCGGTCGAGCCCGCCGAAGACGGCGCCGTCGCCGCGAAACGCGAGCGAGTAGCCAAAGGCGAACCACAACAACGACACGACCGCGGTCGCCGCGACGCTCTGCGCCATTGTCGCGAGAACGTTCTTCCGTCGCACCATGCCGCAATAGAACAGCGCCAGCCCCGGCAGGGTCATCAGCAGCACCAGCGTCGTGGCGGCGATCATGAAGGCGGTGTCGGCCGGATCGATCTTGCCCTCGGCGGCCATCGCCGGCGCGGCGGACATGACGACGACGGCGGTCGCGGCGAGGCCGGCGCGTGCGAGGGGCTTCAGCATTGGGGAAAAGTCTCTTCGAAAGGAATGCGGGCGCTTACAGGGCGTCTTCGCCGCTCTCGCCGGTGCGGATGCGGTACGCGGCTTCGATCGACGAGACGAAGATCTTGCCGTCGCCGATCTTGCCGGTCACGGCGGCGGCGCGGATCGCCGCGACGGCGTCGTCAGCCATGCGGTCGGCGACGACGACCTCGACGCGGGTCTTGGGCACGAAGTTCACTTCGTATTCGGCCCCGCGATAGATCTCGGTGTGGCCCTTCTGCCGCCCGTAGCCCTTGACCTCGGTGACGGTCATGCCGCGCACGCCCAGCCGGTCGAGCGCCGCGCGCACGTCGTCGAGCTTGTAGGGTTTGACGATGGCGGTGATGAGCTTCATGGATTCCGCGCTTCCTCTGCCGTCTTCATCTTGCGGCGTCGCGTCCGCCCTACCTTGGCCTGATGGATGACATTCTGACCAGTTTGCCGGCAATATGCACATGAAATCAGCAATGGAAAGCGCTCGGCTGCGACTTTTCCGGGCAAATTGCCGCAGGCGCTGGCCGTGAAGGGCGGAACTCGAGCTTTCGCCGCGGACGGGCGGCGCTCCTTCGGTCAGCGCGCTTGTCGTCGAAGGCGAGCCGTTCGATGATTGCGGCCCGCCGTCGCCCGCCAGCTTCGCTTCCGCCGAGGCGACGCGCGAGGGCGATGCCGCGATGTCGCAAATCTCGGCCGCCAACGGAGCGTCTATGGCCGTCGAAGTCGTGTTTCCGCCCGTCGCGCTGGACGCTGAGACGGGCAGGTTCAACCGTTGGCTCGCCGGTGAAGGCGAGCGCGTGCGCGAGGGCCAGCCGCTGTTCGAGATCGAAGCGAACCCAGCGGCGTCGGAGGTCGAGGCGCCGGCGAGCGGCGTGTTGCGCGGACTGCGCGCCAAGGCCGGCGACCATCTGGCGGTCGGCGCAACGCTCGCCTGGATCGTCGGCGAAGACGAGCCGTTCGATCCCGACTTGCAGGCGCTCGCCGGCGAGCTGCGCGCGCTGCTGGCGCCGGCTTCGCCAACGCCGCCATCAGACGCGCCCGACGGCGCGCCGGGTCGACTGGCGGCGCCCGACCCGCGCCCGCCCGCCTTGCCGCCCGCCCCGGCGCTGGTGATCGGCGCGGGCGCGCGGCTCAACCGCCAATGGCTCGCGCGCGGCGAGGGCGCGCCGATCGTCTTCATTCACGGTTTCGGCGCCGACCTCAACGGCTGGCGGCCTTTGATCGGCCGTATGCCGGGCGCCTATTCGGCGCTTGCTCTCGATCTGCCCGGCCACGGCGCTTCGCCATTGGCCGGCGAAACGACGCTCGCCGCGCTGACGGCGGCGGTTGCCGCGACGCTGGCGGAGGAGGGAGTCGCAGCGGCGCATCTGGTTGGCCATTCGCTCGGCGGCGCGGTCGCGGCGGCGCTGACGACCGCGCCCGGCTTTCTCGCTCTGTCGCTGGCGCTCATTTCTCCCGCCGGCCTTGGCCCGGAGGTCAACGGCGCGTTCATCGCCGGCTTTCTGCGCGCCCGCTCGGATGCGAGCCTAAGCCCGTGGATGCGCGAACTCGTCGCCGATCCGGCGGCGCTCGGTTCGGCGCTGGTCAATACGACCTTGCGCCAACGGGCGGCGGGCGCGTTGGTCGAGGCGCAGACCCGCCTCGCCGCGGCGTTGTTCCCCGACGGCGCGCAAGCGATCGACATTCGGCCCTGGCTGGCTGAGATCGCCATTCCGGCCAAGGTCATCGTCGGCGTCGAGGATCGCATCCTCCCCGCCCGACAGGCCGAGGGTCTGAGCGGGCTGATTGCGCTTCATCGCCTCGCCCGCGTTGGCCATATGCCTCACCTTGAGGCGCGCGCCGAGGTGGCGCGGCTGTTGACCGAAGTCGTCCGCGCCGCCGGCTAGCGCCCCTTAGCGCCCGTGTCGGCGGCCGCAACGAGGGTCCGCGCGGTCGTTTCGTCGGTCACCAGCGTCGTCGGTTTCAGCAGCCGCGCCGCGCCGCGCAACGCGTCGATCTTGGCGGCGCCGCCGGCCGCCATCACTCGGATCGGCGCGGCGACGACCGCCTCCAGCGGCGCCGACATAACCCGCGCGTTGATCGGGTGGTCGATCAGCTTCCCTTCGGCGGAATAGACGTAGCAGAGCGCCTCCCCGACCGCGCCGTATTCGCGCAGACGAAGGCGTTCGGCCTCGCCGATGAGACCGTAGCGGACAACCGTCGAATCGGCGTCGAGCGCGCCGACGCCGAATACGACCGCGTCGAGGCGGCGGGCGAATTCGTAGACTTCGGCGAGACCGCAGCGTTCGATCAAAGCCCGGCGCGTCTCGCCGCTGTCGACCAGCGCGGGAGCTGGAATCAGATAGCAGTCGGCGTTGTAGGCGCGCGCGAATTCCCACGCGAATTCAGCCGGATTGATCGAGCCGACATGCGTGACGCCGCCGACCAGCGACACCACGGTCACCGCTTTCGCCGCGCGTTCGCTGAGGTGGTCGAGCGCTCGCCGGAGCGTGAGCCCCCAACCAAGGCCGATCTTCATGTCGTCGGCGACAAGTTCGGAGATGACGCCGCCAAGCGCGGCGCCGACCGGCGCAGTCGGATCGGCGTCGGGCGCAGACAAAGGCGCAATGATCGCCTCGGCGAGGCCGAGCGTTTTGGCGAGCGCGATTTCAAGGCTGGCGAGGTCCGCCGCGCCGCGCGCCAAGGCGATTCTGACCTCGCCGAGCGCGCGGGCCTCCGCCAGCATGCGCACCACCGTCACGCGACCGATTCCGAGCGCTTCGGCGACGGCGCTCTGGGTCATCTCCTCGACGTAGTACATCCACGCCGCGCGGCGGCGCAGCCGTTCGCCGCGGCGCAGCGGCGGGCGCTGCCGATACGCGGCAGAGTTGGCGTCGGGAGGCTTGCGAGTCATGGCGATCTAGGTCCGTTCCGAATCGCTGCAGTTTAACGCCAAACGTATGGGCAATATGCGCTTCCGATGCAGGAACACTTTGATGAATTGGTAATTCCTCGCCTCTAATTTGCCCAACAACCACGATCCGCCAGGAGTGTCGATGTCGGTCCCAGGGATGACGCCGCGCGCGACCTCGGGATCGTCGTCCGCCGCCGCCGCCATGGTCGATCGCCTTGCCCGGATGGCTGAGCCGATCCGCAAGCTTTTGCGCCAGCAGGCGATCGCCTTCGGCGCGCTGCGGATCGGCGTCGTTTGCCTGGCGGCTTGGGGCGTCTTCGCGCACGAACGCGCGATGCTCGGCGACGAGGGCGAGCGCGACGCCGCCGCACTGGTTCAATCCGCCGAACGCGTCGCCAGCCGTTCGCTCGACGACCTCGACGCGACGCTGGTTCACCTCGCCGACCACGCCCAGCGCGACGGCGCGGCGGTCGGTTGGCGGTCGCTTGCCGACCAAGGCTCGGCGCTGTTCGGCGGCGGCGGCGCTTTCGCTGTCTTCGACGCGACGGGCGCCGTCGCGCTCGGCGCGGCCGCCGCCGTCTCCGAGAGCGAATGGCGGGCGCTCATCGACGGCGCGGGCGGCGATCAAGCTGGCCGGACCGTTCTCGCGTCGCCGGGGCGCGTTGTCCTGGCGCGCCGCCTGGCTGACCGCAACGGCGGCGTTCTTGGCGTCCTCGTCGCCGTCGTCGATCCCGCGTCGCTGATTTCCGAAATGGCGGAGCGCGACGCAAGCCGCGGCGGCGTGGCGCTGGTCGAACGGACCGGCCGCGTGCTCGCCGGCGCCGGCGCGCTCGGCGGCGCTGTGGGCGAGCGCCTGCCGCTCGGCGAACCCCTGCGCGGCGCGGATGCGAGCGATCCGGCCGCGCTCGGCGGCGGCCGGCCGGGCTATGTCGCCGCAATCGCCAATTCGCCGCTCGCCGTCGTCGTGACGCCGCCCGATCCCGATCGCGATCCGCGCCTCAGACGCTGGGGCGCGCTGTGCTTCATCGTCGCCGGCATGCTGACGCTGCTCATTGCGGCGGCGGCCTACGCGCTGGCGCTGCGCGCGGCGCGGTTCGAGGCGCGCATCTCCAAGCAGGCGCGTCGCGATCCGCTGACCGGGCTGGCCAACCGCACCGCCATCCACGAGCGCCTGAACGAGGCCTTCGCCAGCCCCGTCGGGGGAGGCGCGATCGCGCTGCTGGTCATCGACCTCGACCGGTTCAAATACATCAACGACACGCACGGCCACCCGATCGGCGACGAGCTGTTGCGCGTCGTCGCCGATCGCTTGCGCGCCCTGGCTGGCCCCGACGACCTCGTCGGCCGTCTCGGCGGCGACGAGTTCGCCATCATCCAACCGGTCGCCGGCTACGGCGACGAAGCGGGCGTCCTGGCGCTGCGCCTCTGCCGCGAGCTGGCGGCCCCCTATGAGCTCGGCTCGATTCATGCCTCTGTCGGCGCCAGCGTCGGCGTCGCTTTCGCCTCGCGCGACGCGACCGCGACCAGCGAACTGCTGAAGGCGGCGGACATGGCGCTTTACGCCGCCAAGGGGCAGGGGCGGGGCTCGGTTCGTTTCTTCCACCCCGACATGCATCATGCGGTTCAGCGCAAGGTGATGATCGAAGGCGGCCTGCGCAACGCGATCAAACTTGACCAGCTGCATCTCGCCTACCAATCGATCAAAGACGCGCGCAGCGAAGAGACGGTCGGCTACGAGGCGCTACTGCGGTGGCGGTTCGGCGCGACGATGATTCCGCCTTCCGAATTCATCGCCGTCGCCGAGGAGACCGGGTTGATCGTGCCGATCGGCGCCTGGGTGCTGGAGCGCGCCTGCGCCGACATGGCGCGCACGCCGGCCAACGTCCGCGTGGCGGTCAATTGCTCGCCGGTGCAGCTCGAGTCGTTCGACTTCGCCTCGCATGTGCGCAAGTGTCTCGATCACTTCGGCTTGTCGACCGACCGGCTGGAGATCGAAGTGACCGAGTCGTTTCTCATCAATGACAGCCCGCGCATCGCCGCGCAGCTGCGCCGCCTCAAGGAAATGGGCGTGCGCATCTCGCTCGACGACTTCGGCACCGGCTATTCCAGTCTCAACTGCCTCGAGCAATATCCGTTCGACAGCATCAAGATCGACCGTTCCTTCGTGCAGAAGCTGGAGCGGCGCGAGGCGACGCGCGCGACCGTGCGTGCGATCATCGAACTCGCGTCGAGTTTCGGCATGACGACCATCGCCGAGGGCGTCGAAACCCGCGCCCAGTTGGCGACGATCGTGGAGCTCGGTTGCGACGAGGCGCAAGGGTTCCTGTTCGGCGAGCCGAAGCGGCTTGAAGAGGTTCTTGCGCTCGCCGCGCTCGAGCGCGGCGGCGTCGCTGCGTCGCATCGGCGCGCCGCCTACGGGTAACCGGCGTTAGAGCGTTTTGCTTTTGGCATTACGCGTATCCGGCGTTGGTGAGGTAGGCGGCGCATTCGTCGGAGGCGTACTGGGCGAGGATTTGCGCGCTGGCGTCGGAGACGGCGTCGTATGTCCGGG
>Ga0181529_10003952_pt1 | contig 16421 bp, 8 predicted proteins | sample PEATcosm2014_Bin_36_FD_119763 | JGI IMG/M metagenome (GOLD analysis project Ga0181529, IMG submission 119763) | Peatland microbial communities from MTU Mesocosm Facility, Houghton, MI, USA - PEATcosm2014_Bin10_30_metaG | ecosystem: Environmental > Terrestrial > Soil > Wetlands > Peat | place...
GAAATTAGCCCAGGGCGGCAGCCCTGGGAAAGTGTTGAGAAGGCACCTGGCGCCCCGGAGGGGCGCCGCGAAGTTTTGCAAGCTGTTGATCGCAGATGAAGGCTGAGCACAGCCATTGTTCTTTACGTGCGTGCTTTTCCGCCTTTCTGTTTCCGATATTCATGAATAATGCAGGCTAGTATCAGGCACAGGGCTCGGCCTGGTATTTCCAGCAGGCTTATCGCAAGGACGAGCACGCCAAGGCGCCTGGGATGCCGCCTGGCAACGGCCGATCGGGCTGCACTGGGTTTGCTGTGTGCGCTGACGCCAAGTGGCGATGCTAGCAACAGCGAGTGGTTGTCATACGATCATCCGAGCCGCTGCGGAGGGGATTGTGCAACGGAAGTGGAGCAATCGGCAGGCAATTCTACTTGTATGCATCGTTGCCATTGCAAATGCAACTCAGCCGGCATTTGGGCAAGCATCCGAAGACCGCAACACGGCATTGATCGTCGCCGAAAACGCGCACAACGTTTCTCTTCCTGGGAGCGGAACAATCGATGGGAAGGGCCGGGCTTTTGCCGGCAAGGTTCTGCCTCGCTTCGATCCCTATTTCGACGCGGCGGCAACGCGGCAGGAACCGCGCTTATCGCACGCATGGTCGAGGCCCGCGAAGGAGCGATTCCTCGTCCAGCCGTACCGATATTGGTTTTGCACGGGGATGGCGTGGCGCTTCGTGACCTCAACGCCGTAGACAGCCCCAATTGGGGTGTGAAGCTGATATGGAGTAAACCCATCTCCGTAAGCGGCCTCGATGTGCGCAACAATATTCCGATTCCCAACAACGAAGCTTTCGATGTCTCCACTTCCAGAGACGGCTTCAAGGGCGAGGCCGCAAATGCAAGCATTCCTGCCCCGCGGCGACGGCATCTATCGCGAATGGAAGGAAATAGATGCTGGGATCGGAGAGGCTGCAGCGGGAATCTGCATTCGATTCAGCACAATGCCTTGAGGCTTTGGGAGATGCATGGCCGCTCTTGGCCAAGCGTACAGTCTCCAGTTCCGAATACGCCGGTCCGCCCCCCTCCTTCGGCGCCAGCCGAAACCTGCGTCATAGCCACTACCCAAGCATGAAATGCCGATGGATGTGCACGACGGACGGGAATTCGAAATAGCCCTTGGCCGCCTGAGAAGTCAAGAATGAGGCTTCCAAGCCGTTCGCATCCCGCAACCACGCGGGTCAACTGACCGGATCGTTGCAGACTTAGGGGGGCGCCTAAGGAATCAGGCCCGCACGGATTGTCCTCCCATGGTGGATTCGCCTTGGGCTGAATCCCGGAGAGCACGGTGCCGCAGGCGAGGGCGGCGCGGCTTCGTTTTCCTCAACCCGGCGGCCAACGCCATCCTGGATTTGGTACCCTCACAGCCATGAGGGTATCGCCATGGCCAACAGCTTCGGAAAAGACATTCTGCTACAGGCGCCGAACCCCAAGAAGGCGGCGGCTTTCTACGTCGATCGGCTGGGCTTCGAGATCAGCGACGAGACGGCGGAGACGATCAGCCTCCATGGTCCCCACATCAACCTTTTCATTGAGCTTGGCCCGGCGCTGGGGCCCGTACTTGAGGTCACTGTGGATAGTGTCGAAGCTGCTCGCCTGCGGCTGGTGCAAAGCGGCTGTGAGGTGGTCAAGAACGAGCCCGAGTTCCCGCGCTGCTATATCCGTGACCCGTTCGGCCTGATCTACAACCTGACGGAATAGGGCGGGAAGTTCGGGATCCGCACGAAAGCCAGTGGCCAGTCTCTGAAGTTCGCATCGGAAATCGGGGATCGAGAAAAGCAGATTCTTCGCGCACCACCCCCGAACTCCACCCCAAAGAGCAAAGACTGCTCTTTGGGGGCCCCGGAACTGAGACACGTTCGGGGCCCGGTTCACTCAGAGCTTGCGATGTTTTCAATTTGGACTACTCTTCTGCGTGTAAGCCGTTTGTTTTCAGCATATGTTTCTGCAGAAAATCAAAGAGCCACAAGCTCTCAGAATGGCAGGCGCAATCTTGCTATGGATCTCGGAGACAGGACACTAGGGCGGGAGATCTAGTCACCTATAAGAACATATACAGAGATGCAGATAAGGTATCTATAATCCGGTGAATGCCACTCCGCGCTGCGTTCCCGGCAGCCCAGCGGATATACTCTGCCTTCAGGGCGCAGTCGCGCGTACAGCGGCGCGCCAAGGGAGATCCCTGCCTTGTCCTTTACCCGTAGAGGTTTTTTGAAGTCGCTATCGCGGACCGCACTGGTTTTGCCGCTGGAAGACGTCTTGCGCCTGGCCCGGCCGGCCTTCGGGCTCGCCGGCCAGCAGTCCGCACAACCGCCCAAACCCGCAGGCAGCGCCCGCCAGGCCTATGAGGCGCAGGCGCGCCCAGCACCCAAAGGATTGCCTTCGCCGGTCACCGGCACGCCGCTGGGAGTGCAGTTTGTGGATGTGGCCAAAGAGGCCGGGCTCAACGTGGAAATGGTCTTTGGGGGCGAGCACCGCAACAAGTATCTGCTTGAAACCACCGGCTGCGGGGCGGCTTTCTTTGACTACGATCAGGACGACTGGGTAGACATCTTCCTGGTCAATGGCTGGCGGCTGGAAGGGTTTCCCAAGGGGCAAGAGCCGGTGTGCCGCCTTTTCAAGAACAACCGCGACGGCACCTTCACCGACGTGACCCTGAAATCCGGCCTGGCCCGCTCGGGCTGGGGCCAGGCCTGCTGCGTGGGGGACTATAACAACGATGGCTGGAACGATCTCTTTGTCAGTTACTACGGCCAGAATGCGCTCTTCCGCAACAACGGCAACGGCACGTTTACCGAGGTGACCAAAGAGGCCGGCCTCTTGCAGAATCGCCTGCGCTGGAACTCCGGCTGCTCGTTTCTGGACTACGACAAGGACGGCAATCTCGACCTCTTTGTCGGCAACTACATCGACTTCGACGTGAAGACCGCGCCGGCGCCGGAAGACGCCAATTGCACCTACAAGGGAATCGTGGTGGCCTGCGGGCCGCCCGGCCTGGAGGGCGGCAAGAACCTGCTTTACCACAACAACGGCAACGGCACCTTCACCGACGTGAGCGAGCGGGCCGGCATGTGGGGCACGTTGGGCACCTATGCCCTCAGTTGCGCGGCCGCCGATCTGGACAATACCGGCTGGCCCAACATCTACGTGGCCAACGACTCGACTTCGGCTACCTACTATGTGAACCAGAAGGACGGCACCTTCAAGGACCAGGCCATCGAGGCCGGCGTAGCCTACTCGCCCGACGGCAAGCCGCAGGCCGGCATGGGCGTGTCGATCGGCGACTACAACCGCGACGGTCTGCTGGACATTGTGAAGACCAACTTCGCCGGCGACACCGACTCGCTGTTCATGAACATCGGCGACGGCTCCTTCGACGACCGCACCTACCAGGCCGGGCTGGGGATGAATACCCGGCTGCTGGGCTGGGGCGTCAGCTTCATCGACATCGACAACGACGGCTGGCTGGATATTCTGGTGGCCAACGGCCACGTCTACCCCGAGGTGGACGGGACCCAGGTGGATGCCGCTTATGCGGAGCGCAAATACCTCTACCGCAACCTGCGCAACGGGCAATACGAGGATGTAAGCCTGATCGGCGGCAGCGGCATCACCGCGGCGGCCAAGGCGCGCGGCTTTGCCGTGGGCGATTTCGACAACGACGGCGATCAGGACGCCATCGTCAACTGCGTCAATGCCGTCCCGCAACTGCTGCGCTGCGACTCGACCCTCAACCGCAGTTGGATCAAGATCCGGGTGGTGGGCGTCAAGAGCAATCGCACCGGGATCGGCGCGCGGATCACAGTCGTGGCCCAGACCAATACACCCGCCGTGGGCGGCAAGCCCGGGGCACCCCTGGTGCAGATTGAGGAGGTGCGCTCCTGTAACGGGTACTACTCGGCCAGCGACCTGCGCATCCACTTCGGTCTCGGCGAGGCGAAAAAGGTCGATCAGGTGGAGGTTCGATGGCCCTCGGGCATCGTGGACACCCTCAAAGACCTGGATGTGAATCGCCTCTATGTTGTCCAGGAGGGCGGCAAGATCCTGAAAGCCGCCGCATTCTCTCCTGCCAAACTCTGACCCGCGGAGCGCCGCCTCACCCGGTCCATCTGCCGCCCCATGGCGGCAGATGGATCGCAGGCCGGCCCTGCATCCGGGCTTTGATGTCATCAACAGGCACGGTAGCCAAGCCTGATCGGGGCGGCTCTGGCAGTTCTCCGATTGCTGTGGGGCGAAAGAAGGTTGCCGAGCGGCTTCTTTTTCAAGAAATAGCTGCCTTGCAGGGAGCCGGAGATACCACACAAACGGGAGATCCGCTCGAATGTCATGCCCAAAACCCGCTTGGCCCGAGGTGCTCCCTATAGCAACATGGCGGCTCCGCTGGGCACGCCTCCAGCCCTGGATTTGGCCCTTTCCATCGGTTGCGAGTAGGTTGGGAGGGGTCGCCGGCCGCGTCACACAATACGCGATGCACCTTAAAAATCAACCATTTGGTTGATATACAGGCTCAACCAATGGAAAAAGCAAAGTGTGGCATGGAGCACGGAAGCCCCCATATACACGCCAGAAAGCCGGCCGCCGTGGCCGGGCAAATGTTATAGCAATATACAGGCATTCTGTTGAGCGCGAGTTTCCGATAATACCGTAACAATACGTTCTGTGGGTGTGTTTCCCTTGGGGAATCGCCCTTTCCATTTCTCGGAAACAGTTGAGTAAATCGCTTTATATAAGCATGTTAACCCCATAAACCCGAAGAAACACGGGCCGACCAGGCGACTCGGGGTAATAATGTAAATGTTTTCATGTATTGACATGTCGTTTCGTCGATCAATCCGTGTACATTTTTCACCTTTGACTATTGACAGCCGATGCTCGCCTTGGATATTGTTTCGCTTTGTTCCGGGTTCGCTCTTTTTGCTCTCGCTGGCTCCACTGAGGGGGCAGCGCTCTCGGTTCTTTAGCGAACCTGCCAACGCGGCAGGGGAGCCTTAACATGCCAACCGGCGCGCACCAACCAGCCGGTATCAGGGGAACATCACTAGTTCACACAAAGAACCATGGCTTTTTTCAGGAGACCGCATGAACAAGAATCTACGTACAGCACTCGTGCTGGCGTTATTTGCTTGCGCGAGTTTGCTTCTTATCGCGCCGGCCAGTGCGCAATCGGTCTACGGATCGATTTTCGGCACTGTGTCCGATTCGACCGGGGCAGCCGTTCCAGGCGCTACCGTTACCGTCAAGGACGAGGCCAAGGGCACCGTCGTTAACGTCACTTCCAACGGCGCTGGCGACTACAGCGTCCCCCACTTGATCCCCGACGTGTATGACCTGAAGGTCACCGCGAAGGGGTTCAAGTCGTTTGAGACCAAGGGCATCTCGGTCCAGGCCGATACCGCGCCCCGCATCGATCCAACCCTGCAAGTTGGCGGCGGAACCGAGACGGTGGAAGTCAGCGCCGAAACGCAGCCAGAGTTGAAGACCGATCGCGCCGACGTCTCGACGGTTTTTGACCAGCAGCAGGTTTCCAGCCTGCCGGTCGGCGACCAGAACTTTACCAACCTGCAACTCTTGCTGCCGGGCGCCCAGCTCCTGGGATGGTCCCATGCGGCCGATGAAAACCCCCAAGGTTCCAAGCAGATTCAGGTTGACGGCCAGGCCTTTGGCGGAACCGCCTTCGAACTGGACGGCACCGACAACCAGGACCCGATTCTGGGCATCATCGTCATCAATCCGGCGATGGATTCGGTCACCGAGACCAAGATCACCACGCAGAACTTCGACGCCGAACTGGGCAAGGCCGTCTCCGCGGTGGTTACCGCGCAGACCCGTTCGGGCACCAACAGTTTCCACGGCAGCGCCTATGACTTCCGCACCGGCAATGCGAACCTGGCCCGCGATCCTTACTCCCAGGCTCCAGGGTCGATTCCCGCCGGTCTCAAGAACCGCATGGGCGGCTCCATCGGCGGCCCGGTGCTGAAGAACAAGTTCTTCTTCTTCGGCAACTACGAAGGACAGCGCCAGAAGGTCGGCACCTCGGCCACAAACACCCTTCCCACAGCCCTGGCCACCGAGACTTGCCTGGGCAACCAAAACGACTCCATGGGCGGTACGGGCTGCGACTTCAGCGAGTATCTGTCCCTGGTCGATTCCAACGGCAACAAGACGGCCGTCATTTACGACACCTCCAAAGCTCCCACACTGGGCGCGGACGGGAAACTTCACTACCAGCCTTTCCCCAACAACATCATCCCCAGGTCCTACCTTGGGGCAGCATCTGGTCCGGCAATGGCCTTGCTGAAGGTTCTCGAACCCTACACCAAGGGAATCGCAATCAACCCCAACGGCAAGGCAAACGGATTGGATTCGAACTTCAACGAATCCGGCACGGGCTTGTTCAACAGCGACCAATGGACGGCGCGCGGCGACTACACGCTGAACGAGAAGGCTCACGCCTTTGCGCGCTTCTCGCGGTTCACTGACGTCCTGTCGGGCAAGGTGATGTTCGGCGCAGCCGGCGGCCCCGGCTTCGGCATCAACAACTACGGCGGCAACTCCAACGGCGCCAACGACAGCCTGGCCTCGGGCATGGATATCGCGATCAGCCCCAAGCTGCTGACCGACTTCCGCCTCGGCTACTACCGTTACAACGTCATCGACACCAAATACGATCAGGGCGTCTCGTATGCCAACACCCTGGGAATTCCGGGCATCAACACCGGCAGCAACTTCACCTCCGGTTCGCCGGGCTTCCAGTTCGCCAACGTCCCTGGCGGCGGTGGCGGAACCCAGGGGTACCCGGCCTATGGCGCGGGCCTGGGCATCAACCGCTGCAACTGCCCCTTGACCGAGCGTGAAGATCAGGGCCAGATCGTCAACAACTGGACCATGGTTCGTGGCAACCACACTGTCAAGGTGGGCGCCGACCTGCGTTACGGCCGCAACCTCCGTGTTCCTTCGGATACCGACCGCGCAGGCCTGCTCCACTTCGACAACGGCCCGACCGAGGACCCGGCCGCAAGCATCCAAGGCGGTCTCGGCTTCGCCACCTTCATGCTGGGCCAGGTCGACAACTTCGGCCGCTACTACTCCACCTCCACCAATGCCAAGGAGTTCCAGAAGCGCACCTTCTTCTATGCGCAGGACACCTGGCGCGTCAGCCGTGACCTGACCCTCAACCTTGGCCTCCGCTGGGAGATCTACTTCCCAGAGGCGGTCAACGCGGCGGGCAACGGAGCTCTCTTGAATCTCAACGACGGCTACCTGCACGTGGCTGGCGTGGGCGGCATCGGCTCCAACCTGGGATGGACCATCAGCCCAGGAAAGATGTTTGCGCCGCGCATTGGTATTACCTACCAGCTCGATCCGAAGACGGTGATTCGCGCCGGCTACGGACGCAGCTTCGACACCGGCGTTTTCGGTTCGATCTTTGGCCACACCGTCACGCAGAACCTGCCCGTCCTGGGCAACCAGTCTGTCACGGCGCCAACGACGACAGGCAACGCGTTCTTACTGAATGCGGGTCCGCCGGCTCCGACCGTTGTTGCGGTTCCTCAGAACGGATTACTGCCCAACCCCGGATCGCAGGTCACCTCCAGCGCCCGCAACAACCCGCTTACGTTCCCGACGATCGATGCCTGGAACCTGAGCGTGCAGCGCGCCCTGACCCCGACCCTCACATTGACCGTAGCCTATGTCGGCAACAAGGGAACACACACCCTGGGCGACGGCGACAGCAACGGCACCAACCCCAACGAAGCGGCCATCAACCTGCCAGCCTCCTATAGCGTGAACGGCCAGGCTTTGCACTACGATCCTTCCGTGCCTGCCAACACCATCGCGGCCAACGGCGGCGTTCAGACCACCAACTTCCTGCAGCGCTACTACGGAGGCTCCCTGGCTGCTTGCAAGGATTCTGCTTACAAAACCCCCACTGGCGAACCCTTCGTTACAGCCGGTATGTGCGGCTGGACCGATAGCATCGCCTACAGAGGCGATACCCAGAACACCGAGTTCGACGCAATGCAGGTCACCCTGGCCCAGCAGTTCACCAAGGGCCTCGCAGTCACGGGCAACTACCAGTGGGCCAGCGCGTTCGACGAAATGTCGGGCTTTTACACTTGGTCTCACTCCATCACCCACGGACGCGACAGCAACGTCCGCGACCAGCAACTCACCGTCTACGGCAGCTATGACCTGCCCTTCGGCAAGGGCAAGCAGTTTGCTCCCAACGTCAACAAGGTCACCGACCTGCTGATCGGCGGCTACCAGCTGAGCGGCACCATGAACTGGTCGGGCGGTCTGCCCTTCTCCCTCAGCTACAACGAAAACGGCTCCAATGTCCCCGGCAGCGCTCCCAACTTTGCGAACGTGGTTTCGGGCGGCCATATGGCCACCAGTCTCACCAAGTTCGTTCCCAGCCAGAACGGTACCGGAACTCGCACTTTCTACCCCGCGCACGCCTTGGGCGACGGGCTCTTCACCAACCCCGGTTTGGATAACGTGGGCAACACGGGCTTCAATACCTATCGTGGCCCCACGTTCTTCACTTCGGACCTGGCAATCACCAAGGCGTTCACCCTCTGGGAGAACGTCGTCGCCAAGTTCCGCATGGACGCCTACAACGCGTTCAACCACATCAACGCAGGCAATCCCGGCGGTAACATTGAATCGACTGGCACCATCAGCGGCGAAGCGAGTGGGTGCGTGCCCAACGCAAGCTGCGGACCGCGTCAGATTGAACTGTCTCTTCGCATTCAGTTCTAGTTTTTGCGAAGGAGCCGCAACAAAAAACTGGAGGGGAGCTTCGGCTCCCCTCTTCTTTTGCCCGCGCAACAACGGCAATCGGTCCTCGGCCGGTCCGCGGGAAGAACGCTGTTTATCGAGTTACACTGCAAGACAGGTCCGACCTATGCAACGCTATTACCTTACCGCCCTTTTCTTTGCCCTCCTGCCGATTGCCGTCCATGTCCAGGCGCAGCAGAATGGAACTTCCCCTGGCGGGGAAGCGCCCGCCGCGGCTTTGTCTCCCTTCGAGACCGCGCAGAACCTTGCTGCCAAGGGACGGCTGGAGCAGGCGCAGAGCTTGCTCGCCCAGTTGGCCGCGCAAGTTCCCGAAGAGGCTGGCGTGGAACGGCTGCGCGGCATCATCTTCTATCAGGAAGAAAAGTTTACCGAAGCGATCGCGGCATTTGCCAAGGCCGCGGCTCAGGACCCCAAAGATCGCGAGTCGGTCGAAATGCGCGGAGTGAGCCTCTTTCGCCTTGGCCGGGCAGGCGAAGCCTTGCCCTTCCTTGAGAAGGCCCACTTCGCCGTCGAGCGGGCCAACATCGATCCGCAGTATGTGCTGGGGCTTTGCTATGCCGACCTGCAGCGCTACAGCGATGCCCGCCACGCTTTTGCCGCGCAGTATGGTTTTGCGCCCGACTCCGCGGAGGCCTATCTGCTGGCCGCCCGGCTGTTCCTGCGCCGCGAGTTCGCTGCCGAGGCAGCCGCCGAGGCTCGCAAGGCACTGGAAATCAATCCGGCGCTGCCCTTGGCTCACCAGTTATTGGGCGAGGCAGCATTGGCCAAGGGCGACATTCCCGCCGCAATCCAGGAACTGGAAGCCGAACGCAAGATCAATCCGCTGAACGGCACGATGTACGACCGGCTGGGCGACGCCTATCTCCGCAACGAGCAATATGCCGAGGCGCAACAGTCCTTGAACCGCGCCGTGCTGCTGGAACCTAATGCGACCGCGCCTTACATTCTGCTGGGTGAGGTCTTTATCAAGCAGAAACAGCCGATTCAGGCGCTGCACTACCTCGATCGGGCGGTCAAGATGGACCCTTCCAACTACATCACCCACAACCTGCTTGGCCAGGCCTACAAGGCAACCGGCCAAATGCAAGAGGCCAACCGGGAGTTCAAGACGGGGGTGGAACTTCAACACCACCAAGTGCCCCAGGCGGCGGGAAAATAGACTATGCGACTGAACTGCGGCCCTACCCGGATCTTCTTGACCATCCTCCTTGCCACGCAGCCCGTGTTCCTGGCGGCCCAAGCGGCCAAGCCCGCGAACCAGGCGACGATCAAGCGCGCCGACGCGGCTTTTCGCGCCGGCTACGCCGCCCGCCAGGCGGGGAACCTGGAAGAGGCGCGGGCGCGCTTTGCCGAGGCGGCCAAGCTCGCTCCAAAAATCGCCGAGGCGCACGAGGCCCTGGGCGCGGTACTGGTCGAGCTGGGCAGGCCGGGGGAAGCGGTCCCCGCATTTGAAGCGGCTCTCAAACTCAAGCCGGGCGATGCGGCGGTCGAAACGAATCTCGCGCTGGCTTACGTGAAAGCAGGAGTCCCCGCTCAGTCCATACCTCACTTCGATGCCGCGTTCCGCGCCGCGCAACAGCCGGGCGGGCTAGGCGTCGATGCGGCTTTCTGCGAGGCGTACGCCACCGCGCTGGCGGTCACAGGAAAGCAAGCCGACGCCATCGGGATCTTCCAGGCCGCAGTCGAGCGGGGCAGTGTGCGGCCGGATATCTTCGACGCCATCGGTTCACTTCAGGCGCAGTTGGGCCACTGGGACGAGGCAAGGCAAGCCTTTCAGCGCGCTCTCGAATTGAACAGCTCCTATGTGCCCGCCAGTATCCGTCTTGGGATTGTGCTGCGCCAGCTTCACGACGTCCAGGGCGCGGTCGCAGCCCTTGAGGCCGCGGTCAAGCTGGAGCCAGCCAATGCGCTCGCCCAACTCGAATATGGGCGCACCTTGGCAACCGCCAACCAGGACGATGCTGCGGTCTCTCATCTGGAGGAAGCTGCCAAGCTCAACCCCGAACTACCGGGCGTTCAAAACGAGTTGGCCATGGCCTTGCAGCGCCTGGGCCGCCAGCAGGAGGCGATTCCCTGGTTTCAGAAGGCCATCGAGCGCGAGCCGAAAAGCGTCAACGCCTTAACCAACCTGGGACTGGCGCTCACGCTTACCGGCAAGGCCAAAGAGGCACTGGGCTACTTCGAGCAGGCGCTGGCCCTTTCGCCCAAGGACCCAACGATTCTCAAGGACCGGGGCGTGGCCCATGTGCAGCTTTCCGCCTTTGACGAGGCCATCGGCGACTTCCAGGCGGCCCTGGCGCTGGACCCGGACGATCCGCAGCTGCACTACGACCTTGGCCTGGCTTACAAATTCAAGGACCGCGTGGACGAAGCCATCGCGGAGCTGACCCGCGCCGGCCGACTCGATCCGGCGCTCCAGGACCCTCCCTACACGTTGGGCATTCTCTATATGCAGATCGGCAAGCTGGACGAAGCGGCCGTCGAATTGAAGAAGGCCGTCGCCCTGCGCCCCGAAAATGGCGACGCTTGGGCCATCCTGGGCAGCACGCTCAAGCAGGACTCGCGGCTGGACGAGGCCAGGGAGGCGCTGGAGAAGGCGATTCCGCTGCTCCCAGGACAGCCCGGCCCGCGGGTGACTTTGGCCGCCGTGCTGGCCGAGCAGGCCGGTGCTGCGTCCGCTGCCGCCGAGGCCAGCGAAGCAGCCGGCGATGCGCCAAAGGCCGAGCAGCTGCGCGCCCAGGTGAAAGAACTGCGCAGCCAGGCCGCCGAGTATCGCCGCCAGGGCGCGGAACTGGCGCGCGGCGCGGTCAATCGGCAAAAAGCAGCCTTTGCCATGAACGCCGGCAACCAACTGCTGCTGCGTGGCCAGATTGCCGACGCCGTGGCCCGCTACCAGGAGTCCATCGCTGCCGACCCCACGTTTGCCGAGGCCCACAGCCAGCTTGCCGCCGCGTATGAGCGCCAAGGTCGGGCCGCCGATGCCGCCGTCGAGCGTGCCAAGGCGGCGAGCCTTGCGCCGCCGCAGTAGAATTCTCCTTCGCACTCAAGGAGCTTCCATGCGTTCGTCTATCTTGAAACCCTGCCGCTTGCTGTTTGTCTTCACCCTTATCGTCGCGGCCGGCGCCAGCCTGCACGCACAGCAGCGCTGGAGCGAGGCCCAGGCCAATGCCTGGTATGCCCAGCAGCCCTGGCCGGTGGGCGCCAACTTTCTCCCCTCCACGGCCATCAACGAGCTGGAGATGTGGCAGGCCGATTCCTTCGATCCCGCCACCATTGACCGCGAACTCGGGTGGGCGGAAGGCATCGGCATGAACACCATGCGCGTCTTCCTCCACAATCTGCTTTGGGAGCAGGACCCCAAGGGCTTCCAGCAGCGCATGGACGCGTTCCTTGCGATTGCCGCGCGCCATCATATCCGGCCTGTTTTTGTGCTCTTCGACTCCTGCTGGGAACCGTTCCCAAAACTTGGGCCGCAACACCCGCCCATCCCCGGAGTGCATAACTCCGGCTGGGTGCAGGCTCCCGGCGCTCAGGTTCTGGCCGATCCCGCGCAGTACCCGCGCCTGGAGAGCTACGTCAAGGGCGTGGTGACAGCCTTCGCCAACGACCCGCGCATCCTGGCCTGGGATCTCTGGAACGAGCCGGACAACGGCAACGACAGTTCCTATGCCAAGGGCGAGCCCAAGAACAAGAACGAGATCGTCCTCGGCCTCTTGCCGCAGGTCTTCACCTGGGCCCGCTCCGCCCACCCCACGCAGCCCCTCACCAGCGGCCTGTGGCACGGCGACTGGAGTTCGCTGGCCGCCATGCCGCCCTTGGCGCGTATCCAGGCCGAGCAATCCGACGTGATCAGCTTCCACAATTACGGCTGGCCCGAGGATTTCGAGGCGCACGTCAAGATGCTGGAGCAGTTCCACCGCCCGCTCATTTGCACCGAATACATGGCGCGCGGCGCGGGCAGCACCTTCGACACGGTGCTTCCCATCGCACGCCAGCACCATGTGGGAGCCATCAACTGGGGCCTGGTGGCCGGCAAGAGCCAGACCTATTTGCCCTGGGACTCCTGGCAGCGCCCCTACGTGAGCGACCAACCCACCGTCTGGTTCCACGACGTCTTCCATCCCGACGGCAAGCCGTACAGAGAGCGCGAGGCGGAAATCATCAAAAACCTGACCAGCGGCAAATAGGCGGCCCGCTTGGTGCATCCTTCTCAGCGGGGGCGAGGCCGGACCGGCAGACAATGCTCCGTCCCCATCCTTGCGGCTTCATTCCGCCGCAAGGGTGGGAGACCGATACTCTCAATCGGGCAAGAGCATCTTCACCGTTCCTGTAGGGTTGATTTTTAGGCTTCCCACCCATTTCACCAACAACGTGAAATGGATGGGGCACGGAGCTTCCTTACGCCATCCGTGAAAATGCTCTGACTCAGGACGTGCAATTATGAACCGGAGATCCTTCTTTCGCGTAGCGGCAGCGTTGGGCGCTCCCTTGATGGGTGTCCCAGAATCGGTTGGCCAGACGGTTCGCGGCCTCACGTTCAAGACGCCAGCGAGCAACCACCCATCCGAATCCTCCCGGCGGATTGAACTTGCCGCCGCCGCGGCCATGGCCATGCAGCGGCGCGACTGGGAGCAGGGCATCCTGGCGCAGGCGTTGCTGGAAGCAGGCGACCGCGAGCGCGTCATTCTGCTGACCAAGGCGGCCATCGTCCAAGGTGCAACGGACGGACGTCTCGGCGTGGTGGTCGCCGGAGGTCCCACCGACCCGGCAATGGGCGGCGCGGCCTATGCGCAGGCCGTAGAATGGACCACCGATCCGCAAATCCAGCAGGCGGTTGCCGGGCTGCTCGAATGGATCAGGCACAAAGCTCCGCGCAGCGCGGACGGTGTTCTCTACCACGTCTTCGGCGCACCCGAGATGTGGTCGGACGGCTTCAACTGCGCACCGCCCTTCCTGGCCGCGATGGGCTTCCACGACGAAGCGCTGGCCCAGATCGAGGGCTACCGGCAGCGCCTCTGGAATCCGGAGAAGAAGCTGCTCGCGCACATCTGGGACGACGGCAAGCGGCAGTTCAAGGACGGCAACTTCTGGGGCGGAGGCAATGGCTGGGCCGCTGCCGGCTTGGCGCGCGTCCTCCGCAGCCTGCCTGCTGCCCGTAGCCAGGACCGCGAGCGCCTGGCTGCCTTTGCCCGCGAGGTTATCGATGGCTGCCTCCAGCATCAGCGCGGAGACGGCCTGTTTCATGACGTGGTAGATCGGCCCTCGACCTTCGTTGAAACCAATCTCGCCCAGATGCTGGCCTACTCCGTTTACGAAGGCTTGGCGGGCGGATGGCTCCCGGCAAGCTACCGGGCATACGCCGACCGGATGCGCGCCGCGGCCCGCAACAAGATGGACGCCTACGGCTACGTGCAGGGAGCATGCGGTGCGCCCAATTTCGACCGCCCCGGAACCTCGACCGAGGCCCAGGCCTTTTGCATTCTCATGGAGACCGCCGGCAGCAAGCAGGAATCGGCGCGTCCGGCTTGAAGGAGCTATTTCTTTGACCCGATCAGCCGGATGCGCGCGGTGAACGCTTTGCCCGGAGACTCGCTGAAGGTTCCATATTGCGGCGAATCGACCACGTTGTTCACGACCAGGGGATTCAGGCTATTGGTCGCATTCTCAATGATGCCGCGCAGTCCGAAATAGGAGCCTCGAAAGTGAAACCGCCATTCCAGCCCAGGACTGAAAGAGAAGTAGTTGGGAAACCGCCGCGATCCTGCATCGCCGACGACCTGGTAGTCGGCATTGACTGAAGTGAACGGGAAACCCGTTCGCCAGTCGAACGCATATACGAGGTCCCAGCTCTTTTTGAAGCCCGGCGCAAGAAAAGGCAGCCACCCCCAGGAGAGCACGCGGTTGGGCGTGTTCCAGGCCAGGGGGCCGCTCTGCTGCGGTCCCAGTATCGATACGGTGGGCACATAATCGATGGCCGCATTGGTGCGCGCGGAGGAGTGCGTATAGGCGGCAAAAAGCGTATAGCCGCCGGCAAACGTCCTACGGGCATCGACCTCGGCCAGGTTGTCGTGGTCCTGCCGGGAATTCGTCAGCGCATAGTTCCCAGAGAGCGCCCCTGCTCCACTCTGGTTCACATAGGCGAACTCATCGGACACAACCTTCCGCAGAAGATTCGCCCGGAGATAGACGGCGCCGGGAAGTTTTTCTTCCACTCCGGCGCTCCAGTTCAGCGCCCGAGCCTCATGCAGCGATCCCTGGCTGGCGGAAAATGAAGTCACCTGGGCGGGGCCCAGCGGGGTAATGCCGTCTGCCGCAAAGTAGGTATCGGAACGAACGCCGGCCAGTGCCCGCGTCAGGTATTCCAGTTGCGTGTGCTCGTAATAGAGACCGATTCCAGCCGACAGCTTTGTCCTGCCCTCGGCCCCCGAGGGCAGGTAAACGGCAGCCAGCCGTGGTGAGACGAGCGGCCTGCGAACGATCTCGTCCCAGTCGAAGCGCAAGCCGGGCTCGATCAGCAGCCCGGTGCGCGGCGTCCAGCGGTCCTCAAGGTACGCGCCGGTCTCGGCATTGTGGCGGCTGAAGGGCGCGAACGCGGGAAAGGCGCTTTGCCGCAACCGGGTCCCATCCTCGCGCAAATAGCTGACCGGCACGCGCGTCAGGGATTCGTCGAAGCCAACGCGGTCCAGATCCACGCCCGCCTTCAAACTGTGCGATCCAAGCCAGTGGCGGGGCGGCAGATAGAGCGCGGCATTCCCTTCGATGCGTTGCGACCGGCTGGTCAAATTCTCGAAGTAGCTGCCCAGCGACAGCTCGGGAGTGATTTCGAAAGGGCCGCCTTGATGCGGCTCGTAGCCGTCGCGGAAATGCACCACGCCCAACCCCAAGTCGAGCAGCGCACCGTTGTGAAAGCTCTGCTGATCGCGCAGGTACGGCAGCCATGCGATGGTATTGCGCCGGGTGGTGCTTGGTTGTGGAACCAGCGTCGAGATGCCGTCAAACGGGGAGTGATAATCGTTGAACAGCAGCCCGCCCGACACAATGTTGGCCGGCGTGGCATTCGCCTGAATCTTGAGGAGGTTGCTTCCGCGCAGCAGGTGGTTGCTGTCTGCCCCTGCGGGCAGTCCCTGGATGTAGATATCGTCGTATTCCGCCTCCGCTCCGTCGAAGAACCAGGCCCGGCCGCGCGCCAGCGGCCCGGCAAAGGTCGTCCGGGGAACAAACTTGTCAAAGCGGATTCCATTGGCCTCTCGGAGTGAGGGAACAAAGTCGGTGGCATTGAAGCGGAATTTGTTGTCGCCCATGCCAGTGTAGAAGGCCACCACGCCGCCGCTGCTTCTGCCGAACTCAACCGGATAGCGAGTCGGCTCTTCGTCCATCGAGCGAACCGCATCGGCGCTCACCCGCATGGCCAGAATCCCGCTGACAGGAGATCGGATGTCGAATCCATCCAGCAGATCCAGGGTCGCCCAGCTCTCCGAGCCAGCCACGTGCACCTGTCCGCTGGCATCCTGCACCACCCCAGGATAGAAGGGCAGCAGGTTGCGAATGTCGCGGGAGGTCGCGTAGGGCACATTGACGATC
>Ga0181529_10003953_pt1 | contig 16420 bp, 21 predicted proteins | sample PEATcosm2014_Bin_36_FD_119763 | JGI IMG/M metagenome (GOLD analysis project Ga0181529, IMG submission 119763) | Peatland microbial communities from MTU Mesocosm Facility, Houghton, MI, USA - PEATcosm2014_Bin10_30_metaG | ecosystem: Environmental > Terrestrial > Soil > Wetlands > Peat | place...
AAACTTCCATCTCCTATCTTCCATCTCCAAGAAACTATGTCGCTCCTGAACGAAATCGAGCCGCTGAAACAAACCGCGCTCGCGGAACTGCGCGCCGCGCCCGACCTCGCCGCTTTGGAACAAGCCAAGGGCGCGTGGATCGGGCCGAACGGCAAGTTCACCGCACTGATGAAACAGCTCGGCACGCTCTCGAAAGAGGAAAAGCCCGCCGCCGGAAAACTCATCAACGCCGCCAAAGTGGAACTCGAAGCCGCGCTCGCGTCGCGCCGCGAGGAACTGGAGCTGAAAGTTGCGCTGCCGAAAGAGCCGACCGACTTCACGCTGCCCGACGCCGCCGCGCGCTCGGCAAATTGCATCCGCTCACACAGGTCACCGATGACATCGTCCGCGCCTTCCGCAAAATCGGTTTCGCCGTGGCTGACGGCCCGGAGATTGAGGACGAGTATCATTGCTTCGACGCGCTCAACACGCCCGCCGACCATCCCGCGCGCGACAGCCAGGATACTTTTTATCTGGCGAAGCCAGCCAATTCCCAACTCCCATCTGCCAACTCCCATCTGCTCCGAACTCATACGAGTTCGGTCCAAATCCGCGTGATGGAAAAACAACCGCCGCCTGTGCGCATCATCGTGCCGGGCCGCGTGTATCGCCGCGACAACGCCGACGCCACGCATAATCCCACCTTCCACCAGATCGAGGGGCTTTATGTGGACAAGAACGTCACCGTGGGCGACCTCAAGGGCACGGTGGAATTCGTCTTCCGCGAGCTCATGGGCGGCGACGTGAAGATCCGTTTCCGGCCGCATTATTTCAGCTACACCGAGCCGAGCTACGAGATTGATTTCACCAACGCGCTCGTGAAAAAGATGGGCAAGGACTGGCTGGAGATCGCCGGCTGCGGCATGGTGCATCCGCAGGTGTTCGAGAACGTCGGCTACGATCCCGAAATCTGGACCGGCTGGGCGTTCGGCTTCGGCATCGAACGCATCGCCATGCTCCGCTACGGCATCAACGACATCCGCCTCTTCTACGAGAATGATGTGCGGTTCTTGAAACAGTTTTAGGATTCCGAAATGCAATTGACAGGATTCCAATAAAGACTATTCTGGAAGCATGAAAACGACAATTGATATTCCAGAAAAATCGTTGAGGGAAGCCATCAAGCACACCGGCGCAAAAACCAAACGCGATGCCGTCGTCACCGCCTTGGAGGAATTCAACCGCCGCCACCGCCTCGAAGAAATGGCCGAACGGCTGCATGGTTCATGCCCCAACTTCATGACTCAGGCCGACCTCCGGCGGTCGCGCCAGGACCACAAATGGGAGACGGCCAAATGACGCTGGTGGACGCCTCCAGTTGGATCGAATTCCTACGCGGGCGTGACAGTGCGCCGGGGCAGCGCGTGAAACACCTGCTTGCGCGCGGTGAGGCCGCATGGTGCGACATGACGTTGGTGGAGCTTTGGAACGGCGCGCAAGGACACGTTGAAAAAAAGGCGCTTGAAGAATTGGAAGAGGAATTGCGGATTTATCCGGTGGATGAGCAGGTTTGGGCGCGCGCGCGATTACTGGCGCGTCGCTGCCGCGAAAAAGGCGTCACCGCATCCACGGCGGACATCATCGTTGCCGCTTGTGCATTTAACAACAAGCTGTCGCTGGAGCATTGTGACAGCCACTTCGATAAAATCCTGCCTGTCGCGGCAAAACTTTGACCAATGCAAAACGAACTCGACATCGTTCGTGACGTTTCGCAACGGCTGGACGGTGCGGGCATCGGTTACATGCTGACCGGTTCGATGGCGATGAACTATTACGCCCAGCCGCGCATGACCCGCGACATTGATATTGTCGTCGCGCTTCGTCCAATTGATGCCGAACGGATGGTGAAATTGTTCAGCCCGGATTACTACGTTTCCCGCGAAGCCGTGGACAGTTCCATCGCACACCAATCGCTGTTCAACCTTATCCACAACGAAAGCGTCATCAAAGTGGATTGCATCGTCCGCAAGCAGAACGAATATCGCCTCAATGAATTCAACCGCCGGCAACGCATCAAAATTCAGGACTTTGAGACTTGGATTGTCAGCAAGGAAGACCTGATTCTCTCCAAACTGTTTTGGGCGAAAGACTCGCGCTCGGAAACGCAGCTCGGCGATGTGAAAAACCTCGTCGCCACCGGCTGCGACCGCGCCTACATCGAATATTGGACGGCGGAACTGGGTTTGAGTAACTTGTGGCAGGAAATCGCATGACTGATACTTCACCAGAAATCGCCGAACTCGTCCGGCAAAAGCTGATGAACCGTTCCGGCGAAGAACGTTTCTTGATGGGCGTGCGGATGTTCGATGCCGCGCGCGCCATGGCGCTGGCCTCGCTGCCCGCCGGGCTTTCGCCGGAAGAATTGAAACGCCAGCTTTTCCAACGGCTTTACAGCCAATCGCTGCCAATTTGAAACCGCCATGCTCCGTTACGGCATCAACGACATCCGCTGCTTCTACGAAAACGACGCGCGGTTCTTGAAACAATTTTAATAACCTGCCGCCCCGCATTTTTTTAAAATTAAGCTGTTGCATTTTCCCTCACGCAGGGATTAGTCTGCTCCTGCAATCAGATGGATACAGTCGTCAGGGCGGCGGCCAGCTTCTGTGCCGCGTTATCGGGATGGTCTGAGGCCCAGGTTGGGTGGGCAATCAGAAGGGGAAGGTTTATCCCCGCACCGGCCAGGTTCCGGGCGATCTGCCCGGGGTTCTGCCCTTCCCGTTCAAGGTTCTGCGCCCCGCAGACCAGGTTTTCCATTTCGACCACAAGGTTCTGCGGCTCCCGGTCGGGGTTTTGGGAAATGCACCCAAGGTTTTGCGCGGCACCCCCAAGGTTGGCCGGAATCCGCCCGAGGTTCCATGCCACGGAGCCGGGGTTTTATGAGAAATCGTGGAGGTTTTATGCGCCGCAAAACCTCACCACCATGCCGCAAAACCCCGCGAAAACCTCGGAAAACCCCGCTTTTCACCCATTTTACCCCGAAGCCGGCCTTCCGAACCGGTTTTGCCGCTTTTGGCCACTTTCCCGGCGGCTCGACCGCCGGGAACTCACAAACAACAACAAACAACTAAAGGACAAAATTATGGCTAACCAGCCATTTTTCCCGACGAACGAGGGGGGTCAAATCCCCTGGTTCACAAACATCCAGTCCAGAATCGGCGGTTACTACACCGCGCTGGACATCAACACCGCGCGACAGGCGAAAATCACCCTCGTGCTCAACTGGCTCATCTGGACCTGGCAGGTGTATCTGCCCGCCCGGCGACAGGATGGCCCGGCCGCCACGCACTGGCGGGCGCAACTGGCCACGGGCGACGCCAGTCCCGGCCTCAACACCATGCCGCCCGACCCGGCCGCGCTCACCCCGCCCACCGGCGTGCCATTCTTCGGCATGTTGAGCTGGCTGTTCGACGAGATCGGCCGCTGGAAAAAGGCCGAGGGCTACACCGACGCCATCGGCACCGACCTCGCCATCATCGGCGCCGGCAGCACGCCCCACACCGACCCGCCGCTGCTCGACCAGGGCGACGTCGCCCAGAACAGCGTGTCCATCGAGTTCCCCGTCTTTGAACACGACGGCGTGTGGATCGAAAGCCTGCGCCAGGGCGAAAGCGCCATGAGCTTCCTCGCCACCGACACCACCAGCCCCTACGTGGACAATCGTCCGGTGAAAACCCCCGGCCAGGCCGAATGGCGCGACTACCGCGCCTGCTGGTGGGACGGCGGCGTGCCGACGATGAACTTCAGCCCCGTCATCCGCGTGCTGGTGAACGGCTAAAACGGGTGTGCGCAGAAATCAGGCCGCTCCAGGCAACCGGGGCGGCTCTTTGATTTTAGCTGTGCCAAGCAGGGGAATTTGGTTTAATGGCGCGCAATTTAATTTAAGAAAATGACGTGCGGTGCTTGAAATTTTATGAAAACAAAATTAAACAATTCCGGATTATTCGCTCTTTTCGCTGCCGCCGTGCTGGCCACGGCGGGTTGTAAAAGCTCCAATCAAAGTTGCTGCACGATTTCAGATTCGGCCGGTGCTGCCGGATCGGCTGTGTCGGCGGTGCAAACCAAGGCGTCGCAGGCGGCAATGACGCCGCAGTCGGCGCTGGCGGAACTGAAGGCCGGCAACGCGCGCTTCGTCGCGGGCAGGCCGCTGCACCGCGATTTTCCGGCGCAGGTTGCGGCGACGGCGTCCGGCCAGTATCCGTTCGCGGTGGTGTTGAGCTGCCTGGATTCGCGCCAGCCCATCGAGATTGTTTTGGACCAGGGCGTCGGCGACATTTTCAGTGCGCGCGTCGCCGGCAATGTGCTGGATGACGACATTCTCGGCAGCATGGAGTTCGCCTGCAAAGCTTCCGGCGCGAAGCTGATCGCGGTCATCGGCCACTCCAACTGCGGCGCGATCAAGGGCGCGGTGGACGACGTGCAGCTTGGCAACCTCACCGGTTTGCTGACCAAAATCAAACCTGCGATTGATGCCGTTCCCGCCGAGGTGCAGCCGCGCACGAGCAAAAATTCTGCGTTTGTTGATCAGGTATCCGAGGCGAACGTGCGGCTGGTGATGAAGGAAATTCGCGAGCGCAGCCCGATTTTGCGCGAAATGCTCGACAAGGGCGAAATCGGACTGGTCGGCGGCATGTATGACCTGTCCACCGGCAAAGTTCAGTTTTACGACAACGACGCGAAATGAAAGTCACCCTTAACTGGCTCAAACAATATGTTGATTTCAACTGGTCGCCCGAGGAATTGACCGGGCGGCTCACCATGCTCGGCCTCGAAGTCGAGGAAATGCAGAAAATCTCCGGTGCGTTCGACGGCATCGTCGTCGCGCAAATCCTCACGCGCGACCCAGTGCCCGGCTCGGACAAGCTTTCTGTCTGCAAAGTCGCCGACGGCAAGGGCGAGCGCACCATCATTTGCGGCGCGCAGAACCACAAGCCCGGCGACAAGGTCCCGCTCATCCTGCCGAACTTCGCGTTGCCGCTGAAGCCCGGCGAGAAGGAGCCGTTCGTCATCAAGGAGCGAAAGGTTTTCGGCATCACGAGCCAGGGCATGATGTGTTCGCCGCAGGAACTCGGCCTGCCGGACCAGGTGGACGGACTTTTGATTTTGCCTGCTGATGCGCCGGTCGGAAAACCTTTCGGCGAATATCTTGGCCGCAGCGGCGGCGACGTGGTTTACGATTTGGAAGTCACGCCGAACCGGCCGGACTTGAACAGCGTCATCGGCATCGCGCGCGAAATCGCGGCGGTGACGGGGAATGCGCTGCGGATTCCAGAGGTCGGAAGTCAGAGGTCAGAAGTCAGAACGGAAAATTTGGTCGCGGTGAAGATTGAGGACGCAGAGCTTTGTCCGCGTTACACGGCGCGCGTCGTCAAAGGCGTGAAGATCAGACCAAGCCCGGATTGGCTGCGTTTGACGCTGGAAAAAGTCGGCATCCGCAGCATCAGCAACGTCGTGGACGTGACGAATTACGTCATGCTGGAAACCGGCCAGCCGCTGCACGCGTTTGATTATCATCTCATCGCCAAAGGCAAAGATGGCAAGCCGACAATTGTCATCCGCAGGGCGTCGGCCAATGAAAAATTTAAGACCCTCGACAATCAGGAGCGCACCCTGACCAGTGAAATGCTGTTGATCGCCGACGAGCAAAAAGGCATCGCCGTTGCTGGCGTCATGGGTGGCGCAAACACGGAAATTAATGATCGGACGGTAGACGTGTTGATCGAGAGCGCCTATTTCTCGCCGGTGAATATCCGCCGCACGAGCAAGGCGCTCGGCCTGCGCAGCGAATCCACCTACCGCTTCGAGCGCGGCGCGGACATCGGCATCTGCGACTGGGCAAGCCAGCGCGCGGCGCAATTGATTCTGGAAACCGCCGGCGGCCAGTTGGCTGAAGGCGTCGTGGATGTTTACCCGAAGCCGGTTGAGCCAAAGCAGATCACCCTGCATTTTTCAAAGTCGAAAGATTTGCTGGGCATCGGCATTTCGCATCAGGAACAGATTTCATTTTTGACGAAGCTTGGATTGAAAGTCATCAAGCAAACTCCGGGCGTTTGCACTTTTGAAATTCCGTCGTGGCGGGTGGATTTGAAGCGCGAGGTGGATTTGATCGAAGAGGTCGAGCGGCTTTTTGGCGTGGAAAAAATCCCGGACACGCCGCCGCGTGGCGCGATCGGCTCGAACGCTTTTGATTCCGTCTACGACCAGATTGCTGAAGCGCGCCGCATCCTCACCGGCCTCGGCTTGAATGAGGCGCAGGGACAGACGCTAATCGCGGGTTCGGAAGTCAGAAGTCAGAAGTCAGAAGAAATCGTCGCCCTTGCAAATCCATTGAGTAGCGACATGGATGTTTTGCGTCCAAGTTTGCTGCCCGGTTTGATTCACTCGCTGCGGCACAACGTCAGCCACAAGAATTACGATGTGGCGTTGTTCGAAATCGGGCGCGTGTTCACGGGGCAGAGCGGTGCGACCAGGGAGGAACGCCGAGTGGCCATTGCCATTACCGGCCAGCGTTCGCCGGATTTTTGGAGCGGTGAGGAGCGCGATGCGAAGTTCGGCGCTTTTGATTTGAAAGGAGCGGTTGAGGAATTTCTTGAACATTTCGGCGTTCGCGGCGTGATGTTCACGCGGCGCGCCGAAACCACGGCGATGTTTCTGGAGTCCGCGACGATTGCGCTTGGCGGCAAATTGCCGCTGGGCGAACTCGGGCAGCTTTCGCCTGCGCTGGCGAAAAAATATGATTTGCGCGACGCCGTTTTTCTGGCGGAGTTGAATCTCGATCAACTTCTCGCCCGGCGAAATCCGGCCAAGTCGTTCAAGCCGCTGCCGCAATTCCCGTCCATCCGCCGCGATGTGGCGATGCTCGTGCCGGAAGCGACGACGCACGAATCCGTTTTGCAAACCGTGAAGCAAGCCAGGCCGGCGAATTTGGAGAACGTGGAATTGTTCGACATTTTCCATGGCAAAAATGTTCCCGAAGGACAAAAAAGTCTGGCCTACGCGTTCACCTATCGTTCGCCGGAGAAGACGTTGACCGACGCCGAGGTGAACGCGGTGCACCTGAAAATTGTGGAGGCGTTCAAGCAGAGCCTTGGCGCGACGGTGCGGGAATAGATTTTGCAAGCAGGACTGTCCCGCAATTTTAAGGATTGCCCGGCATTGTCATAATTTGTTTGACCGTTTCCGCAGGCGAATTATGTTTTCAGGCATGGAACATTCACCCGGTTTTCTCAAGCTCGTGGCCGAGTCCAAAATACGCGTCAACGAAATCAGCGTGGCCGAGGCGCGCGGGAAGCTTGCCGCCCGCCCGCAGGCGGTGCTGCTGGACGTGCGCGAGGATTCCGAATGGGCCGCAGGCCACGCGGCGGCGGCGGTGCATCTGGGCAGGGGAATTCTGGAGCGTGACCTTGAAAGGCTTTATCCCGACGCGGACACGGAAATCATCATGTATTGCGGCGGCGGATTCCGTTCCGCGCTGGCCTGCGACGCCGCGCAAAAAATGGGCTACCGCAACGTCCATTCGCTCATCGGTGGTTACAAGGGGATGGCCGCCGCAGGCTGGCCGGTCAAAAAAGGCGGCTGAACCAGCTTTGGTGCAACGCGGGTGAGTTGCGGATTTCAACGCCGGAAACATTTTCCAAAAGCGCGGCTTTTGCGCCGGCCGCCACCTGCGGTTTGACGTTGCCCATCTCCAGCCCGTGCACGTCAATAAATTCCATCGCGGGACGCAGATCGGCTGCCATAAAGCCGGTCGTGATGTTCGCCAGTTCCAAATCCTTGACGTGCCGTGCAAAAAGTCCGTAGGCGGGCATGACGCCGCGCGGTTCGGGATAACCTGCGCCCAACTCCGCCGGCACGCGCGCCGCGTCGTTGGTCGTCCCGCCGCCGTTGAACATGAGACGGATGTTTTCCAGGCGGACGCCTTCGACGGGCTTTTCGGGCAGGCCGTTGATCTGGATGCCGCTGGCGCGGTCCACGCCGGTGGCGACGACATCGGAAATGAAAATGTTCCTGATGGTGCTGGTGGTTGTGAGACCGGGCGTGCGGTTCCGCTTGCCGGTGGTGATGTAAATCGGATAGCCGGCCACGTCCATCATGGAAATATTATTGATGGTGATGTTCTCCAGAATGCCGCCGTCCACTTCCTCGAGCGCGAGGCCTTTGCATCCGCGAAACGTGCAGTTGGAGACGGTGCAGTTGCGGAAGCCGCCGCTGGATTCGGTGCCGAATTTGATGCGGCCATTTTTGGCGCGGCCCGGCCTCATCGTCCCGTCCAGCAGCGTCCCTTCCGCAAAACCGGAGACCTGGCAGTTGGCGATGGTGAGATTTTCGGTGATGACATTGGTGCCGAGCGCAAAGGTGCTTTTGGGGCAGATGCCGTCGTCGTTCGGGGAATTGATGCGGCAGTTGGAAACGATGGTGTTGCGGCAGCAGTCAATGTCAATGCCGTCGCGGTCGGTGTCCATCGTCACGTTGTCCACGGTCAGATCATCGCAGCCGGTGACGAGCACGCCGAACCAGCCGCCGTGATAAATGGTGAAATCGCGAAGCTCCACGTTGCGGCACAGCTTGAGGGCGATGGATTTGTTGGCTGTGGCCGGAGGGGCGACCTTTGAATTTCGAGCCAAACCGCCGCCGTTGATCCTGCCGTTGCCGGTGATGGAAATGTTCGTCAGGTTTTCGCCCCAGATCAGGCTGTTGTGAAAATAGGTGTGGCCGGCGTCCTGGTAAGCCTTGCCTTGAAATGGTTCGGCGCGGTCGTAGGCGTTCAGATTTTGCGGCGCGCCGAGAATTGTCGCGCCCGCATCAATGAGCAGATGGATGTTGCTTTGCAAATGAATCGAGCCGCTCAAATAGGTTCCTGCGGGAAAATAAACCGTGCCGCCGCCGGATTGCGCGCATGCGGCAATCGCCTTGTTGATGGCCGGGCTGTCGAGGCTTCTGCCGTCGCCCATCGCGCCGAAGGACCGCACGTTGAAATAATTATCGCCGGAAGTTTCCGCCGCGCCGGCGGGAGATTGCAGGGCAAAACAAAGGCAGAATACCGCCAGCACTTTTGCAATCATAAATTCATTTCTCATTTCGTTTCAAACACGGATAAATTGCGAACTGCACGGCCGGAAGTTTTTTCATATTTCATCCCGGAAACTCCCCGGGCGGCCTGCGTTTTGATGTTGTCCATTTCCAGCCCGTTGACGTCAACAAATTCCATCGCCGGGCGCATGTCGTTCGTCATGAAGCTGGTGGTGATGTTGGCGAGTTCCAGGTTCTTGACATGCCGGGCGAACAGGCCGTAGGCGGGCATGATGCCGATGCGTCCGGGTTCGGGATAGTTCGTGCCGAGTTCCTTGGGCAGATACGCGACGCCCATGTTGGTGCCGCCACCGTTGGACACGAGTCTGATGTTTTCGAGGTGGACGCCTTCGATGGGCTGTCCGGGCAATCCCATGATTTCAATCCCGCTCGCCGCCGGAACGCCGGTGGCGATGACGTTGGATATTAAAATGTTTTTTATTCGGCCGGGAGCGGTGACGTCCGGGCCGCGATTGCGGTTCCCGGTGGTGATGTAAATCGGATAAGCCTTCACGTCCATCATGGTGATGTTGTTGATGGTCATGTTTTCCAGGATGCCGCCGTCCACCTCCTCGAGCGCGAGGCCGCGGCAGCTGCGGAACGTGCAATTGTCCACGGTCACGTTGCGGAATCCGCCGTTGGCTTCCGTTCCGAACTTGATTCGGCCCGTGCCGTTGGTCGTCTCGATCATCGTGCCGTCGAGCAGCGTGCCTTCCTTGAATCCGGAAACCTGGCAATTCACGATGGTAAGATTTTCGGTGATGACATTTTTCCCGAGCGCGTATGAACTTTTCGGGCAAAGGCCGTCGTCGTTGGGCGAATTGATGCGGCAGTTGGAGACGGTCGTGTTGCGGCAGCAGTCAATATCAATGCCGTCGCGGTCGGTGTCCATCGTCACGTTGTCCACGGTCATGTCATCGCAGCCGGTGACGAGAACCGCAAAATGGCCGCCGTGGAATATGGTGATGTCGCGGATCAAAACATTGCGGCAGAGCTTGAGCGCGATGGCCTTGTTGCCAAGGCGGATGGCGCCGTCCTTGACTTCCGCGCCGAAAGTTTTTGATTTATTTGTCCCCGAAGTCGGAAAACCGCACATTTCATCCAGCCATTTGTCGCCGCGCTGAAGGTCGCCGCCGTTGATCATGCCGCTGCCCGTGATGAAAACGTTCGTGAGATTTTCGCCCCAGATCAGGCTGTTGTGAAAATAGCAATGGCCGCCGTCCTGATACGGATTGTTCGTCCATGGCTCGGTGAAATCGTAGGCGTTCATGGTCTGCGGCGCGCCCAGGATTATCGCGCCCGCGTCAATCAGCAGGTGGATGTTGCTCTTGAGATGGATCGAGCCGCTCAAATACGTTCCCGCCGGGACCAGCACCGTCCCGCCGCCGTCCTCTGCGCAGGCGTCAATCGCCTTGTTGATGGCCGGGCTGTCCAGGTTCGTGCCGTCGCCCGCCGCGCCAAAGCTGCGGACGTTGAAATAATTGCCGCCGGAAACTTCCGCAGCCGCGACGGACGAAAGCGAGGCGATGAAAAGCAACGAGGTTAAAATCCCGCTGAATGCCCAAAATGGTTTCTTCATTGGTTGATGTTCGGATTATGGACAATGCAGACGGACATTGCAGGCCGAAAGCTACAATTATTTTTGCGCGAAACGCTTTGTCTCGACAAAGCGCGGAATGTGAGGCAGATTTTCTGCGTCAGGGCCCATGGAATGTGGACTTACGAACCCCGCCAGGGCCGGAAGGCAGCAACGGCAGTCTGCTCTGCATCTGCCGTGGTCACCCTGACATTTTTTCAAATGATGAAGGCAGAATGAACAATGTAGAAACAAAACCCGTCCGCCGCGTGCAAAACATCCTCGCTTCTTCATTCTTCATTCTTCATTCTACATTTGCTTTCACATGAGTTATCAGGTCATCGCCCGCAAATACCGGCCGCAGCGTTTCGCCGACGTTGTCGGGCAGGAGCACGTCACGCAGACGCTCGCCAACGCCATCGCGCAGAAGCGCATCGCGCACGCCTACCTTTTCTGCGGCCCGCGCGGCACGGGCAAGACGACCATCGCCCGTATTTTTGCAAAATGTTTGAACTGCACCGGCGGTCCGAAGGTGGATTTCGACGACAACGATTCCCGCGTGCAGGAAATCACCGAGGGCCGCGCGCTGGACGTTCTGGAAATTGACGGCGCGAGCAACAACGGCGTCGAGCAGGTGCGCGAACTGCGCGAGACGTGCAAATACGCGCCCGCCAACGCGCAGTTCAAAATCTACATCATTGACGAAGTCCACATGCTCTCGACGGCGGCGTTCAACGCGCTGCTCAAGACGCTCGAAGAGCCGCCCGCGCACGTGAAGTCCATGTTCGCAACGACCGACCCGGAAAAAGTCCTGCCGACAATTTTGTCCCGCTGCCAGCGGTTTGACCTTCGACGGATTCCCGCCGCGCTCATCACAAAACATCTTGCCGAAATCGCCAAAAAGGAAAAGGTAAAAATTGACGAGGCCGCGCTCCACGCCATCGCGCGCGGCGCGGACGGCGGTATGCGCGACGCCGAATCCACGCTGGACCAGCTCATCAGCTTTTGCGGCGACAAAATCGAGGAACCCGACGTGCTCTCGATGTTCGGACTCGCCGCCGAGAGCCAGATTTTGAATTTGAGCAAGGCGGTTCTCGCCGGAGAAATCCAGACCGCGCTGACGCAATTGAACGAACTGGCCCAAGGCGGAAAAGATTTGGGCCGGCTGCTTTCGGATTTGCTGAACCATTTCCGCAACCTGCTGATTTTCCAGATCTCGCGCGGCGATTTGAATTTGCTGGAAGTTTCCGAAGCGGAAATTGCAGCGCTCAAGGAACAATCCGCCCTGGCGAACGCCGAGGCATTCACGCGGATACTGGAAGTGTTCGCCGACGCGGAATTGAACCTGCGCGACGCCGCGTCCAAGAAAATTTTCCTCGAAGTCGCGCTGCTCCGGGCCATCGAGGCGCGCGGTGCCGTTTCAATTGATTCCGTGCTGAAACAATTGAACCAATTGCGCGGCGGCCAAAGCAGCGCAGTCGTTCCGCCCGTGCCAACTCCCGCAGCCGCGAATGTAAATTCGCGGACAGCCCCGCCCGTCGAAAGTTCACCCGTCATCAATCCGCCGGCTCCCGTCGCCGGCTACAATTTTGCGGAAACTTCAGCGGCCTACGCTGACTTATCGGGCTTGTGGACGCAGCTCGTTGAATCCGTTGGCCGCGCCAGTCCGTTTGTCAAAAGCTATTTGAACGAAGCCAATCCGGTTTCGTTCGAGAAGAACATTTTGGTCATCGGCTTCGATCCCGAATTTTCGGATCATCTCGGCCTCGTGGACAATCCTCGCAACCACACGCTGCTGCAAACCAAGCTCGCCGAACTCGGCCGTCCAAACTGCCAGATTAAATTCATCAAGGCCGAAGCGCCAGTTGGGCAAACGGCCAGACCGGCGGCGGCACCCATTGTTCCAGCCGCCGCGCCGCAAGCTGCCCTGGTCGCAGCAAAGCCGGTTTCAACCCCGCCGGCCAAGGATAAGACCGCGCCGGTTGCATTCAACAAGGAAACTTTTAAAAACGATCCGTTGATTCAAAAGGCCCTGGAAATTTTCAAAGGCACAATCATTGAGGTGCGCGCATAAATTCATTTTCGATTCAACGCTTTAACCATTCAACGATTCAATAAATTATGTCACTGGGAAAATTAATGAAACAGGCTGCACGAATGCAGCAGCAAATGGAAACCGTCCAGGCACAGCTCGCGGCACGCACGGTCGAAGCCACCAGCGGCGGCGGCGCGGTCAAAGTCACCGCGAAATGCGACGGCTCGATTGCCTCGATCAAGATTGATCCGCAGGCGTTGAATCCATCCGACGCGCAACTGCTTGAGGACATGATTTTGACGGCGGCGAACCAAGCGCTGGGCCAGGCGAAGGAAATTTCCAATTCCGAAATGGGCAAAATCACGGCGGGCTTGAGCCTGCCGGGCATGTGAACGGAAATGAAGAATGAAGAAGGCAGAATGAAGAATTATCCGCGCAGACACCGTTGCTTTTGTTTCTTCATTCTTCATTCATAATTCTTCATTTGCCTTATGCTTCCCGATTCCATCACGCAACTCATCGCTGCGCTCTCCAAGCTGCCCGGCGTGGGGCCGCGTTCCGCCGAGCGCATTGCGCTGCATCTTGTCCAGGCCGATTCCGGCGCGGTGAAGCAACTGGCCGAAGTGATGTTGCTTGCGCGCGAGAAAATCCAGTTCTGCACCACCTGCGGCGCGCTTACGGAAAAATCGCCTTGCCCGATCTGCGAAGATTCGCGGCGCGATTCATCGCTCGTCTGTGTGGTCGAACGCGCGGTGGACATCTTGAACGTGGAAAAATCCAACACCTTTCGCGGCAAGTTTCATGTCCTCGGCGGAAAAATTTCCCCGCTTGACGGCGTGGAGCCGGAGGATTTGAGCATCGCCGGGTTGGAAAAGCGCCTGGCGCACGAACCGATCAAGGAAATCATCATTGCGCTCGGCACGGACGTGGAAGGGGATGCCACGAGCAACTATCTGGCGAAACGGCTCGCGCGTGCCGGGCTGAAAATCTCGCGCATCGGCTTCGGCCTGCCCGCCGGCAGCGGTCTGGAATTCGCCGACGAACTCACGCTGAGCCGCGCGCTGGAAGGCCGCAGGGAAATGTCATGAAACCAGCCATCATCTTCGATCTTGGAAAAGTCCTCGTGGATTTCGATTATTCGGTCGCCGCGCGCAAGGTCGCCGCCCGCAGCACCAAACAGCTTCCCGACCTCCAGCATTTTCTCGGCAGCTCGTCTATCCTAGTGCGATATGAAAGTGGCCTGCTCACGCGGCAACAATTTTTTGACGAGATGCGGCAGGCCACCGGCTTCACCGGCACACTCGAAGAATTTGCCGATGATTTCGCGGACATTTTCGTGCCCATGGAACCGATGGTTGATCTGCACGAGGAAGTGCGTCGGCGCGGATTCCAGACTTATATCTTTTCCAACACCAACGACCTTGCCATCGAGCACGTCCGCCACAATTTCCCGTTCTTCAAGCATTTCGACGGCTACATTTTTTCCTACGAAGTCGGCGCGATGAAGCCGCAGCCGGAAATCTACGCGGCGATGGAGCAGATGTGCGGCAGGCGCGGCTCGGATTTGGTCTATATTGACGACCGGCTGGAAAACATCGAAGCCGGCAAGGCGCGCGGCTGGCGCGCAGTTTTGCAGGAGACGCCGGAAAAAACCCGGCAGATGCTGAAGTCCATCGGAGTCTTGTAGCTGCCTGTTTATCCGGTTCCGGCATAACCTCCTGACTTGGGTTGATCCGCACCTATTTCGGTGTCATCCCATACTGACTTGCCGAAATCGGGCTTGGACTTTCCGAAGTCGGCCTACGACTTTCCGAAGTCAGACACTTTTGCCGCGAAGTCACCCACCGATGTCGGAAAGTCAGTTAGCTATGCCGCGAAGTCGGAGTCCGACGCCACGAAGTCGGTGACCGAGGCCGCGGCTTCGATGAGTGAGGCCGATAAGTCGAAGACATTTGCCGGAAAGTCCGAGCCCGACTTCGTTAAGTCTAAAGGCGACTTTTCTTGATTTTCAACGGTTTAAGCGGTTTGGGGCTTGGAAACGGCAAACTGATGGTCAATTTTCGACATCAAAAGGGATTGGGGTCATTTCCCGCGCGGCTTGGCCTTCTTCAATCCCACTTCCTGCGCGATGTCGTCGAACTCCTCGTGGCTGACGGTTTCGAGATGTTTGCCGCGCGCCTTGAGTTTTTCGTTGATCTTGACTGCTTTCTCGGTCATCTGTTCGTGGGTTTCCTCCGTGCCGCCGACGAGCGCGAAATTCGGGCCGGTCGTCAGCCGCTTATGGCCGTCGGAATCAAGGCCGACGCCGAGCAGCACGGCTTTTTTCTTTTTGGACGTGTTCGACATCAATCCAGCCTAAAGCCGGTGTCCAAGCCGGTCAAGCCGCTGGCGTGAATTACAAGCTTTACGCTTCTTGCAACTCTGTCCCGGTAAATTATCCTAAATTGTTATGAATGGCGGCTGCGATTTCCCAATTTTCGCAAGATCAACCGATTGCAGTTTGACCGATCTTCGAGCGGAGCTAAATGTTTTTCTTCCATCCCCTTCTTCAGCGCCTCTTCCTCGGCGATGCCTTGTTCGGCGGCGTTTTTGGTTTCGGTGATTTTCATTTGGCGTGACGCAGTTTTTCCAATTCCGCCTTTAACGGCAACCAGTATTGCCGGTCCAGCGCACGTTCAGCGGATTCCTCGGCGAGCAATGCCTGCTCCAACTTCTTCGTTTCGCCGGTCACGGCATGGACGAGCAGCGGTCGCACCGAGACCAGACGCCGGCTGATCGGGGCGTAACGTCCGACAAGTTCGAAAAGTATTTCCGGCGTGCGGAGTTCTTGCAGCCAGAAACGGATCTGGGCGGGGTTGGGCTTGGCGCGGTTCTGAAAATAATGCGCCTCGACCAAGCGCCGGATCATCGGCCAGTCCTTGTCGCGCTGGGTTTTCTTGGCCTGCACCAAGTCGGGCAGCGAGAGCAGATCGCACTTCGTTCCATCGGGCAGTTCAATGGTCGTTCGGCGCTGCCACAGTTTTTCAAAGGCATCCACGCCGCGCATTTTGGACATCACGTCCACGCGCATCCGCAACGCCTCGGGATGTTGACAGCGAAAATGGATGGCGTGGCCGCGCCGCAGAAATTTCACGGCGAACGGTGGGACAGCAATCGCTGCGGCTTGCAGTTCGCCCAGCGCCTTCCGCAGCCGCGCGAGGTTGACGGCGTCGGCGACGATGGCGAGGTCGGTGTCGCGGCTAAACTCGGCCGCGCCGTAGAACACGCACGCCTGTCCGCCCATGAGCAGGGCGCGGACGCGGTGCGCGCGCATCGAAGAAAGGACTTTGCGTATCGGGTTCGGGATCAAGTGAGCCTCCGAGCGCGAGATAGGTCTGCCAGAGTTTCTCGCTTTCCAGCCAGCGTTGAACGGGCGTGAGCCGATACCATTCGGCCCACTCGCCTGCAACCAATTGTTCCGGCTGAATCATGGAGTTTGAATAACAGATTTATGCCTGCCTGTAAACCTCCGCGCCCTTTTCCACGAACTCCTTCGACTTTTCTGCCATGCCCTGCTTCAGCGCCTCTTCCTCGGCGAGGCCTTGTTCGGCGGCGTATTTGCGGACGTCTTCGGTGATCTTCATCGAGCAGAAGTGCGGGCCGCACATGGAGCAGAAGTGCGCGGTCTTGGCGCCGTCCTGCGGCAGGGTTTCGTCGTGGAA
>Ga0181529_10003955_pt1 | contig 16414 bp, 14 predicted proteins | sample PEATcosm2014_Bin_36_FD_119763 | JGI IMG/M metagenome (GOLD analysis project Ga0181529, IMG submission 119763) | Peatland microbial communities from MTU Mesocosm Facility, Houghton, MI, USA - PEATcosm2014_Bin10_30_metaG | ecosystem: Environmental > Terrestrial > Soil > Wetlands > Peat | place...
AAGCGGTTGCTCGAACCCGGGAGGGCCTGGCCGCTAGCCCTGGCGCCTCGGCGCGGAGGGTATCGCGGTCACATGCACGACCCGGGCGGCGATCCAACCCGTCAGAGCGATCACGGCAGGCGGTAAGCGCCTACTGTGGCTCTCCGTTGGTTGGCTGGTAGATCGCGGTTTCATGTGATCCCTGGCTGGTTGCACCAAATGGCGGACGCTTGAGTCCCATGGGACTCGCCTTTCCGCCACCATCGCGGTATACTCCTACCCGGTATGGGTTCAAGCATTTTATCGGGGTCGGACGCCGAAAAAACCAAGCTGGTGCAGCGGCTGGCCCGTATCCGCGGGCAGGTCGAGGCGATGCGGCGGGCGCTGGAGCACGACGCGAGCTGCGCCACCCTGATTCAGCAGGCCACCGCCTGCCGCGGCGCGCTGGACGGCTTCATCGCCGAGATCATCGAGGACCACATCCGCGAGTGCGTCGTCAGCGCCGAAGACCGCGCAGCGGCGGCCAAAGCCGCGGAAGAGTTGATCGAGATCGTTCACTCCTACCTGACCTGACCGGAAAGCTCTGGCCACCGGTGGCAGCGGCGAGCGCGCGAGGCCGCGGACGTTATTCAGCGATGCGTCTCAGCCGATCTTTCCGCCAGCTTTGCCAGCCACTCGCAAAATACGGTGCTGGCGGGATTGGCCAGGGCGTGCTGCGGGAGGTAGGCGAAATAAGTGCGGGCGGGCAGGCTCACCTCGGGAAAGGGTGCCACCAGCCGTCCCGCCGCCAGATCGTCGCTGACCAGCGCCGTCGGTCCCATCGCGACGCCGAGACCGTCAACCGCGGCCTGAATGGACAGGTAGAAGTGGTCGAGCGTCAACGTCGCCGCCGGCTTCAAGGCCGCAAACCCGGCCGCCGTCAGCCAGTCATGCCAGAGCCGCGGCATGGTGTTGACGTGAAGCAGCGTATGCCGCTCCAGGTCGCCAACCGTCGTCAGGGGGTGCCGTTTCGCGAGGACGGGGCTGCAGACCGGTAGCCGGCGCTCGTTCAGCAAGAGTCGTGAGGCGAAGCCGTGGAACGTATCCGGACCACCGCGAATGACGACATCGTATTCCTCCGGCAACGCATCGACAGGCACGTTGGCTGTTGTCAGTTGGACCTCGATGCCGGGATGCTCCTCGCGGAACAGCGTCAGGCGCGGCAGCAGCCAGCGCAGGCTGAACGTCGCCAGGGCATTGACCCGCAGCACCGTTGCCGGCGGCGCGCCCCGCCGCTCCCGGTGTCGCCGCGCCGCCGCCGAGATGCGGTCCAGCGCCGGGCCAACCTCGGCAAGCAGGGTGCTGCCGTCCGGCGTCAGTGCCATGCCCCGGTTCATCCGCCGGAACAGCGCCGGCGCACCGAGCCACTCCTCTAGCAGGTGGACTTGCCGGCTGACCGCTCCGTGCGTCACGCCGAGTTCGGCGGCTGCACCCTTGAAACTGCCGTGGCGGGCGGCGGCCTCGAAGGCGTGAACCGCGTTCAGCGATGGAAGAAGCCTGCGTTGCGGCGGGATGCGCGGCATGATGTGAGTTTTTCTGACCTGACTGCGGAGAATAAGTCGGTTGCCGGCCTGGCGACAGCCGTCCAGGTTGGTGCAGGTGAGATTTTTTCGCCCCGATCCGCCCGCTTGGGACATTGGCGCCATCTGCCGGTCGCGGCGGCGCCACGTCGGAGGAACCACGGTTGAGCCATCGTGCTGTCGTCGCATCCGCCGGCAGGGACTTGCCGGAAGAGTCCCGTGCCCGGCGCACTCTCGTGCTGGCCGGCCTCGCCCACGCGTTGCACGACGGCTTGACCGACATGATCTACGTGCTCCTGCCGGTCTGGCAGGCACAGTTCGCGCTCGGCTATGGCGCGCTGGCGGTGCTGCGCGGCATGTACGTGGGGGCCCTGGCCGCGCTGCAGGTGCCGTCCGGCCATCTCGCACGGCATCTGAATCCGCGCACCGTCCTCGTGCTCGGCACCCTGCTGACCGCGGGCGGCTACACCCTGGCCGGCCTGTCGGGCGGTCTGGCCGGACTATGCGTCTCCCTTGCCCTGGCCGGCGCGGGTGGCAGCACGCAGCACCCGCTCGCCTCCGCCGCGGTATCGCGCGCCTACGGCAGGACGGCACGTGGACCGCTCGGCATCTACAACTTCGCCGGCGACCTCGGCAAAGCGACGCTCCCGCCGGCTGCTTCCCTGCTGCTGACCGTGATGGACTGGCGCGCGGCGCTGTGGGTCATGGCCGCTCTGGCGGGGGTCGTCGCGGTGCTGATCCGCTGGCTCATGCCGCTCGTCGCCAAACCCCCGGTTGCGCCAGAAACCGCGGCGGCACCGGCCCACAAGCCTGCCGCCAGGGGCGGCTTCGGGCTGCTGCTCGCCATTGGCATGCTGGACAGTGCGGCGCGCATGGCCTTCCTGCTGTTCCTGCCTTTCCTGCTCCAGGCCAAGGGCGCGTCGCTGACGGTCGTGGGCCTGGCCCTGTCGCTGGTCTTCATCGGCGGCGCGCTCGGCAAGGCGGCTTGCGGCTGGCTCGGCGCGCGTCTTGGCCTGCTCGCGACCGTGATCGCGACCGAGTGCGGCACGGCGGCGGCAATCGGCGGCGTGCTCGCCTTGCCGCTCATCCCGAGCCTGGCATTGCTGCCGCTCCTGGGCGTGATGCTCAACGGCACGTCCTCGGTGCTCTACGGCACCGTGCCGGAACTCGTGACCACCAAGCGGATCGAGCGCGCCTTCGCTCTCTTCTACACTGGCACGCTGGGATCGAGTGCGCTGGCGCCCGTGCTCTACGGGCGGCTCGGTGACGCGGCGGGGCCGGTCTGGGCGGCGGGTGCGGCAGCCCTGACGGCGCTCGCCGTCGTGCCGCTGATGCTCCTGCTGTCGCCGCGGCTGGCATCGTCCGCGAACGCCCGAAATTCCTGATTCCCGCGGCGAAAGCTCCGCTCCGGGCGGTTCGGGATGGCCGCTCCCCCTACCCCAGCGCCCCCAACGCCTGCGCCAGATCCGCGATCAGATCGTCCGCGTGCTCGATGCCGATCGACAGCCGGATCGTCCCGTCGGTGATGCCCTCGCGCGCCCGCACCTCCGCCGGCACGCCCGAATGGGTCATCGACGCCGGATGGCTCGCCAGCGACTCCGTCCCCCCCAGACTCACCGCCAGCTTGAAAATGCGCAGCGCGTTCAGCACCCGGAACGCCTCGGCCTGCCCACCCTCCAGCGTGATGGAAAACGTCGAGCCGCCGCCCGTGCACTGCGCGTCGTACACGCGCCGCGCCGCGCTGCCCTCCGGCAAGGCGCCCAGCGCATGGACGTGGCGAATCCGCGGGTGCGCGCCGAGAAAATCCGCCACCAGCAGCGCGTTGCGCGCCGCCTCGCGCATCCGCAGCGACAGCGTCTCCAGCGAGCGGCCCAGCATCCAGCAAGAATGCGGGTCCAACTGCGTGCCGATCGCCGAGCGCAGCAGCCGCACCGGCCGGATCCGCGCCCGCGAGCCGACCGCCGCCCCGGCGATCAGGTCGGAATGCCCGCCCACATACTTGGTCAGCGAATACAGGCTGATATCGACCCCATGCGTCAGCGGATGCTGGAACACCGGCCCGAGCAGCGTGTTGTCGCACATCACCACCGGCCGCTGCCCCTGCGCCGCCGCCACCGCCTCCGCCGCCCGCGCCACCAGGGCAAAATCGACCAGTGTGTTCATCGGGTTGGACGGCGTCTCCACCAGGATCACCGAGACCCGCCCCTTCTCCATCGCCCGTCGCGCCGCGCCCAGCACCGCGGCCTCGGAGGTACCGTCGGAAAACCCCTCGGCGGCGATGCCGAAGGCGGCAAAGGTCCGGGTCAGCAGCGTCTCGGTGCCGCCATACAACGGCTGGCTGTGCAGGATCGCGTCGCCTGGCCGGGCGGTGGCGAGAATGGTCGTGGCGATCGCCGCCATGCCGGACGAGAACACCACCGCCGCCTCGCCGCCCTCGTAGACGGCCAGGCGATCCTCGACGATCTCGCTGTTGGGGTGGTTGAAGCGCGAATAGACCAGCCCGGCCGACCCGTCCCCCGGCGGCTCGCGCCGGCCCGAAACATAGTCGAAGAAATCGCGCCCATCCTCGGCGCTGGCAAAGACGAAGGTGGACGTGAGAAAGACCGGCGGCTTCACCGCGCCCTCGGACAGGGCGGGGTCGTAGCCGTAGCCCAGCATCAGCGTCTCGGGGTGCAAGCGGTGGTTGCCGATGCTCAGGTGGTGGCTCTGGTCCTTGGCCATGGCGTTCCTCCTTGCCCCACCAGTATACGCCGATCCGTTCCGGTGGGCTTACTTGGGCAGAACGAACGCGATAGGTTAGCCATTAGCCCGTTCACAGACCGCGAGGCACGCTTGGCCAGACGCCGTGACCCGTCCGCTTCGATCAAGATCATCGACGTCGCCGCCGCCGCCGGGGTGGCGCCGATGACGGTGTCGCGCGTGCTCAATTCCCCCGGGCACGTTTCGGCGGCGACCGCCGCGCGGGTGCGCGAGGCGATCGAGCGCCTGGGCTACGTGCCCAACCTGATTGCCGGCGGACTGTCCAGCCGGCGCAGCCGCATGATCGCCGCCATCGTGCCGACCATCGCCAACGCGATGTTCAGCGACCCGGTGCAGTCCTTTACCGACGTCATGAACCAGGCCGGCTACCACGTCCTGCTCGGCCTGTCCGGCTATGGCGGCGGCGATCCCGAGCGCGACCTGATCCGCGCCGTGCTGGCTCGCCGGCCGGACGCACTGCTGCTGACCGGGGCGACGCACCCGCCGGGGGTCACCCGCCTGCTGCGCGCCGCCGGTGTGCCGATCGTGGAGATCTGGGACGCCGCCGCCTCGCCCACCGACATGCTGGTCGGCTTCGACCATGCCGAGGTCGGCGCGGCGGTGGCCGACTTCTTCGCCGATCGCGGCCACACGTGTTTCGCCGTGGTGGGCGCGGACGACCCGCGCGGGGCGCTGCGCCGGCAGGGCTTCTTCGACACCATCGCGCGCCGCGGCGGCAAGCTGGTGGCCGAGTGCATCATGCCCGCCCCCAACACCATCGCCGACGGCCGAGTCGCGCTGCGCACCATGCTGCCGTCGTTGGGCCCGCGCACCGCGCTGCTGGCTGGCTCCGACCTGGTGGCCTTCGGCGTGATCACCGAGGCGCGCCTGCACGGCATCGCCGTGCCGGAGCGCCTGGCCGTCTGCGGCTTCGGCGATATGGAACTGTGCCGGGAGAGCGACCCGCCGATCACCAGTGTCGGCGTGGACGGCACCGCCATGGGCCGCCTGGCCGCCGAGTGTCTGCTGGCCCGCCTGTCCGGCCATCCGGCGCCCAGCCGCGTGCTGGTGCCGTTCCACATCCTGCCGCGCGCCACCACCTGAGGCCGGGTGGGGAGCGGTCGTTCCCCGCCCTGGACAAACGCCGGCCCGTGGGCAATGAACCGCGGCACAAAACGGAGGGAAGGGGCAAACCCATGAACTACCAGTCGGCAGCCGGTCTGCGCGTCGCGTCCGTCCTCAAGGATTTCATCGAAACCGAGGCGCTGCCCGCGTCGGGTGTGGACGCGCCCGCCTTCTGGTCCGGGTTCGCCGGACTGGTGTCGCGGTTCGGCCCGCGCAACCGCGCACTGCTGGAGACGCGCGACGCCTTGCAGGCGCGCATCGACGCCTGGCACCAGGCGAACCCCGCCCGCCCCATCGACCAGGCCGCCTACACCGCCTTCCTGCGCGAGATCGGCTATCTGGTCCCTGATCCGCCGCCCTTCGCCGTCAGCACCGCCCATGTGGACCCCGAGATCGCCACCATCGCCGGTCCGCAGCTGGTCGTGCCGGTGAACAACGCCCGCTATGCGCTCAACGCCGGCAATGCCCGCTGGGGCAGCCTGTACGACGCGCTCTACGGCACCGACGTGATCGGCGACGAGGACGGCATGGAGCGCGGCCGCCGCTACAACCCGGTGCGCGGCAAGGCGGTGGTGGCGCGCGCCCGTGAGTTCCTCGACGCCGCCGCGCCGCTCGTGCACGCCAGCCACGCCGACGTGGTGGCCTATGCCGTGCGCGGCGGCTGGCTGCAGGCGACGCTCAATTCCGGCGCCAGCACGGTGCTGGCCGACCTCGGCAAGCTGGCCGGCATCCAGGGCGACCCGCTGGAGCCGAGCGTCGTGCTGCTGTGCAACCACGGCCTGCACATCGAATTGCGGTTCGACCGCAACCACCCGATCGGCAGGGACGACCCGGCCGGACTGGCCGACGTCATTCTGGAATCCGCCGTCACCACCATCATGGATTGCGAGGATTCGGTGGCGGCCGTGGACGCCGGCGACAAGGTGGCGGTGTACCGCAACTGGCTTGGCCTGATCCTGGGCAACCTGACCGCCGATCTCGAAAAGGGCGGCCGCACCGTGCGGCGCCGGCTGAACCCGGACCGGACCTATCACACGCCGGACGGCCAACGGTTCACCCTGCCCGGCCGCAGCCTGATGCTGGTGCGCACGGTCGGCCACCACATGTACACCGACGCGGTGCTTGACAGCGACGGCGCCGAGATCCCGGAGACCATTCTGGACGCGGCGGTCACCTCGCTGATCGCGCTGCACGATCTGCGCGGCGGCGTGCCGCTGTGCAACTCGCGCACCGGCTCGGTCTATCTCGTCAAGCCGAAGATGCACGGGCCGGACGAGGTGGCCTACGCCTCCGATCTGTTCGCCGCCGTCGAGGACATGCTCGGCATGGGGCCCAACACCCTGAAGATGGGCATCATGGACGAGGAGCGCCGCACCACGGTGAACCTGCGCGCCTGCATCTACGCCGCGCGCGAGCGGGTGGTGTTCATCAACACCGGCTTCCTCGACCGCACCGGCGACGAGATCCACACCTCCATGGCCGCCGGGGCGATGGTGCGCAAGAACGACATGCGCGCCACCGCCTGGATCGGCGCCTACGAGAACAACAACGTCGATGTCGGCCTGCGCGCCGGCTTGCGCGGGCGGGCGCAGATCGGCAAGGGCATGTGGGCGGCGCCGGACCGGATGGCCGACATGCTGGCGCAGAAAATCGGCCATCCGCGGGCGGGTGCCAACACGGCCTGGGTGCCCTCGCCGACCGCCGCCACGTTGCATGCGCTGCACTACCACCAGGTCGACGTGGCCGCGCGCCAGGAGGAACTGACGACGCGCGCGCCGGCGAAGCTTGCCGACATTCTCACCCTGCCGCTGGCCGACCGGCCGAACTGGTCGCCCGAGGAAGTGCAGCAGGAACTGGACAACAACTGCCAGAGCATCCTGGGCTACGTGGTGCGCTGGATCGACCAGGGTGTGGGCTGTTCCAAGGTGCCCGACATTCACGATGTCGGCCTGATGGAAGACCGCGCGACGCTGCGGATTTCCAGCCAGCACATCGCCAACTGGCTGCGCCATGGCATCACCACCGAGGTGCAGGTCGTGGCAACGTTGAAGCGGATGGCGACGGTGGTGGACCGCCAGAACGCGGGTGACGCGGCCTACACGCCGATGGCGCCGGGCTACGACGGGGTCGCGTTCGGGGCGGCGTGCGACCTGATCTTCAAGGGACGCGAGCAGCCCAACGGCTACACGGAATTCGTGCTGCACGCGCGCCGGCGCGAGGCGAAGCGGGCGGGGCAAGGAACGTGATTCCGTTCATGCCACCCGGATAAACGCCGGGACATTCCGCACGCCTTTCTGACCCCGTTCTGTCCAATTGGGCATTACGGCTGAGAATCCGAGCAGGATCTCAGGCTAAATGGCGCATATCTGCAGTCCGTATTGGCGGTCTTAGCAATTACGCTCGGGGGGACAAGAGCGAGTCGGAATCGTGAGCGCAAAGACATGCATTCTTCTCGGCGTGCCGGTGCAGGATGGCGCCGGCGGGCTGGGATGCGACATGGGGCCCAGCGCGCTCCGCGCCGCCGGCATCGCGCCCGTCATTCTTGATCTCGGCTACGACGTTGAGGACCGCGGCAATCTCGCCCCCGCCCCGCGGCGCGCCGTGCGGCATGGCAATCCCGCCATCAGGCGCCTGACCCAGGTGGTCGCCTGGATCGAGGCCATCCACGCCGCCACCTTCGAGGCCAGCGGCGCCGGCCTGCCCGTCATCCTCGGCGGCGACCACTGCCTGGCCGCCGGCACCCTGCCGGCGCTCAGCCGCCGGGCCGCCGCGATGGGGCGCGAATTCTTCGTGCTCTGGCTCGACGCCCACCCCGATGTGCACACGCTGGAGAGCACCGAAAGCGGCAATCTGCACGGCGTGCCGATCGCCTACTGCGCCGGACTCCCCGGCTTTGACGGTGCCTTCCCGCCGCTGGCCGACAAGGTGACGCCGCAGAACATCTGCATGATGGGCCTGCGCAGTGTCGATCCCGCGGAAAATCGCGTCCTCGGCGCCGCCGGCATCCAGGTCCATGACATGCGCGCCATCGATGAGCACGGCATCCCGGCGCTGCTGCGCGATTTTCTCCGCCGTGTCGGCGAGGCCAACGGCATGCTGCACGTCAGCCTCGATGTCGATTTCCTCGACCCGGCCATCGCGCCCGGTGTCGGCACCACCGTGCCCGGCGGCGCCAGCTTCCGCGAAGCCCATCTGGTCATGGAAATGCTGCACGACAGCGGCCTGGCCAGCAGCCTCGAACTGGTCGAGCTCAACCCTTTTCTCGATGAACGCGGCCGAACCGCGCTGTTGCTGGTCGATCTGGTCGCCAGCCTGCTCGGCCGCCGCGTTCTCGACCGTCCCACCCGGAGCTACTGAGCCATGACCCGGACATTGAATCTGGTGCCCTTCGTCAGCGTCGATCACATGATGAAGCTGGTCAACGCCGTCGGCGTCGAACGGTTCCTGGTCGCGCTCGCCGGCCATATCGCCGAGGATTTCTGCCGCTGGGAGTTGTTCGAGAAAAGCCCCCGCCTGGCCTCGCACAGCGCCGAGGGCGTCATCGAGTTGATGCCGACCAGCGATGGTTCGGTCTATGGCTTCAAATATGTCAACGGCCACCCCAGGAACACCTACGATGGCCGCCAGACCGTGACCGCGTTTGGCGTGCTTGCCGATGTCGCCACCGGCTATCCGGTGCTGCTCACCGAAATGACCATCCTCACCGCGCTGCGCACGGCGGCCACCTCGGCGTTGGCCGCCCGCCACCTGGCGCCGGCGGGAGCGCGCAGCATGGCCATCATCGGCAACGGCGCGCAGTCGGAATTCCAGGCGCTTGCCTTCCGCGCGCTGCTCGGCGTCGACCGGCTGCGGCTGCAGGACATCGACCGCGCGGCGAGTGTGAAATGCCGGCGCAACCTCGCCGGATTCGGCTTCGACATCACCATCTGCGACACCGCGCAGGAAGCGGTGCTGGGCGTCGATATCGTGACCACCGTCACCGCCGACAAGCAATACGCGACCATCCTGACCGACAACATGGTGGGACCGGGGATCCACATCAACGCGGTGGGCGGCGACTGTCCGGGCAAGACCGAACTGCACCCGGACATTCTGCGCCGATCGGAGATTTTCGTTGAATATCCGCCGCAGACCCGCATCGAGGGCGAGATCCAGCAATTGCCCCTGGATTATCCGGTGGCCGAGATCTGGCAAGTGATCGCGGGCCGGGCGAGCGGACGCACCGCCCGCGAGCAGATCACCCTGTTCGACTCGGTCGGCTTTGCCATCGAGGATTTCTCGGCGCTGCGCTATGTGCGCGCCCTGCTCGACGAGTATCCGATGTTCGTGGAGCTGGATCTGCTGGCGGACCCGGATGAGCCGCGGGACCTGTTTGGCATGGTGCTGCGGGCGCTTCCCGTCCCCGCCGGCTGACTCCACGGGTCATCCTTGTCTGCCTATTGCCCAGACGCCCCAGGCATGCTCAGGCTCGATCCCTGAAGAATCGGGCGGATATCGCATGGATGATCTCGACCGCCGGTTGATCGCCGCCTTGCGCGCGGACGGCCGCGCGCCGCTGGCCAAGCTCGCCACGATCCTCGGCGTGTCGCGCGCGACCGTCCAGAACCGGCTCGACCGGCTGATCGCCGAAGGCACTGTGCTGGGCTTCACGGTGCGGGTGCGCCAGGCCGATGACGCCGCCGCGGTGCGGGCGATCATGATGATCGCGGTGGTGGGGAAGAACACCGCCGCCGTCGTCCGGGCCCTGCGCGGCGTGCCGGAGGTCGAGGCCCTGCATACCACCAACGGCTCATGGGATCTCGTGGTCGAGTTGCAAGCCGAAAATCTGGCGGCGTTCGATCGGGTTCTGACCTTCATCCGGTCAGTTGACGGGGTTTCCAACAGCCAGACGAATTTATTGCTGTCATCATATAAGTAATGTCCCCGGATAGAGGAAAAAATGACCGTGGACGATACCGTCATCGTGCCCTTCGATGGACGTCATCTCGACGGAATCGCAGAGCTTATCGTGCCCATCCAGCGTCAGGAATTCGGCATCCCGATCACCTACGAAGACCAGCCGGACCTCAAGGATATCGCTGGTTTCTATCAGCATGGCGCGGGTAATTTCTGGCTGGCCATGGCTGATTCCCGGGTCGTCGGCACGATCGCCTTGCTGGATATTGGCGGGGATGCCGGAGCGCTGCGCAAGATGTTCGTCGCGGCCGACTATCGGGGCGCCGGACCTGCGGTGGCAAAACGGCTATTGACGACCCTGATCGACCATGCCCGCCGTTTTCGCCTGCAGACAATCTATCTGGGGACCACCGACAAATTTCTCGCCGCCCATCGGTTCTATGAAAAAAACCACTTCAACGCCGTCGATCCAGGTGATTTGCCGGACAGTTTTCCCAGGATGAAGGTCGATAGCAAATTCTATCGGCTTGCTTTGTGAAGACCAGGGTTCCGCCCCGGCCATTCCTTCACACGTACCGGTTGACCAGATTCTCGAGATACTCCTGCCGACCCGACCGCGGCCGTGGCTCGATCGCCTCGCGTTCGACACGCGCGGCGATCTCGGCGAGCGAGCGTTCGCCGCCGAGCATGGCGCGCCCTTCCCGGCTCTCCCAGCCCGCATAGCGCGCCGCCAGTTCGCCGGCGAGCCTGCCGTCTTCGATCATCGCGGCGGCGGCGAGCAGGCCGCGGGCGCACACATCCATGCCGCCGACATGGGCGTGCAGCAGGTCCTCCGGATCGATCGACTGGCGGCGGATCTTGGCGTCGAAATTGAGCCCGCCGCTGCCCAGTCCGCCCGCCCGCAACACGTGATACAGCGCCAGCGTCACCTCGGGCACGTTGGTCGGGAACTGGTCGGTGTCCCAGCCCGACTGCGGATCGCCGCGATTGATGTCGAGCGAGCCGAGAATGCCTAGCGCGGCGGCCAGCGCGATCTCATGCTCGAAGCTGTGGCCTGCAAGAGTCGCGTGGTTCGCCTCGATGTTGACCTTGACCTCGCGTTCCAGCCCGTAGCGGCGCAGGAAGCCGTGCACGGCGGCAACGTCGAAGTCGTACTGGTGCTTGGTCGGCTCCTGCGGCTTCGGCTCGATCAGGATGGTGCCGTGAAATCCGATTCGGTGCTTGTGCTCCACCACCAGCGTCAGAAAGCGGCCGAGCTGGTCGAGTTCGCGGCCGATATCGGTGTTCAGCAGCGTCTCGTAGCCTTCGCGCCCGCCCCACAGCACGTAGTTCTGCCCGCCCAACCGGTGCGTCACCTCGAGCACCGCCTTCACCTGCGCGCAGGCATAGGCGAACACGTCCGGATCGGGGTTGGTCGCCGCACCCGCCATGTAGCGCGGGTGCGAGAACAGGTTGGCGGTGCCCCACAGCAGCCGCACTTTCGCATCTTCCATCTTGGCGGCGAACAGCTCGGCGATGGCCTGCAGATTGGCCGTGGACCGGGCCAGCGTGTCGCCCTCGGGGGCCACGTCGCGATCGTGAAAACAGAAGAAAGGAACATCGAGAAGCCGAAACAGCTCGAAACCGGCGTCGGCCTTGGCGCGGGCCAGCGCCATGGCGTCGTCGCCGTGCATCCAGGGCCGGAAAAACGTCTCGCCGCCGAATGGATCGCCGCCGGGCCAGGTCAGGGAATGCCAGTAACACACGGCGAAACGCAGATGCTCCTCCATCCGCTTGCCGAGCACCATCCGGTCCTTGTCATAGCAGCGGAAGGCGAGCGGCTCGACGGCGTCCGGGCCGGCGTAGCGGATCGGCGCGGAGCGGGCGAAAAAGCTGTCGAAATCCGTCATGACAGGTCTCCCTTGAGGGCCGGATAAACCGAGGCTCAGGCCCGTAGCCGCTCCAGCGCCGTCCAGTCGAACGCGATGCCGTGGCCGGGCCGGTCGGGCGCGACGGCCTTGCCGTCCGCGATGGACAGCGGGTCGGCGATGTAGCGTTCCAGGCCGAAGCCGTGAACCTCCAGATAGGAGGGGTTCGGCACCGCCGCCAGCAGATGCACGGTAAGGTCGTGCGCGCCGTGCGAGGTGACGGGCAGACCGAATGCCTCGGCCAGGTGCGCCACCTTCAGGAAGGCGGTGACACCGCCGCAATTGGTCACGTCGGGCTCGGGGTAGGTAACCCCGCCGCTGGCGATGAGATGGCGGAACTCCCAGAGCGTACGCAGATTCTCGCCGGCCGCCACCGGCAGTCCGCCGTCGCGCACGACGCGCGCGTGGGCGGCCATGTCGTCAGGCGGAATCGGCTCCTCCAGCCACACCGGATCGTAGGGCCCGAAGGCACGCGCGGCGCGGATCGCGATGTCGGCGGTCCATTTCATGTTCGCATCAACCATCAGCGGAAATCCGTCGCCGAGATGATTGCGCATCGCCGCCAGGCGTTCGACGTCCTCGTGCAGCCTGGCGCGGCCGACTTTCATCTTGATGGCACGAAAGCCCTTGCCGAGGTTGTCGTCGGTCTGGCGCAGCAAGCCATCGAGCGGCAGATCCAGATCGATCCCGCCGGCATAGCACGGCACGCGGGCATCGTAGCCGCCGAGCAGCTTGAACAGCGGGAGCGCGGCGCGCTTTGCCTTCAGGTCCCACAACGCGATGTCGAACGCGGACAGCGCCAGCACGGTTGGTCCGCCGCGGCCGCCATAATGCAGCGCCCACCACAGGCGGTGCCACAGCGCCTCGATCAGGTCGGCGTCCTGACCGGTCGCCAGTGGCACGATCTCGCGCGCGAGCGTCGCGTGCACCGCCGCGCCGTTCCGCCCGACCGTGACGGTGTAGCCGACCCCCTCCGCGCCGTCGGCGTCGCGCACGCGCACGGTCAGCAGTTCGAAGGCGTCGATGGCGCCATGGGTGCTGTCCGACAGCACCTCCGGCAGCTTCACGCGATAGAAACCCGGCTCCACGGCAACAATCGTCGGCATCGGGCTGGGTCTCCTTCCTGTCGCTGATGCTCCGGCGCGGACGGAAGCGCCGGAGCATCAGATCTTTATTGTGTGGTCTGATTCAGCCGCCGCGCCGCCGGCGCGGCGGTCAGTCGGTCAGTGCGATATTTCTTCCAGCGTGCGACCCCGCGTCAGGGGACCGAACAGCCCGATCGAGCAGACGACCATCACCATGGAGAAGGCGATGAAGATGAAGACCGCCGTCACGCCGAAGCTCTGCAGCAGGTAGCCGATGATCAGGCCCGCCAGGGCCGCGGACAGCCGGCTCCACGAATAGACGAAGCCGACCGCGCGCGAACGGATCCGGGTCGGGAACAGCTCGGCCTGGTAGCCGTGATAGGCGAACGACATCCAGTTGTTCGACAGCGTCACAAAGATGCCGAGCATGATCAGCAGCACCGCGGTGTTCTGCTGCGAGAACGCCATTCCGAAGACGCCGATGCAGATGGCGGCGCAGACGATCTGCCATTTCCGCTCCATCTTGTCGGCGATCAGGGTGCCGAGCAGCGGGCTCAACGGGTTGACCGCCGCGATGATGAACGAATACTCGAAACTCGTGGTGATGTGGATGCCCTTGGCGATCAGCAGCGACGGCACCCAGGAAGCGAAGCCGTAGAAGCCCATCGACTGGAAGAAGTTGAACACCGACATCATGATCGTCCGGCTGCGGTACGGCGGCTGGAAGATCTCGGAGAGATTGCCGCGGTGCGGCGCTTCGACGACCAGGGGTCCCGGCTCCGGCAAGTCGATCTTGAGTTCCGCCGCCACGGCGGTCTCGATCTGGCTGATGATCCGCTCGGCCTCGGCTTCGTGGCCGTGACGCGCCAGCCAGCGGGGCGATTCGGGCACGCGGCGCTGGATCCAGAAGACCACGATCGCGCCCACCGAGCCGATCAGCACCACCCAGCGCCAACCGTCGAACCCCCAGGGCGAGTACGGAACGAGCAGCCAGCCCAACAGCGCCACGATCGGCACCGCGCAGAACGTCACGAACTGGTTGGCGGCGAAGGCACGGCCGCGTTCGCGCGCCGGAATCATCTCCGAGATGTAGGTGTCGATCGTCACCAACTCTATGCCCAGCGCGATGCCGGCGATGAAGCGCCACAGGTCGGCGCCGAAGCCGCTGGCCTGGACGGACAGGATCAGGGTGGCGATGGAATATCCGACCAGCGACCAGACGAAGATGACCCGCCGGCCGAGCCGGTCCGCGGCGGAACCGAAGACGATGGCGCCGACATACAGGCCGGCGAAGGTCGCGAACACGAAAGTGCCGGCGCCGGCCACGCCAAACCGCGCCAGTCCCCCGAAGATACCGAGAGACTGCGGCGTGAACAGCCCGGACCCCCCCATCCCGGGAATCACGTAAGCCGTGAAGAAGAGATCGTAGAACTCGAACATCCCGCCGAGCGATAGCAGCAGGACCATGGTCCAGACGTAGCGGGATGGCGGCAACCGATCCAGCCGGGCAGAGATTTCCGCCGCGTTGCCGGCCGAGCGCCCCGATCCCTGGGGCTGGTTCGGGTTGGACGGCGGGTCCGCCGTTGCAGCTGCATTCATTTCACGCTTCCCATATTGACGAAATGGCGCCCGCTTTTCGGGCGGGCTTTCTTGGCTGGCACTTGCGCCCGCCCCTTTCCGGACAGGTTTGCCGCGCGTCCGCGGGGCTGTTCAGGCGGCGATAAAGGTGTCGTTCCGGAAAGGTTAACGCCGGATCGGAGTGCGCCGCAACGGGGATATGGTCGCCAACGATCCCAGTTCCGTCCGAGAAGCTTGCGCGGGGTCGCGGGACGTCGAATACTTGTCACATGCACCGGTCCGGTGGCTCTCGGTGAACGTTCTCGCCCCCTCGCCTGCGCGCCTCGGCATCGAGGTGGTGCACGATCTGGTTTGCCCCTGGTGCTATCTGGGACTGCGCCGGCTGGTGCGCACGCTGCGCCGGCGGCCGGACTTGCTGACCGACATCGCCTGGCGGCCCTTCCTGCTGAACCCGGACATGCCGCGTGCCGGCATGCCGCGCGCCGACTACGTGGTGCGCAAGTTCGGCGGCGAGGAGCGGGCGCGGCGCCTCTACGCCTCGATCGCGGCGATCGGCCGGATGGAGGGGCTGCAATTCCGCTTCGACCGCATCCGCCGCACCCCCTCCTCGGTGGATGCGCACCGGCTGGTGGGCCGGGCCGCGACCTATGGACGCGCGACGGAGGTGGTGGAGGCGCTGTTCGCGGCGCATTTCACCGACGGGCGCGACATCGGCGACAGCCAGGTGCTGACCGACGTGGCGGTGGCCTGCGGGCTGGACGGGCCGGCGATACGCGCCTTCCTGGCGAGCGACGCGGAGACCGACCTAGTGCACGCCGACAACCTGCGCGCCCACCGGCTGGGCATCAACGGGGTGCCATGCTTCGTCATCGACGGCCGGCACGCCATCGCCGGCGCGCAGGAGCCGGAGGTGATCGAGCGCCTGCTCGACGTGGCGCTGGTGGAAGCCTCCGAGGAATAACCGGCCTACGCCGCCCTGCCCTCGGCGGCCAGGCGGTTCAGCTTGGCCACCACGTCCCGCGCCACCTTCACGCGCTCGAACAATGACATCTCGCGCGCGATGGCCAGCTTGTGGTCCGGGCGCAGCCGGATCGTCCCGCCGTTGCTCGACAGCCAGCGCACCAGCCCCGCCGGGTTGCCGAACACGTTGCCGCGGAAGCCGATCACGATGCCCTTCGGCCCGGCCTCCAGCTTCTCCACCCCCGCCTCGCGGCAGGCGCGCTTGAGCGAGACCACCTCCAGCAGGTTCTCCACCTCTTCAGGCAGCTTGCCGAAACGGTCGACCAGTTCCGCCGCCATCGCCTCGGTCTCGGCGTCGGAGGCCAGGCCGCCGATGCGCCGGTACAGGCCGAGGCGCACCGGCAGGTCGCGCACGTAGACCTCGGGGATCAGCACGGGCAGACCGAGGCCGATATTGGGCGTCCAGTCCCGGTCGTCGGCCCGGCGGCGGCCCTTTTCCGCGCGGATCTCGGCCACCGCGTCCTCCAGCATCTGCTGGTAGAGCTCGATGCCGACCTCGCGGATATGCCCGCTCTGCTCGTCGCCC
>Ga0181529_10003959_pt1 | contig 16384 bp, 14 predicted proteins | sample PEATcosm2014_Bin_36_FD_119763 | JGI IMG/M metagenome (GOLD analysis project Ga0181529, IMG submission 119763) | Peatland microbial communities from MTU Mesocosm Facility, Houghton, MI, USA - PEATcosm2014_Bin10_30_metaG | ecosystem: Environmental > Terrestrial > Soil > Wetlands > Peat | place...
CCAGAAGCGCGCCACTTCATCGACCGAGAGAGGGACGATGGTGAGCCTGGGTTCCTTCACTCTCAGTCTGCTTAGCTCGAACCTCGGGCGGCCCAGGCCCAGCGGCCTTCGGTGGAGGTAAACCTGCTGGAAGCCCGGCGCGGCCGGACAGGTTGCATCCGGGAACTCGTTGCGGATGGCACGATCGGCACAAGCGACGCGGTCGTTGATGGTGGCGGCAGAAGGCGCGGGTTCGAGGCATGACTGGAAGCGCACGTAATCGAGCAAGGTCGATTCGGTGAGGTCTTCCAAGGAGATATCGCCGGTGTGGTGAACGCTCTCCCACCAGCGCACGAAGTACAACAGGCTGTGTGCGTAGCTATAGAGGGTCTTATCTGAAAGACGGCGAACATACTCGCGGTCCAGGAAGCAGTTAATCCAAGCGACGCCCTGACCGGTGTCTTGCTCGACCACGTGAATCGGGCTGTGTGCGCCCGATGGTGTCTTCTGACGTAGGACGCGGAACTTCATGGCTGCGCGGCCTCCACGAGAGACTGGAACTGTTGCGTGTTGCCACCTTCAACGAAGAAGGAGTTAAGATCGTGACCCTGTGGCAGAAGAACGCGCCGGGCAGTGATGCCACGCGCGCTGAGACGCAGAGCCAGTTGCACGGCGGCTTGCTGGCCGCTCTGGTTGGCATCGACATCGAAGGTGAGATAGACGGTGCGCGGACCGTCGCACAGTTCCAGAAACTGGTCCGCGTTGAGATGGGTGCCCAGCGAACAGGCGACGTTGTGAAAGGCCGCCTGCCGCAACACGACATAGTCGAATAGGCCCTCGACAAGAATCACCTCGGGGCAATGCTGTACCTTCTCCCATGCGTACAGGCCACCCTTGGTGCCGGGTAGAAAGCGATGCGCAAAGGCAGCGCCGATACTGCGACCGTAGAGGTTGACGATGTGATCGCCCTGGCGCAGCGGGAAGACGATGCGCTGATAGAAAGCGTCGGAGCCGTTTACGTTGATCAGGCCGACTTGTCGCAGCAAATCGAAGGAATAACCCTGTGCCGTAAGGTGACGACGCAGAGTTCCGCCGGGCGCATAGCCGATCTTTAACTCACTAATCAAGGCAGGGTCATGTAGTCCGCGCCGGTTGAGATAGAGTATCGCTTCCGGGTAGTGATCGAGTTGCTGCTGATAGAAAGCGGCAGCCTGTTCGAGCACGGCGGCGGTGCCGACTGCAGGAGTGGTCTGTGAATCGAGACAAGCGAGGCTCTGGCGGAAGGACAGATTGCGGGACAACTGGATAAAGCGAATCAGATCACCGCCCTGCCCGCAGCCGTGGCAGTAGAAAACATTTTTACGCGTGTTGACATAGAACGAGGGACGGGTCTCTTCGTGCAACGGACAGAGTCCGACAAACTCGGATCGACCCACAGGCTGACCAGCCCAGTTATGCTGCCGCAGATACTCCAGAAGCGGCAACCGCCGCTTGAGTGCTTCGACGTCTTCGCCCACAGCGTTTTTTCGCCTCTGGAGCCCAGCGTAGGCGGGTGATGCCGACAATCCCAGGCAAGGATGGTGGGTGAAAGAGCTTTTTCTCAGAGACGCCACGGCCAGAGATTTTGCAGAACCGGAGTGATCCAGGACAGTGGCGTCGTTTCGTCATCGTCCTGATGACGAAACGTTAGCCAGTGAGCCACGCGGGCAACGGTCTGGCTGAAAAAGGAGGGCACCAGTTGAGAACAGTCCAAGTCACTCCACCAGCGACGGACGGTGGACGGATCAGGCAACCGATCAGGATCTTGAAGCTTGGGTAATGCCACTTCCCACGAGCAGTGCTCCACGAAACGCAACAACAACGCCTGGAAGCGCGCAAACAAGCTGTAATGCGTGTATGGAAGAGAGAACGGCGGAAGGAAAGTGAAGGTCTTCCCGCAATCGATGCAACGGCCGCGATGAATCCAGATCCAGTCGTGGTGCGCGTCGTGCGCCTGCTTGCGGCGACGACCGTGACCGATGATCGAATTCCGTTCACAAACCGGACATCGGCGTAAAATAATCTTGTCGCAGTCTTCTGCCCATTCGGTGGCAAGCTTGCACAGTGGGGCGGGGACTGGGATAAAGAGGATCGTACATCACAGGGGTTCCGCCTCCGCCTCCGACCAGCCAAGATCATCGCCGGAAGCGGAACCCCGCCTCCTGAAGAAAACTCAACTGAAAGAAAATATACCTTCTTATCTACAGGCCGTAGGGCAGGAATCAAATTATTGGCCGGTTATCTCCGCCGTTCCACTCACTGAAAGGAACTCCTTTGTTATCAATTAATTCTGCTGTCCAGAAAGGGCTTGCGGCAACATTATGGGAGACGGATTAAACACAGGTGCTGCCGTATTGCTCGCTTAGGTCGGTAGCAATCAGGGTTGTCCGGGCGTCAGTGGAGAGCACCCGGACGCAGTGGGCTGAGGCAGTCTTGCCTCCGTGGTGAAAGCGACCTGGAAATCGTAGACGGGCGTGGAAACAATGCGGGCGCGGGGGCCAAAGGGCACCCGCGCCGGGTTTGCGGCTAGGCGGCCAGGCAATCCCTGGCTGACTCCAGGGCGAGACGGACGTTGCCGAGTGCTTCCATCGATGGCACAGTTGCGAAGGTCTGGACCTTATAGGTATCCAGAACTTGGTCAACCATCTGTGGGGCCACGCAGGCGGCTAGCTGCCGGGTATGGGTCAGCAGGTCGCACGCTTCGTTGAGGGAGCGCATAATCTGTTGTGCCGCGTCGCCTGAGGGGGTGTCCGGGGCGATGGCGCTCTTTGCTTTGGTGGCGGCGTCGTTGTAGAGTGGCTCACCCAGGGCCTGGATGTACAAGGCCTTCTTGACGAGCAGCTCGTCGCGGGTGGGAGTACTTGCCGTCTGTGCCGCAGGGCAGGTAGTCGGGCCCGGCAAAGGACGCTGCGGGTGCGAACCATTGCCGGTGTTACTGCTTTCGTGAACCGCCAGCGGCTGCGCCGGATTCGCAGCGCCGGAGCGGGGGAGCGCGGCAGCAAGCGCAGCCAGAGCAGCAGGGCGGAATTTATTCAAATCTGTGGGCTGACCGTAGGGGTCGATGTCACACCACAGTTTTTCGACGCGCCTGAGATAGAGGCCGATACCGAAGCACTCGGCCGATCTCTTGAAGGCCTGGGAGTCGGCGGAGGTCAGGGCATTGGCGTCGTCCGACCACATCTCGCCTGTGCCCGAGTTCCTCCCAATACCGGGGATTTCGATTTCGCAGATGAGGGCGATCTTGCCCTTCATCACGCTCTTGCCATCCACCGTAACCGGGATGTTTTCTATTGTGTACTGCTGGTAGGTGCGGCTCCAGCAACCCTCGCCCAGCACGGAGTTCAGTCGGTCGATGATCACGCTTGCCTTGATGTAGGGAACGACAAGTCCTCGCTTCTTGTCCTTGGTCGCCTGGATCACGCGCCAGCGGACGTCGTTGAAGGAGAAGGGTTCGCCGAACTGGGCGATGATGCGTTTTCTCTCGTCGGCGGCCAGGGTGGTAGCCGGCGCCGGATCGGCGGTGAGATCCGGCAGGGAAACCGCATGGCCGCGCGAGTCTAAAAGAATAGAAGATGCCATTTGAAACCTCGTGACCGGACAACAGTCCGGCAGGGAATTGTGTGAAAGGGTTTCTTCTGCTGATGCGAGCTACCCTGAATCTCTGGGACCGTGGCCGCGGCTTCCGGCTCCCGCAGATGCAGAGTGCTCCGGGTCGAATTGACATCGCTGCGGTCAGAAGGCATATACTGCGGCGTTCTGCACAGACTTTGATGTTTCACCTGCATAGGCAATATGAACGAGAACTCAGACATCGATTACGCCAAAGAGTTGATTCGATTGTGCCGCGCAGGCAGGCTGCACGACATTGACAGGTTGATCTCCGAGGGGAAATCGCTCGATATTTCCAATGCGATGAAGCGCGGCCGACAGAGAAGCCTGGTTGAAGTCGCAGTCGAGACCGGATTCCACAGCCTGATAGAACTGATCGCGAGGAACGAGCCATCTCAGTCGGCGAAAGACGCAGCTTTGGGCCTGGCCGTATCGTCACGGAGGCTGGATATTGTTGAACTGCTTCTTGTGAATGGGGCTGATATCAAGGCTGTCCCTCTTGTGGACGTTCTGCTCACCTGGGAGCCCGAGCTGATTCGATACTTTCTCAATCACGGTGCGGACCCTGTGAATGGCCGCCCATTTGCTGAGGCGTTCGGCGCGAAGGTTAGAACAGCGCTTCGTGCTTTTATCGACTATAAACGGGCCCATCCAGAACTGGCAGCACAATTGCAGGAACAGGTTGATTGTGCTCTACGGCACTTTTGCTTTGTGGGAGATTTGAAGTGGGTCTCTTTGTTGATGTGGGCAGGAGCCGATCCGCGCTCTCGTGGTCCGAAGCTGGAGGAGGAGTACACCGAAGACCCGGAATGCTACACCTCAGGGCTGGAGGAGGCTTGTTATTCAGAGAATCCAGACGTATTGAAGAGGCTGAAGCCGGACGCGAGCCGTGACAACCTAGCCGAGCTTCTTCATCAAGCTGCTTTCTGGGGGCGAAGTGTAATGCTCGAGTATCTGCTTGGGATCGGTGCAGTGCCGAATGACAAGATTAATGGTGGATCTTCGGCGCTGGATTCCGCTTTGCGCAACCTCAGTTTCATTCGGATTACTGCTTATACGACAGGTAAACCATCTTCGCAATACGATGCACGGCAGACGTTTGATTGTGTGCGCGAACTCCTTTCTCATGGAGCGATCTGGAGTCCAGACAGCGCATACGAACTGAATTCCTTACGACGAGCGCTGCTGGAGTGTGAGCCCGACGTGACAATCGAGCTGCTTCAACTGTTCAGGAAGCATTGCGCCTGTCCTGCCGAGACAGTTCATAAGCTCCTGGGAACGCCTCGAATGAGAGAACACATGAAGTCTGAAGCCAATGCGCTTTTGCGACTCGGGATTCATTTAGAGGATAGACCGAACAGTATATGGCGGAGATCCCCGAGACGGATTGGGGCCGGCCGATGACTACGAAGTCAGACAGGGAGAGACATATTGAGCGCGGAGGGCGCAATGTTTGAACAATATGACCGCGAAGAGCTCTATCGCAAAGTTTGGGAACGGCCTGTGTTGAAGGTGGCCGAGGAGTACGGTGTATCCGCCGTCGCACTCGGCAAAACGTGCCGAAAGTTGTCTGTACCGGTCCCAGGCCGAGGGCACTGGGCGAAGCTTGCCCACGGACACCAAGGCGCCAAGAAGCTGCCGCTGCCAAAACTCGAAAAGGTCCCCATCATTTATCGTTCTCCGGTTGTGTCGAAGAGGACGGCCAATTCCAACCAGGAAGATCCAGAATTTGCTGCGGTAAGCCAGCTCCTTGCCTCAGGGTCTCTAGCTCCGCCGGACGTCGATCTAACCATTCGGCCGCATCCACTTATCCGATCCACTATCAGTCGTCTTCGGAGTCGCAGCCGAAAGGATGAATTCGGCATCCTTCTCCCGAGAGAACCGGGCGCCCTTGACATCAAGGTGAGTGAAGAGACTCTGGGCCGTGCGTTGCACATCATGGCGCAAGTGATTGCCGTGTTAGAGCGCCAGCGTTTCATCGTGGATGTCTCAGACCAAGGGCAAACATATGCTTTGGTTAATGGTGAACATGTCCGATTCGCGATCGAGGAGCCAGTTTGCAAGGTTGTCACCCAAAAACCGCGCGTGCCGCATCCAACGGACACGTGGGATTACGACAAAGTCGTGACATACGAACCTGCGGGAAAGCTGGTGCTGAGCATTCTCGCTGAGACGTCCGGTCGGGTCGAGCGGCGGAAGCGCTGGAGCGACGCGAAAACGCAACGAGTTGAAAGTCTGATTGCGGGTTTTGTGGCCGGACTAATGCAAACCGCAATCCACATGCGGCGAGACAGGGAGGAACGCAAACGGAGCGAGGACGAGCAGAAAAAGCGATCACAGGAGCGAGCGCAACTCCAGAATGACATTCAGGAAGAAGAAAAGAAACTGGAACAGTTCAACAATTGGGTCGAAGGCTGGGAGCGTGCGGAGCGAATGCGACGCTTCATAGCCGTTTATGCAGAAAAGGCGCGCACGTGGCCCGCGGAGAAGCAATCGAAGCACAGCGCGTGGGTAGAGTGGGCTACTCGACAAGCCGACTGGATTGATCCACTCGTTACTGAAAAGCCGGTGTCTGTATTGGATCGAAAGCACGAACTGAGATGGTGGTGATCCGATGAGATCTCCGCGATTCTGAGCGAATTGTTCTCGATAAGTAGATTGATCAGCTTGTAGACACTGAGGCTTTGTGCAGCCTTCCAAACGCTTTGTCTAGCTGCGAGGGATTCGCCAAGGCTCTGACGTGTTATTGCCCTCGCAGGCTGGCGCCGATCTACCTCCTTCAAGAAGGATTGGGTTGATTGATCCTCGCGGACACGGTCGAGGAGCCGTGTGGTTCTTGGGCGCAGCGCCAAAGCTTGAGGAAGAACCGAATAAGGCGGAATAGGGCGGAATAAGGCGATCTGAGCAATCCCGGACGGAGGCAGCATAAAGACGACCTGCGGAGCTTTGCACAGTTGGTTTTAGGCCGCGTCGACAGGGATGGTTTCGCCAAATGGGGCCACCTGTGAACTGGTGGACACCCAGATCACGGGATAGTGCGGCTCCCGCTCCGGGAAGGAACCGTACAAGTCGGTTAGAAAGACCAGTGCATGCGGGGCGATTCCTTGCTGTTCAACGTGCTCGAATACAGGTGCGAAATCCGTGCCGCCTCCGCCCACCGGTGTGAGTGTTACCGTTTCACCACAGGAATAGACATCGTGGCGGTGGATGAGGGTGTCGAAGTAGAGTAGGTGGACCTTCTCAGGCCTGTGCTCTTCAATCAGCGCATTGACCTCGCCCGCAAACTGGCCCAGTTGGCGTTCGCTGATTGACCCAGAGCAGTCGATGGCGATCACCAGTTCGCCGACACCTTCTCGGCTGATCCCGGGCAGGTAGAATCCCGCGTGGATGAGCCGGCGATTGGGGCGCATCCAGGAGTAGTCGTTCGGGATCGTGGCCGCGAACGCGCGCTGAAACCTGTCTCTCCAGTCGACTTTGGCCTCCGCTGTTTGGCGAAGAGCGCGGTCCACCCCCGCAGGCGTCTTGCCTGCCATGCGTGCGACGGCCACGGCCTCATGCACCGCGGCGCGCCATTCGGTCTCGGCAGCGGTACGCTGGGCATCGGACAAAGGCTGACCGGGCGCCTCGGGATTCGGCGCATCGAGAACCTGGCCGAATCCGCCCGGCGTCACGGGCGGTTGAGGAACCTGGTTTCCGCCGGGGTCTGGCAGGCTCGATTGGCTACCACTGGACGAGTCTGAGGCGCCTGACGAACCCGGCGATTGAGAAGAGCTGGAGTTCGACGAATTCCCGGACGCTTCCTCTTCGAGCCTGTTGTAGATCTGTTCGGCGCTGAGGTTGTGGAAGCGGTAATCGTCCAGGGCGTCTTTTGGTAGTGCCAGGCCGGCATTGAGCACCAGGGGATTGATGGCGTAGTCGGCGGCCTCGTTCCATCGTCCCGGAGCGCGGTTGCCGCGCCGGGTGTGATGTTGAAGGGCGGGGTGCATGACTTCGTGGGCAAGTACCCCCACTAATTGGTCGGGTGGCAACTCATCCACAAAGACCGGGTTGTAGAAGAGGCTCTTGCCGTCTGTCGCCATGGTTGGGATGCTTGGGACAGAAACCGGTGTAAGCCGGAAGATCAGTGCTCCGAAGAAGGAGTGGTCAAGGAGCAGGACGGCCCGGGCTTTCCGGATACGGTCGATTGCGGTCGGTTTCATAGTTGCCATTGGCGCTCCTCGGTGTTCGCCGTCGCACGAGACCTTGATCGCGGCGACGGCGAACGAGAGTTGGTTCAAGCCGGAACGCACATATAGGCAGCCATGTGGTCCAGAATTGCGGTGGTTTCGTCTTCGATGGAATCCTCGGCGCCAGTTGTTTCATTAGGGACCGGCCCTGGGCTGGCCATGTCGGTCTGCGGAGGTTCCGCAGGGTTCTGGTCGATGGCGAGGACGCCGGCGATGATGCGTGCGATCGAGGCGGCGCTGGCAGCTGTCTGCTGGCGCGTTGCCGGGCTGTTGCGCAGCAACTCGGCCGAGTGTTGACATAGCTGCTGGCGCACCTGTTCGGTAAGGACGGCCAAGTTGGGGTCGCCAACAATGTTAAGCCGTGGCAATAGCTCAACGAGGTCGCTGACATTCGAGACCAGCGTCCCGTGGAAGCGGGCTTCCGGGTCCGCCAACCGGCTTGCCATGTGGTTGGTTACCTCATAGAGGCGCATCCACAGGTCGCGCATGCCGACTCCGATCGCCGCGCGAGTGGAAGCGTCGATGTCGCGGGCAATGCGGGCTTGCTCGTCCTCTGACAGGCTGACGCGAAAGTCGTCGCCGGTCGGGATCGGTAGAATCTCCGGCCGGAGAGCAAACTTCTCTTTCACCTTGTCCGCAGGCGGGTAGTCCTTGAGCCGGAACAGGCTGCCGAGCATGGGTTGAGCCTCTTGTACGTAGGTGTCATAGGCATCCAGAAACTCGTCGACCGCATAGCGGAACTCAGCCGCGAAGTCGCGCATCTGCGCGTTGAACTCGAAGTAGAGTTCGGCGGGCAGGATGCGCAGCCCTTCGTCACTCCAGGGAAGGGTGACGCGGTAGAAGTACTGGCGAATGCGACCCGCGATGGTCTGAATCTCGTCGAGTTTGGGTGCTTCGCAAAACAGGCGCTTGTTGTAGCGCCCGGCCTGTTCGTTGGCGCCGTTGAGGGTGGCGACTTCGCGGCTGACCTTGCGGTCATGCTTGCGGGCAGTCCAGAGGCTGATATGAATAGCAGCCAGCATTGCCTTGGTGGACAGATCCATGACGTAACTCCTTGGAGGTTGATGAGGCGGCGGTCTTTAGGCCACCACACCGGCAAACCGGACACTGAAATCGATGAAGGTTGAAGTCCTGGTGATGGAGCTGTCGCGCAAAGCGGCGTCGCGCATGGCGAGCACGTGGTACTCGGCCTCCATCCGGGAAAGGTATTTGCCAGCCTGGCCGATATTTTGGTCGTTGATAACCCGGCCCAGAGCAGTTGCGGCGGCGAGGGCTGCTGACGGGTCATCCGGGATCTTCGTGGTCGTGGGGTTGAGCAGAATCTCGTCGGTAGAGGGCAGTTCGTGCAACAGGCGCAGGAAGGAGAAGAACTCTGCGGCGGCGCCTTCTCCCACTACTCCGTTGAAGATGTGGAGCAGCAGGTCGTCGAGGTTGGAATGTCGGGCGTACCAGGCTTTGAGCACGCGGGAGAGCATTGCCCAGGAGCGCGGTGTCGGCCAAGCGGTAACATCGACTGCGTCACCGGGAGCCAGCAGCAGATTGGGCCGGAAGCGCAGGAAGGCGATGACCTGGGGCAGGATTTTGTGGAGGATGGCCCAGCTGCACCAATCCTTGAGGTCCGGTTCCAGCGCGAGGTGCAAGAAGCGGTTGCGCAGGGGCCGGGGCATGGCAAAGTGAACGCCGCGCTCCGAGGCTGGGTTGCCAGCTGCAAGTATCTCCCAACCGGCAGGCATGACATAGTCTCCCAACCGGCGGTCCAGCACCAACTGGTAGCAGGCGGCCTGGACCATCTGCGGCGCGGAGGTCAACTCGTCGAGGAAAAGGATGCCTTTACCGTCACGAGGCAGGAAGTTGGGTATGAGCCACTTGGTGGTGTCACCGTCGATGCAGGGAAGGCCGCGCAGATCGACGGGGTCCAGCAGAACGGCGCGCAGGTCGATGAATTCGCAGCCCTGTGCGGCGGCCAGATCGCGGACGATTTCGGACTTGCCAACGCCGGGGGCACCCCAAATATGCACGGGGACATGTTCGCTGAGGGCGCAGTGAAGCGCCTCGATGAGGGCGGAAGGAGTCATGATTTACTCGTTTCTCGATTGCGAAGGTGAAGAGGTCGGTTCAGGAAGGCACCGGGGTTGGTAGGTACATAGAGTGTCAATATAGTTCTAATATGGAACTATATTGACCTTGTGTTATTGCGACTGCATAATCTATCCATGCCACGCACTCGCATGGACGAGCTGTATGCAATTGCCGAAGAGCATGATGGTTTGCTCACATCGAAAGAAGCCCGCGCCCTGGGAATCTAAGACTCCGTGCTAGTCCGACTGGCGCAGCGTGGCCGGTTGGAAAGAATGAGCAGAGGGGTCTACCGGATCGCGCATTTTCCGGCAGACCGGCTTGCCCAGTACCGCGAAGCTGTCCTGTGGGCACAGGCAAGTCAAGGACCAGAGCGCGTCGCCCTGTCTCATGAAACGGCCCTGCTGCTCTACGGCATCTCGGACGTGAACCCTGCGCACGTGAACCTCACTGTTCCGATGTCGGCACGGCTGCGGCGGGAGCACCCCGAATGGATCGTGATTCATCGGGCCGACCTCGCACCGCAGGAGATCAGCCAGCATGAGGGAATGCCGGTCACCTCGGTAGAACGCTCGGTTATGGATGTTCTCTCGACAACGCATCGGACGGACATCGCCAGGCAGGCCATTACAGACGCACTGCGGGAAGGACTGCTCACCGCGGCCCAGGCGAGCAGTCTTCGGAGGCGTGTCAATCACCCGGTGCATGGTCTTTCACTTGTAAAAGATGGAAGCAGGGTGAAGTCGAATAAATCTGCGACCACCTGAGCGTCTTGGAGAGACCGTTGCGCTGGGCTTGCGCGGGAACCTCTTCGCCGGAATCAGGCACGTTGGGCCGATGGGGTAGGCGCATGTCCCACAAGAGTTTAGCGCCAATTAAATAGACAAATCGGTTAGCTTATTCTGCGCTCCATGCGGGTCATCTCTTGCATTTGCAAGGGAAAAATGGTATTTTTTTCTTGCAGAATGTATGAGGCATATATGCGCCAAACAATTGAAAATAAGGCAGAATATAGGATTCGAGGAACCGGAAGAGGGTGGGCATTTTCGTCGCGCGACTTTCTGGACCTCGGAGGCCGCCCCACTGTCGATTCGGCGCTCCACCGGCTGGAGAAGCGAGGCGAGATTCGCCGGGTCATTCGCGGCGTTTACGACTATCCGCAGTTCAGCAAGCTCCTCGATCAGCACCTCAGCCCTGATATTGACCAGGTTGCGCGGGCTCTGGCGCGGAAGTTCCGTTGGCGCATCCAACCCAGCGGCTCAACGGCGCTGAATTTTCTTGGGCTTTCCACTCAAGTTCCCGCACATGTCGTCTATCTATCGGATGGACCCGACAGAACTTACCAAGTCGGCAATACAGCTTTGGCTTTCGAACATACAGCCCTGAAGGAAGCAGGGGTTAAGCTCAAGGAGAGCGGTCTGATCGTTCAGGCGCTCAAGGCGCTTGGCCAAGAGCGGATCACGCCAGAGGTCATCGCCAAGATTCGAGCCTGGCTGCTGGAATCGCTGCGCGGCAAGGTGCTGGCCGATACCAAAACGGCGACGGGATGGGTTTACAGCGCAATCCAGCAAATCACTCAATAGGAGCTTCATGGATAGGATCGCCACCGGACCACCCAAAGACAAGCGGGATTTGTTCAGCGAGACGGCAAGCCGGCTCGGCATGAATCCCGCCATCGTCGAAAAGGACTTCTGGGTTTGCTGGATTCTCAAACACCTCTTTGCCGAACCGGCGCTCAAGGGTCAGATGGTCTTCAAAGGTGGCACGAGCCTCTCTAAAGTCTTCGGATTGATTGACAGATTTTCGGAAGACATTGACCTGATCCTGGATTGGTGACTGCTTGGCTACGGCCACGATGAGGGCAACGATCCCTACCAAGCCATCCAATCGAAGACAAAGCAGAGTCGTTACAACCAGGAGATGAACGCCAAAGCCGCGGAGTACATTCGCGGTACGTTGCTCGGTCAACTAAACCAGCTCTTCGCAGCGGTTTCGGGCGTTATCTCGGGTATCGACGAAGACGATCCGCACACTGTGAACGTGTTCTAAAGGGTCTTCCGCCCGACTTTGAAAAGGTCGGCAACCTTCTGCCGGTCCTCGCCCTGGTCGATCAGCTTGCGGGCGTGGGCGATCTGTTGCGGGGTCATTTTCGGCTTGCGGCCGAATTTTACGCCCCGGCGCTGCGCGGCCTTCACTCCGGCGCGGGTCCGTTCGCTGATGAGGCTGCGCTCCAGCTCGGCCAGTACGCCGATCATCTGCCACATGGCCCGGCCTGTCGGCGTCTCGGTGTCGATCTGCTCAGTGAGGGAACGGAATTTGACGCCGCGCTCCTTGAGGTCATCGAGCATGGCGATCAGATCGCGCAAGCTGCGGCCCAGGCGGTCAAGTTTCCAGACGATGAGCGTGTCGCCGTCCTCTAATGCCTTGAGGCAACGGAGCAAGGCAGGGCGCTTGGTCGTGGCTCCTGACAAGCCCTGGTCCTTGAAAAACGTTTTGCATCCGGCCCGCTTCAAGGCCGCTAGCTGCAAGGCTGTACTCTGGTCGTCAGTCGATACGCGGGCATAGCCGTATTTCATGGTTTAATTATGGCCTTGACATTTGACCCATGCAAGTCCTTGAAAACACGGCGCGGCGGTCGTGGGTCAAGACTTACCCTTTGTGGAACACAGCTAACCCGTGAAACGCGAGTAGCATAATTGATGGGAAGCAAGAATGGAGATTGTCCGTGAAAGTTAAGAGACTCTGCCTGTCGTTGTGCGTTTCTGCGATCTCAGTGATGGCCCTCTGCGGCGGAGCTGTGCGGGCTTGGGCCGCGCCTGCGGCAACCACCACGACCCTGGCGGTCACGTCGGGTGGCAGCACGGTAACCACGGTCGCGGCGGGGAGTGTGGTCACGCTGACGGCAACGGTGAAGGCTGGGACCACTCCGGTAACGATAGGGCAGGTGAATTTCTGTGATGCGGCTGCGACGTATTGCACGGACATTCACCTGCTTGGCACGAGGCAGTTAACGAGCGCGGGGACGGCGGTGCTGAAGTTCATTCCTGGAATCGGGAGTCACAGCTACAAGGCGGTCTTTGCGGGTACACCCAACGGTGCCTCGGCAGACTCGCTCAGCACCTCCGGCACAGCCTCGCTGACGGTCACTGGGCTTTATCCGACGAAAACGACAATCGCGCAGAGCGGCGGCGCGGGCAACTATTCACTGACAGCCACAGTGATCGGATCAGGCAGCGCAGTGTCGCCGACCGGATCGGTGTCCTTCCTGGACACAAGCAACGGGGACTCTGTACTTGGGACGGCAGAGTTGGGGACGGGCATAGCGGGGTTGAACTGGACGAACTCATTGAGTCCGGGGACAGGCGGTGAGCCCATTTCTGGAGCAGTGGGTGACTTCAACGGGGACGGCATCCCGGACCTCGCCGTGGGGAACTTTCCCGTCAGCGCGGGCAGCAGCACAGTGGCGGTTCTTCTGGGCAATGGGTACGGAGCTCTTACGCAAGTAGCGTATACCGCGGTGATGGATGGTTACTCGTCCAGTTCTGTAGCGGTGGGAGACTTCAATGGAGACGGTATCCCGGACTTGGCCGTGGCGACAGTGCCTACCGGTAACCATGCAGGCAACGACACAGTGACAATCCTGCTGGGCAATGGGAATGGAACGTTTACACAAGCAGCAAATAGCCCGGTGACGGTGGGCATCTTGCCTGTTTCCATAGCTGTTGGAGACTTCAACGGGGACGGCGTCCCAGACATGGCCGTGGCTAACCAAGGCAGCGGCACGGTAACGATCCTTTTAGGTAACGGAAATGGAACATTTACGCAAGCGGCAAATAGCCCGGTGTCGGTGGGTGCCATCCCCAGCTCTCTAGGCTACGCTTCCACCTCTGTAACAGTAGGAGACTTCAATGGGGACGGCATCCCGGACCTGGCCGTGGCGACAGTGTCTACCGCTGGCCTAACGGGCAACGGCACAGTGACAATCCTTCTGGGCAACGGAAATGGGACGTTTACGCAAGCTCCCAACAGCCCGATAACGGTGGGTGTAGACCCCGTTTCAGTCGCGGTGGGAGATTTTTTAGGTAACGGCAACGCGGACCTGGCCGTAGCCAACTTTGGCGGCACAGTGACAATCCTTCTGGGCAACGGGAATGGAACGTTTACACAAGCAGCAAATAGCCCGGTGACGGTGGGAAGTTCGCCACTCTCAGTAGCGGTGGGAGATTTCAACGGGGACGGTGTTCCGGACCTGGCTATTGCGAACGAGTGCGGTATCGGACCCAATCCCAATTGCAACGTAAATAACGTAGGAACCGTAACGATCCTCCTGGGCAATGGGAATGGAACATTTACGCAAGCGGCAAATAGCCCGGTGACGACTGGGAAAGGCGGGGGATATTTTGGAGCGGTTGGCGACTTCAACGGGGACGGCCTCGCAGACCTGGCTGTTGCGAATAGCATCAACGACACAGTTACGGTACTGCTGTCGCAGTTAACGCAGACTGCGACAGCAACGGCAAGCAGCATTTCTCCCGTAGGCGCAGGGGCGCACTTGATCGACGCGAGCTATCCCGGCGACAACAGCTACACCTCCAGCACCTCTGGCACTACCGGATTGACCGCGCAGGTAGCGACGCCGACGGTAACGGTGACACCTAACCCGACCAGCATCACGACGGCGCAGGCGTTGTCTGTGACAGTAGCGGTAAGCGGCGGCAACGGCAACCCGACACCCACCGGCTCGGTGACGCTGACCAGCGGAAGCTACACCTCAGCGGCGACGTCACTCAGCAGCGGCAGCGCAACGATCAGCATTCCCGCTGGGTCGCTGGCTACTGGAACGGACACGCTGACAGCCAGTTATACGGGCGACAGCAACTACAGTGCGAAGACAGGCACCGCTCCGATTTCGGTTACTGTCGCAGTTGCGCCGGGTGCGAGCCTGACCGGGACCTGGCAGATAACGGGCAAGTCAACTGCATTCGGATTGACTTTCACGGGGACCGGGACAGTCCAACAAACCGGCAGTTCTGTCACGGGGCAAATTACGCTCAGTGGGTCGCCATGTGCTTCAACGGCGGCGCTCTCAGGAAGCATTTCCGGGACAACGGTTACAGTGCAACTTTTGGAAGGCAGTCAAACCGTAAACTTCACAGGTGCGGCCAACTCAGGGCTCACTTCAATATCTGGAACCTATACCGCGCCAAGTGGCGGATGCACGAATGGTGATTACGGAACGTGGACAGCCACGATAACTGCGCCAACTCCTAGCTTGACTGTCAGCGGCATGGCGGTCACTGTCACACCTGGCGCAACCACGGGGAACACCTCCACCATCACCGTGACACCGGCTGGAGGCTTCACCGGCAGCGTAATACTGACAGCCGCCGTTACCTCCAGCCCAACCGGTGCCCAGTATCCGCCCACTTTGAGCTTTGGCTCAACCAGTCCGGTGAGCATTACCGGCACCTCTGCTGGGACCGCCACGCTCACTATCACCACCACAGCGGCAACCAGCGCGGCGCTAGTCCATCCCAAACGCCCTGGAGTTCCCTGGTACGCGGCGGGTGGTGCGACTCTGGCCTGCATCCTGCTTTTTGGCATACCGGCACGGCGGCGTAGCTGGCGAACAATGCTCGGAATGCTAGTGTTCCTCGTGGCCCTCTCTGGCGGTGTGCTCGCATGTGGCGGTGGTGGAAGTACAGGCGGCGGGGGAACAAGCAACCCCGGCACCACAGCGGGAACCTACACTGTGACCGTTACTGGCACTTCAGGCGCGACTACGAACACGGGGACGATCACGCTCACGGTGCAGTAGCCCACACATTTGCTGGACACATCAACCCGCCGCAAAGTCAGGCCGAGCCCCCGTCGGCCTGTTCCATCGTGATTTTTGGCGGCGTCTTCGTGAAACAATAAAAGCAGTAGGATTTTGCTTTTGAAAGGCAGGAAAATGACCAAAGACGACTTCCAGCAGAAAGCAGTCCGCAATGAAACGGAAACCGCCGTTTCTTACGATCTGCGCCCATTTGGAAACGACCAGCAAGAGGCGGCTGCGTTGTTCTTGGGTGAACAAGTTTTTAGGCTGTCCGTGAATGCTCTCAACACCTCGAAAGCCGTTGAACTCATCGTTTCTGAGCAATACGAAAGCACACCTCAACTGGAAGCCTTCACGGAGAAATTAAACGCCGCAGGACAGGCAATTTCCATCAGGAGAGAGGCAACGGCATAGACGGCTTATTCGTCTCACTCTGCCGTTGGTGAGGAACGGAGGTATCTATTAAGGTGCGCGCAAGGCGAATCGCCACGCTCTTTGTGCTGGCTGCGAGTGTCCTCGCTGCCCAGTCGTGGGAACGATCGAAGTGGGAAAACCCGCTGTATGGAAAGACCTTTGATCAGTTCATCTTGAGAGGTCGTTACCTTACACCTCCATCAACCGTCGGTCTGGACGAGCC
>Ga0181529_10003960_pt1 | contig 16382 bp, 9 predicted proteins | sample PEATcosm2014_Bin_36_FD_119763 | JGI IMG/M metagenome (GOLD analysis project Ga0181529, IMG submission 119763) | Peatland microbial communities from MTU Mesocosm Facility, Houghton, MI, USA - PEATcosm2014_Bin10_30_metaG | ecosystem: Environmental > Terrestrial > Soil > Wetlands > Peat | place...
CCGACGATGTGCTGCTGGAGGTCGAATTCGCTCCGGAGCATCGTTTGGCCCTGGAAAAGTTGCTTGCCAGCCTGCCAAGAGAAACGTTCTTGGCTGACGACAGCCTCGGCTGGGTCTACCAGTTCTGGCAATCCAAGAGAAAAGATGAGGTCAACAAGAGTGGCGAGAAGATCGACGGCCGAACCCTGCCCGCAGTGACGCAATTGTTCACTGAAGACTACATGGTGCAATTCCTGTTGCACAACACCATTGGGGCCTGGTGGGCGGCGAAAGAGGGACTTCGGCCACGGATGAAACACGGAACAAACACGGATGAGAAACCAGAGTATTTGAGTGGTGGTATTGATCCGTATTCCATCCGTGTTCCATCCGTGGCTTTGCCTGCCTTTGAATATTTGCGATGGCGGGACGATGGCACGCCGGCTGCGGGCACCTTTGACGGTTGGCCCAAGACGCTGCAACAGTTCAAAATGATTGACCCTTGCTGTGGCAGCGGGCATTTCCTGGTGGCCGCATTCAACCTGCTCGTGCCTCTAAGGATGCACGACGAGGGGCTGACGGCTCGCGAAGCCTGTGATGCCGTGTTGCGCGAAAACCTCTTTGGTCTTGAACTTGATCCCCGCTGTACGCAGATTGCCGCATTTGCACTGGCGGTTGCGGCGTGGAAGTTTCCTGATCTCTCCTCTCCCTCTGGGAGAGGGGCAGGGGGTGAGGGCCAACCGCTTGGCTACCGCGACCTGCCGACGCTGAACATTGCCTGCACAGGGATCGGCCCGCAAGCAACCGAAGACGAATGGCTGAAGTTGGCCGAACAATCTGTAGGTCGGATTGCCAATCCGTCTTGCAAGCCGATGACGGTGTTGTCGCGTGAGCCGATCCTGAACGGATTGCGGAATCTCCATGCCCTCTTCTCTAACGCCCCAACGCTCGGGTCGCTCATTGACCCGAACCAACTGTCGGCGGACCTGATTACGGCCGACTACGAGACATTGCAGCCGTATCTGGCCGCTGCCCTGACGGCCGAAACCACCGACGACGATGCGCACGAGCGAGCAGTCGCCGCCGCGGGGATGGCCAAGGCGGCCGAGTTGCTGGCGGCGCAGTACACGCTGGTTACAACCAACGTGCCGTACCTGGGGCGAGGCAAGCAAAGCGACGTAATGCAAAACTATCTTGATGTTCACTACAAGGAAGGCAAAGCTGATCTCGCAACCGCATTCGTCTTGAGGTGTTTGGATCTGTGCTGTCGTGGCGGCAGCGCCGCCTTGGTTACTCCACAAACATGGCTTTTCCTTACTACATACAAGAAGCTTAGGGGACGACTTTTCGTAGATCGGAAGTGGAACGCCGTTGCGCGCCTTGGCCCGAATGCGTTCCAAGACATGAATTTTTGGGCGGCAACAACTGCGCTGACCATAATATCGGCCACAACACCAGCGGACACGTCAATGTTCTTTGGGATCGACGTTTCCGTTGTCAAGGAACAGGTGAGGAAGGCCGCGAGACTAGCAAACCTTGAGCCTGCGCCGGGAAAGATGGTAAAGCAAGCTGACCAGTTGAAGAACCCCGATGCTGCACTTTCCTTTGAATTGAATTGCGGGGCAACTCGGCTATCTGAGTATGCGAACGCGACGCAGGGTATGGGCACGGGCGATCTACCGAAATATCTCCGGCAGATTGTGGAATTGCCAACAATCAATGATGACTGGAATTACTTCCAAACAACGCCGGATACACCAGGATTTTCGGGCTGCGAAGCGATAATTCGTTGGGAAAGGGGATTTGGTGAGTTAGCGAGAATTGGAACTGCGAGAAAAGGATTACAGGTTGTTGGGAAGCGAGGAGTGGCAATCGCCGTTACCGGATCACTGCTTTGGTGTCATTTTCTCGGCACACGTTTCGACTGTACCATCGGCGTTTTGATTCCCAATGACGAATCACATTTGTTGGCAGTCCTATGCTTTTTGAGTGACCCCGCATTTAAAGCAGCCGTGCGCGCGTTAGATCAGGCAGTTTCCGTAACGGAAGCGAACCTGCTAAAAGTTCCTTTCGACGTCGCTCACTGGCAGAAGGTCGCAGCGGAGAAGTACCCCAACGGCCTACCCGAGCCGGAGAGCGACGATCCAACCCAGTGGCTTTTCCACGGCCGGCCGGAGGAATCAACCGCGCCGCTGCAAGTGACCCTGGCGCGATTGCTGGGCCATCGCTGGCCGGCGGAACTGGACGCCGAGATGCGGCTGAGCGAACGGGCACGGGCACTGGTCCGGCGCTGCGACGAATTATTGAAATTCGCCGCCGACGACGGCATTGTCTGCATCCCGGCCATCCGCGCCGAACCGCCCGCGGACGAACGACTCTTGGAAGTCTTGCGCGCGGCCTACGGACCAAAATGGTCGAACTCGCTGTTGCACGACCCGCTCAGCAACAGTTGTAAGACGGATTGGCAATCCGTCCTACGCTCCAAGCCGGGCACTACGCTCGACGATTGGCTTCGCAATGCATTCTTTGAGCAGCATTGCAAAATGTTCCAGAACCGCCCGTTCATTTGGCAAGTATGGGATGGCTGCAAGGATGGCTTCTCGTGTTTGCTGAACTACCATAAGCTCGACTACAAGACGCTCGACAACTTGACCCACGCGTACCTTGAGGCTTGGATTAAGAAACAGGCGGGCGATGCGAAGACCGGGAAGGTCGGGGCCGACTTGCGTCTGGCCGCCGCACAGGGATTGCAGGCGAAGCTAAAGCTGATACTGGCCGGAGAGCCGCCCTACGACATCTTCGTTCGTTGGAAGCCGCTCCACGAGCAGGCAATCGGCTGGAACCCCGACCTGAACGACGGAGTGCGAATGAACATCCGGCCGTTCGTTGAGGCCGGCATCCTGCGAAAGGTCCCGAACATCAAGTGGACCAAGGATCGTGGCAAGGAGCCGGAGCGAGACAAGGACGAGTACCCTTGGTTTTGGAACGACGATGAGTTCGTCGGTGATCGCGTCAACGACGTTCACCTGACCAACGTTGAAAAGCAGGCGGCACGGATAACCAAGTCCGCCGCGGATGGGCACTGATCAAACACGGATAAGGAAGAACGGGGGCGAACCCCGCAACCTGAAAGGCAAAAAGGAAAAACAGTGATTACGTCAGTCACGATTGAGAACTTCAAGAATCTTCGGCATCTCGAAATCGGCCTGAATCCGCTGACCGTGTTTGTCGGGGCCAACGGGAGCGGCAAGACCAGCGTACTGGAGGCGCTGGATCTCGCCGTACGTGTGGCAAGCAGCCCTCATAAGGGATTGCCCGTTGACAAAACACACTGCGACTGGTTGTACACACGCGGTGGCGCAGGCAAGCTCTCCGTTACATGTACTACTACCGGCGGAACATTTTCGTTTGCCGCAGCCCCCAGCAAGGAGCATCCCCCGAAACAGGCTGATCTTCTCGGAAAGGGGCACTGGCGGTTCAACGTGTCGCCAACCGACGCTGGTCTATTGAAAAACGCGCTGCAACCCGCGAGGCCCATGGTGTCTGTGCATTTGAACGCCGCGCGGCTTGCCAATGCTTTCTATTCCGACCGAACTCCACCGCGCGTTGAACCCGACGGCACTGGTCTCGCATCAGTGCTCGCCTACCTTGCCCTCAACAGCCCTGAAGCATTCGATGAGCTGATCTTGCACATGCGAGAGTTAATCCCGCATTTCAAGCGGATTCGGTTCCGGAAAGAACCGATCAACCGCGTGGAACAAGAGTTGATTCGCGTGGGTGATCAGTCCATGACGCATCAGACAAGGCGGGTGTACCAGGGCGAAGCGATGATATTCGATTTCAACAATGCGGAAGACCTCTCAGCACATACGGTCAGCGAAGGCACGCTGATACTGCTGGGCCTGCTAACGGTCCTGATCGGACCGAACCACCCCAACATCCTGTTAATGGACGACATCGAACATGGATTACACCCTCTGGCACAAAGGTCGCTACTGGCGGTCCTCAGGCAAGTAATGCAGAGATTTCCCGAGCTGCAAATCGTCGCCACTGCGCATTCTCCCTACCTGCTGGATCAGTTGCGGCCCGAACAGATTCGACTGATGACGATCGGAGACGACGGCTATTCCGTCTGCGGCCGTTTGGAAGACCATCCGCAATTCGAGAAGTGGAAAGATGAAATGGCTCCGGGCGAATTGTGGAGTCTGTTCGGCGAGAAGTGGCTGGTCGGCGGAGGAACGAGCAAATGACCAAGCAGTTCATCGTCGTTCACGAAGCCGAAGCCGACTTTACCACGGCGACCGAGCTTGCCGATCGAGTGCTTGTGGCCGAGATCGAATGGCTGGACGACACCCTGCTGGACACGCAGCGGCAGTGGGTTCGCGACGATCCGTCAGGCAATCGGATGGCATGGACATCGGTTCCCAGCCTCGCAAGGGAACTTGGCCTTTCGGTGCGCGGCCTTTTTGGCGACGGCCCGGCGATGCCGGACGCCAGGGCCGCGCGACGTGCGATCGCCTACATCCTGCGAAGGTTTGACACGGTCGATGCCATTTTGTTGATTCGAGATATGGACAACGTGCCGCAGCGGCGCGATGGGCTCAAGCAAGGGAGGGACTTTTTCCCAAGATCGACGCCAATCGTAATTGGCGCGGCAGACGTTGAGCGAGAGAGTTGGGTCATTAGCGGATTTGAGCCGAAGAACGCCGATGAGCAAAGCACCCTGGCCGAAGAGTCACAAGCGTTGGGGTTCAATCCGTGTCGATGTTCCAATCAGCTTTTTGCGTGCAGCGAGGACCAGGCGAAGAGGAGCCCGAAGCGCGTTCTTGCGGCCTTGACCGGCCGCAGTTGGGACAGGCAGCGGGAGTGCTGGCAATTGACACCGTTGGCAGTGCTGGAAGAGCGGGGTGGCGGAAATGGTCTTAAGGATTATCTCGGCGAAATTCGACAATCCCTTGTGCCCCTGATTACGGGCTATCTTAAACCGGCACAGCATTAGCAGAAGGAAAGCCATTGGCACGAAGCGAGCCGGCGGCGAAACAAGGAACGACAAAATGAGAGCATGGGAGACTTCCACGTGGCCGAAGCGAAGGGCATGACACTCGCGGAACTCGAAGCGCTTATCGCCGAGAGCAAGGGCGAGTGGGAACACGTCGAGTTTAAGAAATCGACCGGCGAGCTTCACGCGGGGATGCAGACGTTGTGCGGCTTCCTCAACGGCAGGGGCGGGAGACTGCTGTTCGGCGTCACGCCCGCGGGCAGGATCCAAGGCCAGGATGTCAGTGACGCCACCTTCCAGGAAGTGGCCAATGCCATCCGCAAGCTCGAACCGCCCGCCAGGATCGACCAGACCCGGATCCCCATTGCGGGCACAAAGGAAGTCCTGATGCTGCGAACGACCGAGCAGGCGGACGGACCTTATCTGTTCGACGGCAGACCTTACCAACGGATCGGGAACACGACTTCTCGGATGCCGCAGGCGGAATACGAGCGGCGGCTGCTGGCGCGTGCAAAGAACCAGCAGCGCTGGGAAGATCAGGTGGCCGAGAAATATACGCTGGCCGATCTGGACATGGCCGAAGTCGAGCGAACGCTGCGGGCCGCCGTGCATCAGGGCCGATTGGAGAGCGCGCCGTCTGATCCCGTAGAAGGCCTGGACCGACTGCAACTGCGCGTGGAAGGCCAACTCCTGCGGGCGGCAGTCGTGCTGTTCGGCCGCAAGCAAATGCCGCACTACCCGCAGTGTGCCCTGCGCTTGGCGCGTTTCAAGGGAACCGACAAGACCGAGTTCCTCGATAACCGGCAGTTGCACGGCCACGCCTTCCAGATCCTGGACGAAGCCATGCACTTCATCCTGAGGAACATCCCGATTGCCGGTCGCATTGAATCTGGGAAGTTGGAACGGCAAGACACGCCGCTCTACCCGCCGCTGGCGCTCCGCGAAGCCCTGGTCAACGCCCTCTGCCATCGAGACTACTCGATTCCGGGCGGGGCCGTTTTCGTCGCCATCTATGACGATTGCCTGGAGGTAAGTAGCACAGGTTTGTTGCCCGCGGGCATCACGGTCGCCGACTTGAAGCGCAAGCACCTCTCGGTCCTGCGCAATCCGCTCATTGCCGGCGTCTTTTACCGGCGCGGGCTGATCGAGCAGTGGGGTCGCGGGACGGAGAAGATCGTGGACTGGTGCGTGGCAGCCGGTCAACCGGAGCCGGAGTTTGAGGAGCAGGCCGGCGCGGTCGTGGTGCGATTCCGGCCGAGTGGTTATAATCCGCCCTTGCGGACCAGCCATAATCTCACCGACCGGCAACGTAGGATTCTGTTGATTGTTGCCGACGGGGCCAAGTGGAGCTTCGGAGATATTTACAAGCGGTTACCGGATTCTCCGCCAAAACGGACTGTTCAGGCAGAGCTACGCCTCTTGCGTGACCTGAAACTATTGGCATCTCAGGGACGTGGCGGGGCGGCGCGGTGGTGGCTACAAGACAAGATCGAGTAGCGCAGAGTTGCGCAGAGTTGCGCAGCGTAGCGCAGAGTTGCGCAGAACAATGTACAGTTCATCCCGACTGGCTGGTTTTCGAAGGCGTGGGGCAGGGGACCTCCAAGAGGCATCAAGAATGAGGAAGAGGAAGGAAGCAGAGTTAGGACGAGTAAGGAAGTTGTCATTTCCATACCCTTCTGCCGGTGCATTAACCGATTTTACTGGGTAGGAACAGAAGGCTGCAAACCACAATGCCATCAAACACCGTTTTTGACGCGATCCTGTCGTCGCTCCAGGCCGCCGCCGACTATCACAAGGACGACGCGGTTCAGCCGGCCGCGATCCTCTGGACCGACGAAAAGCGGGAGTGGGAACGGCTCGTGCCCCGGCTCCGCATGGTGCTGCCGCATTTTCTTGTCTTCGGTCCCTACGACCAGGCCAATCGCACCGGCCCGGCAATCTGGCTCCGTTGTGTCCTGGCCGGCAAGGTTCCCGATGTCACCTGGCCGGCCGGAAGCGTGCCCATCCTTTACCTGCCGGGCGTCAGTCGTGCCACGCTCCGGGCCACTGAGGAATGCCCGAACGATTTGAAGCCCCTGGCAGAATTGCAGTACAGGGGCGTTTTCTGGTCGCAATTCAACGGCAAAGACTGGACCGTCACGGCCTTTCTTCAAACGAATCACGGCGGGCTGCAACTGAAGATCACCCGAGACAACGCGACGACGGCCTCGATTCGCCGCGCATTGGAACAATTGGTCGATGTGCCGGTTGCCGAACTTCAGGCCAAGGCCGGGGCACCCGGCGGGTACCCTCTTGCGGGTGCGGGTCGCGGCGAATTGAATAGCACCTACTTCGATTCGCTGGTGAGCGACGACCTGGTGGATGACCTGCTCTCGTGGCTCGCCGATCCGAAGGGCTCGCGGGACCGCTGGGAAACGAACCGTTGGGAGATCCTGTCCAGCCGCTGCATTGCCGATTACGGATTCGACCCTGCCCGTGACGGTGAACTGGTCGGTGCCGAGAAACTCGGCCTGCAAGAGAAGGCTGTCTGGAAGACCGCCTGGAAGCGATTTGCCGTTGCTCCGCTGCGGTACGCCGGACTTCTGGACCTTCTGCGGAAGGCCAAGCCGACCACAAAGGCGAGCGATTTGTTCGCGTCGCAGCGGGTCGAGTTCTGGCCACAGGACAATGAAGCCGAAGAAGCCACGCTACGTGAGTCCCTCGCGGCGATTCCTGCATCCTCGGTGGCCGAAGCCCGCAAGAAGCTGGCGGATCTGGACAAGAGCCATGCTCAGCGTAGGGAGTGGGTTTGGGCGAAGCTGAACCGTTCACCCCTTGCCCATGCGGTCCAGCATCTTGCCGCACTGGCCGAATTCACCCAAACCGCTCTCACCGGGGCGACAACGGCCGATATGGTAAAGGCATACACCGAAGGTGGATGGCGGGCCGACGCGGCGGTGCTGGACGCCCTGGCCGCCGTGGCACAGCCGCCAGACCGCGAAGCCGTGATGGGGGCCATCAAGCACGTCTATGCTCCCTGGCTGCGGGACGCCGCGGAACTTTTCCAGGAGCGGGTCAAGCAGCAGCCGTTGCCAAGCCGAGACACGCCCCGCCTAGCCAAAGTGTCGGCGGGCACTTGCGTGCTCTTCGCCGATGGTTTGCGGTTCGATGTGGGCCAAAAGCTCCGTGCCGCCCTGGAAGCCAAGCTCGGCAAAATCCAGAGTCAACATCAATTCGTCGCTCTGCCGTCGGTCACGCCGACCGCAAAGCCGGCCGTTTCTCCCGTGGCGGACAAGATTATTGGGTCGGAAGCGGGAGAAGAGTTTCGCCCCTGTGTCGATTCGGGCGGCAAGGACCTGACGCCCGACCGGTTTCGCAAGCTGTTGGAGGATGAAGGCTATCAGGTCTTGGCGGCGGCCGATACAGGCAACCCGACCGGCCGTGGCTGGACCGAATTCGGCAATCTGGATTCGACCGGCCACCAGGAAGGTTGCGGTCTGGCCCATCGGATTGCCGAGTTAATCGCTAGTCTGGTGTACCGCGTCGAGTCGCTGCTGGCCGCTGGTTGGCGGGAAGTGAGGATCGTGACCGACCACGGCTGGCTGCTCCTGCCCGGTGGCCTGCCGAAAACGGATCTGCAAAAATATCTGACGGCAACTCGCTGGCGACGATGTGCCGTAGTCAAGGAGTCGGCAGACGTTGACGTTCCGTGTTTCCCGTGGTTCTGGGCGGACAAGGTGCGAATCGCTTGCCCGCCGGGAATCGGCTTGTTCATGACCGGGGAAGAGTACAGTCACGGCGGCCTGAGTTTGCAGGAATGTGTGGTCCCGCAACTTACGGTCTTGGCTGCCGCGCAACCGGTTGTTACGGCAAACATCGCAAGCGTCAAGTGGACTAGACTGCGATGCCGGGTCAAGGTTGCGGGACAATTTGCGGGCTGCAAGGTTGACCTGCGAGACAAAGCGGCCGACCCGACCACTTCACTGCTGATCGATATGGGGCTCGACCCGTCCGCGTTCGAGATTTGGGCGAAGACTGTCGGCACGGACGGCAATGTCTCCCTGGTCGTTCAGGACGACACGCGCGAGGGGAGCGCCGCCACGCTTGTCTTGCTCGACGCGGCAGGCAACGTCATTGACAAGAACTTGGTGACGGTTGGCGGTTAAGACCGTAAGACGGATTGGCAATCCGTCCTACAAGGGGAAAGCATAATCAATGGAACTGGACCATCTCGATAAACTCGCCGCGGAAGCGTTCGACGGATACATCGTCCGCAAGGACCTGGTGCGTAAGTTTGCCCGCCAGTATCCCGTGCCGACCTACGTCTGCGAGTTCCTCTTGGGCCGGTACTGTGCCAGCGTCAACGAAGAAGAAATCCAGGAAGGGCTGCAAATCGTCGAGCGGCAACTTCGCGATCGGGCCATCCGCAGCGGGGAGGAAGAACTCTTCAAGGCCCGTGCCCGTGAAACGGGCATGGTGAAGATCATCGACATTATCTCGGCCCGGCTGGACACCAAGAGCAACGCCTTCCTGGCAACGCTGCCGAGTCTGCAACTGAAAGACGTGAGCATTGACGACCGCATCGTTCACGACAACGAGCGGATGTTGACCGGCGGCTTCTACGCGGAAATCGACCTGAGCTATGACCCTGTGATTGCGGAGGAGAAGAACGGAAGGCCGTTCACGGCCTCGGCGTTGCGTCCTATTCAACTATCGAAGCGGGATGTTCTGGACAACTTGTATGCAGGCCGGCGGCGGTTCTCGACGGACGAGTGGAAGCATTTCCTGCTCCGCAGCATTGGCCTGGAGCCGACGGCGGTCACGGCCCGCAACCTCGACGCCTTGCTGATTCGGATGGTTCCGTTCGTTGAGAACAACTACAACATGGTGGAACTTGGCCCACGGGGCACCGGCAAGAGCCACCTTTTCCAGCAGATTTCGCCTTATGCCCACTTGGTCAGCGGCGGAAAGGCGACCGTGGCCCGCATGTTCGTGAATATGTCCAACGGTCAGCGAGGACTGGTTTGCCAGTACGACGTGGTCTGTTTCGACGAGGTGTCGGGCGTGTCCTTCGACCAGAAGGACGGCGTGAACATTATGAAGGGCTACATGGAGTCCGGGGAGTTCAGCCGGGGAAAAGAGAGCATTCGGGCCTACGGGGGGATTGTCATGGTGGGCAATTTCGACGTGGACGTGCAACACCAGCAGCGAATTGGCCATCTGTTTGGCCCGATGCCGCCGGAAATGCGAAACGACACGGCGTTGATGGATCGAATCCACTGCTACCTGCCCGGCTGGGACGTGCCGAAAATTGCCGAACCGCTCAAGACGAACCATTTCGGCCTGGTAAGCGACTTCCTCAGCGAGTGCTGGAGCCGGCTGCGAAGCCAAAGCCGAGCGTCTGTCCTTCAGGGGCGGGTGACTTTCGGCGGGGCACTCAGCGGCCGAGACCAAAATGCCGTAACGAAGACCATTAGCGGCCTGCTCAAACTCGTTCATCCCTGCCCGGACGAACCAATTTCCGACGAAGACCTGGAATGGGCGATTCGGCTGGCATTGGAGTGCCGTCGCCGGGTCAAGGAGCAACAGAAGCGAATCGGCTCGGCCGAGTTCCGCAATACGCAGTTCAGCTACACGCTGGGCAAGGATGACGTCGAGAAGTTCGTCGTCACGCCGGAATTGCAGAGCGAAGACCATATTGGCCGCGATCCCCTGCCTCCTGGCCAAGCCTGGGCGATTAGCCCTGGCGGGCAGGATGAAGGCTCCGGCCTGTACCGAATCGAAGTCACCGAAGGCCCCGGCAGCGGCGTTCGCATCTTGAACCGGCCGGCTCCACCGGCTTTTGCCGAATCGGCGAAATATGCGGAAGCGAACCTGTATTCACGGGCTGCCGAGCTTGTGGGCGACCGAAATCCTCGCGAACACGAGTTTTCCGTCCAGCTTCGGGCCTATGACGCCAGTAAGACCGGCCGGGGATTGGGCATGGCGGCTCTGGTGGCGATGTGCAGTGCCCTGATCAACAAGAGCCTCCGCGGCGGGGTGGTCGTTGTCGGCGGCTTGAACCTGGGCGGCTCGATCGACCCGCTCTACAACGCCATCGACGTGGTGGAAATCGCCGTCGAGCGGGGTGCGTCGGTCGTCCTGATCCCCGTGTCGTCGCGAAAGCAATTGTTCGACCTTTCCGATGACCTGGCAACCAAGGTCACCGTGGTCTTCTACAACGACGGCCGCGAAGCGTTGATCAAGGCGATTTCGGATTGACGTAGGGCTGCTATGATGATGGCTGTATTTGACGGCGTCGCATTTTGCGACAAGCACTCTTTGCAGGAACAGTGTTCGCATGGATCTTCGGCCCAATCCTCCCTTGATGGAAGGCCCGCCCGGCGCGCTGACGCGCGTCGACGGCAGGGAGTACCTTTATTTCGGCGGCACCGGTTACCTGGGACTGGCCGGACATGCGGAGGTAATCGCTGCGGCCTGCGATGCCCTGCGCCGCTACGGCATTCATACGGCCACGAGCCGCTCGGGCTATGGCAACAGTCCTCTGACTTTGGAAGTGGAACGCCTGGCCGCCGAGTTCTTCGGCGCGGCGGGGGCCTTTTATTTTGCCTCCGGTTATGTGGGCAATCATATTCTCATACAGGCCCTGGCCGATCGCGCCGATATCGTACTAGCCGACGAATCGGCCCATTTCTGTCTTGCCGAGGCGAGTCATCTCTTGGGTCGGCCGGTTGAAAACTTCCGCCACCGCGATCCCGATGATCTGCGGCAGAAACTGCTTAAGCACGCGGGCCGAAGGCCGCTGGTGCTGACCGACGGCGTCTTTTCACTCTCGGGCGCAGTGGCCCCGATCGATCGGTATGCGGAGATCCTGCGGGAATGCGGCACGGCAACGCTCTTGATCGATGATGCCCACGGAACCGGCACGATCGGTGTCAATGGCCGCGGTTCGCTGGAGCATTTGGGGCTGTGGGGCGCGGAGATCAATGCCGATCCGGACCGGGATGGATTGGGCATCTATGTCTGCGCCACTTTGAGCAAGGCGATCGGTGGATTTGGAGGAGTGCTGGCCGGCAGTGAGACGCTGCTGAAGCGCGTGGGGCAGACGTCGCATTACTACGAAGGGGCCGGCGCTCCCATGTCGGCCGCCTCAGGGGCGACGGCCAAGGCATTGGAAATCGTGCGCGGCCAGCCGCAACTTCGCCAGCGACTGGCCCAGAACGTGCAGCGGCTGCGCGGCGGTCTGAGGGCGCTGGGTCTGGCGGTGGACAATTGGCCGACGCCGATCGTCAGTCTGTCGATCGGCGACGGCGCGAACATGCGGCGGATTCACGACGAACTTCGCCGCAGCGGCATCATTGTGCCCTATTTTGCCGACTACTCCGGCGCTGGTCCGGCCGGCCGCTTGCGGATCGCCGTCTTCGCCACGCACACCGTGGAGATGCTCGACCGGCTGACAGCCGAGTTGCAGCAGATAACATAGACCAGAACATGTCCCCTCTCCCATTCTGCCGACCATGCGTACATGGTGCCCGACAGCAGGCGGCAGAGGGGAGACTTCTCGGATCGCCGTCAATTCTTGACATCGTAGCACTGTAGGACGTCCTGGTCGCGAAGGTAGAGTCGCCCGTCGGAGATGACCGGATGGGGCCAACTGTTCTTTTCGCTGCGGTCCGGCGGGTTGAAGTGCCCCAGTTCCTTATAGCCGTCGGGCGACGCTGCGATGATGGCCACCGTACCTTCGTTGCCCTCGGCCCGCAAGTACAGCAGTCCGTCGGCGTACGCCAGCGATCCCTTGCCGACTTTGCCCTGTTGCCGCCAGACAACCTTCCCCGTCTTGAAATCCTGGCAGACCCAGCCTTTGCCGTCGGAGAACCCATACAGATACTTGCCCACGAGCACGACTCCCCCGTGATGGTTTGCCATGAGCTTGTTGGCATAGGATTCCGTGGCTGTAAATTCTCCATCGCTCACCGCGATCTTGAACAGGTTACAACCGACCCCATAGCCAGAGGTGACATAAACCTGGCCGTCGTGATAAATAGGTGTGGGGATGACGGCTGTCTGGCCTTTCCGGGCTGCGCGCCAGAGAAGATGGCCGTCGGATGCCCGGATGCCCGCTACGCTGGCCTCGGTCAATTGGATAATCTGGCGGATACCGCCGATTTCCACGAGGATTGGCGAGGAGTAGTGGATGCTGTCGGCGAGTTCCTTGCTCCGCCAGATCAGGTCTCCGGTCTTCTTGTTCAAGGCGACGAGGTCGCCTTGTTTGCCGCCAGGAGCCAAGATCACGTTCTTACCATTGACCAGCGGCATTCCGGAAAAGCCCCATTCCGGCAAGGGTGCGCCGAAATCCTTGCCGTAGTTCTTCCGCCAGATTTCCGCGCCGGTGGCAGAGTTGGCGCACAGCACTTCACCGTACTGGCCGACCGTAAAAACCAGATCGTCGTCGACGGTGGGCGTGCAGCGCGGACCGGCGAAACCGCCCCAGCCGGGGGCACCGGACTTTCCTACCTTGGTCTTCCACAGGATCTTGCCATCGGTCTGGCTGATGGCGATCAGGTAATTGGCATTTCCGAGGTCGCCCATGGCATAGATGTGGTCCCCAACGACGCTCACGTTTGTATAACCAATGCCCAGCCCGGTGGCCTTCCACACGAGCTTGGGGCCGCCTTCCGGCCACGTCTTGAGCAATCCGGTATCGGAAGAATGGCCATCGCGCTGCGGGCCGCGCCATTGCGGCCAATCGCCCAGGGCGATTGTGGTGCTAATCCAAAGCGAGGCGCTGAGACTGAGTGTCGTTAGGAATCTGACGTTCAATTGCATGAAAGAACCCTACTGTAATATCTTGGAAGTTGAAACCGCGTTCTAGTGGGCGCTAAGGGACTCGAACCCCTGACCTATTCGGTGTAAGCGAATCGCTCTAACCAACTGAGCTAAGCGCCCATGCTAGCCGTAGGGTGGGACAAGATCGTGCAGCATCACCGGCCCACCATTTTCGGCTTGAAAACACATCATGGTGGGCCTCCGCTCACCGCCCGGCAAGCGGGTACCCCGGATCTGGTCCCACCCTACAGTCGTATCTGTGAGATTACTTCTGAAACGGACCCCTTAGACTCGCATCCTAACCACAAGCCGGCATCGTTGTCAACCTCTCAGTAGAATTGCAAAGTCCGCCAGGAAAGCCCTTCGTAGCACGGAATTCGTTCCGTTTTTCCCTAAGAGGGCAAGGCCACGGAATAAATTCCGTGCTACGCAGGACTTTGGAACATCTAAGCGATCACTCGGAGGACCCTCAATGGTGGAGACCACAACGGGCGACAACGCTACGGGTGGCCGTTTTCGGCACTGCCCTTGGAATCCCCGGGCCGTGAATCAACGCCCGTAGATTTTGCCACCACGGCGCCCGATTTTGCCGTAGCGGACTTCTCCCTTCCGTCATCTGGCAGCGGAAGGGTCGTTCCTGCCGCCGACTGTAGGCCTTCGGACGTTTCCACGGGCGGCAAGATCGGCAGAACAAGTTCCGGCGGCGAACCAGTGGGTTTCGCAGGGATGGGAACGGGAACAATCGAAACAGGGGCTAGCGGCGCAGCGGACGTTTCGTCGTCGGTTTCAATTGGCGTGGGAGAAGCTGGCGGACTGGCCGGCCCGGGCATATAAGCCCAAAGATAGTCCAGTGCCACGACGATCGCCACCAGGGCGATAAGGGAAACAATCCACGGCAGATGCCGATAATAGGATGGAACTGGCGGCACGAGCGGGACCGTCCAGGTCCGCCCACCAGGCGTTGCCGCTCGCAAACCGGCCGCCCGCGCGACCGAGAGCAGATCGTTGACCAACTCAACTGGCGATGCATAGCGGTGGCCGGGATCCTTGGCCAGCATCTTTCGCAGGATACGGTTCACGTCCTCCGGCAACTCGGGGCGGAACTGGCGCAGATCGGGGGGTTGATCGGCCTGATGCTGCAACAACTTCTGCAACATCGTGCCCCCCAGAAATGGCGGCCGGCCGGTGAGCATGAAAAAAAACGTGCAGCCCAGGGAATAAATGTCGCTGCGAACATCCGTATTTCGCGGATCACGGGCCTGTTCGGGCGAGATGTAGTCGAACGTCCCCAAGGTGACGCCGCTTGCCGTCAAGTCGGCGGCGGCATCGACTTCCCGCAACCGAGCCAGGCCCATGTCGATCAACTTGGCCTGGCCGGTGGGAGTAATTAGCAAGTTCGATGGCTTGATGTCGCGATGTACGACTTTGCGCTGGGCCGCGTGGGCCAGAGCGTCGGCCACCTGCAACGTAAAGCTGACAGCCTCGGCCAGAGGCAACGGCCCCCTGGTTTCAACCAAGTCGCGGACGTTGACCCCCTCGATGAACTCGAAAGCGATGTAGTGCAGCCCGCGGTCTTCGCCGACATAGTAAACACGAGCAATATTGTCATGATCGAGCCGCGCCGCTGACTGCGCCTCGTTCTGGAACCGCAGAACCGTTTCGCGATCCGCGGCATGCTCGGGCGAGAGGATTTTCAAGGCCACGCTACGGGCCAAGCGGGTATCGAGGGCACGAAATACTTTGCCCATCCCGCCCCCACCAACATATTCCAATAGCTCAAAATGTCCCAACCGCTCACCGGGCAGAATCCGTCCGTGGAGGATTCGCGTCACCGAATCCGACTGCGAATCGGCCGGCAGCATCCGCTGAGTGATAACCGTAGGCTGCTCGTCGCCCAGCGACGGCCCGAGCCGATTTACGGAAATGGCGCTCGAGTTCGATGACCCATCGGACGGCTGCAACCCACCAACGTGATTAGATGGGGGTACCAAACCGCGAGTGCTGGAGGCCGATTCTTTCATAGATCCTCGCGGCAAGAATTAAAGATGCGCGTAAAAGTAAACTTTTGCTATTCTCAAACTCACCACCGCACAAGGAAACGGGCCAAGATCGAGAACAGCGGGACGAGTGCCCAAAAACAGGGCTTTGCCTATTCCGAAAAGGCTATTTTTCCACGACAAGAACTTTACTCTAACGCCACCCGGGGGCCACGTCAATTGGCGTCCTCCGGCCTTAATAGTATTCTGCCTCAGCTCGCTATTTTATTGCACGGTAATGCTAAGGAGTCGTTAAGAAATAAGTTGCCGGTCGCTGTAAGACGGATTGCCAATCCGTCTCGGAAAACACGAAGGATTGGCAATCCGTCCTACGGACAAACTATCCAACTTATTTTTTAAACTGATCCTTACCCATCAAAAAACGCTGCCTCACCTTAATTAAATCGCATTTTAGAAAGGTGGCTTTGGCCGAGAGTTACTGAATGGACACTTAAGAAACAAGACAAATTCTCCGGCCGCCGCCGAAAAGTGCTTTTTTTATGAAAAACATTGCAGGTGAACTGTGGCCAGAAATTGTCAACAAGAATCTTCAGCGTCGCTCG
>Ga0181529_10003961_pt1 | contig 16372 bp, 8 predicted proteins | sample PEATcosm2014_Bin_36_FD_119763 | JGI IMG/M metagenome (GOLD analysis project Ga0181529, IMG submission 119763) | Peatland microbial communities from MTU Mesocosm Facility, Houghton, MI, USA - PEATcosm2014_Bin10_30_metaG | ecosystem: Environmental > Terrestrial > Soil > Wetlands > Peat | place...
AACTATGCCGTTTATACAAAATGTATACAAGTAGTAGACCGCGACTTGATGTGGCAGGTGTCGCTTCCGAGATCCTAGTATCAATTGTACGGTGCCTCTTCCGCATTGCTCTGGGAAGACTTACAGCATCGAACTTCGAGCGCTGAATCTGCTTCTTCTGAGCAAGGCGTTGCCGCGGGAGATTGTACTCTGCACTTTCACTGAGAAGGCTGCATTTGAGATGCGCGACCGACTGTCCGCCGCCCACTCTCGCGGCCTGCCTTGCCTGCCCAGACCTCTCGCCGCCGCAACCCCGTGCGCCAGGAGGTATGCAGTCCGCACCTTAACCGGAACAGGGATATTAAACCGAGGCATCTTGCTCATTTGGCTAATCTTGAGACGATTCGGCTTCCAGTCAGCTACAATCATTTTCTCGCAGAAACAAAATCCTGGACGCTGACTCCAATGCCTCGCATTTTCGACAATATCGATCACCAGTTGCTGCCAGCGCTAAAAACAACGCTGTCCATCTCCCACAAATCAGATTTCTGTGTTGGGTACTTTAACCTGCGCGGCTGGAAGACGATCGACGATCTCATCGACTGTTGGCTAGGAGGTCCTGGCAACCAGTGCCGGCTTTTGGTGGGTATGCAGCGCTTGCCGCAAGATGAACTGCGCACGGTGTTGAGTCTTGTAGAACAGAGTCACGACGAGCTCGACAACCAAACATCTCTGCGCCTCAGGAAGAAGCTCGCAGAAGATTTCCGCAACCAACTGACCTTCGGTGCGCCCACGAATGCGGATGAGGCAGGGCTGCGTCGCCTAAGAGGGCAACTGAAGGACAGCAAGCTGGTTGTGAAATTGTTTCTTCGGCACACTCTTCATGCGAAGCTCTACCTGCTTTATCGCGCAGACCCAATCAGCCCGATCATAGGTTACCTCGGCAGCAGCAACTTGACGCTGGCGGGTCTCTCCCACCAGGGAGAGCTGAATGTGGACGTGCTCGACCACGATGCCGCCACGAAGCTCGTCGGATGGTTTGAAGATCGTTGGAACGATCACTGGTGTCGCGATATTACGCAGGACTTGATCGAGGTTATCGACGAGAGCTGGGCGCGTGAAGAAGTGCTGGCACCTTACAAGATCTACGTTAAGATGGCCTATCACCTCGCGCAGGAGGCCCGCGCGGGTCTATCGGAGTTCCGCATTCCTTCCGAATTCGGTAAGCGCCTGTTCGACTACCAGGTCGCTGCGGTCAAGATCGCCGCACATCACTTGAACAAGCGCGGTGGGGTGTTGATCGGTGACGTAGTAGGACTCGGAAAGACGCTGATGGCAGCGGCCCTTGCGAAGATATTCCAGGATGATTACTTCACGGAGACACTGATCCTTTGCCCCAAGAATCTCAAGAAGATGTGGGAGGAGTATGTTGCCCAGTACCGCCTGCTTGCCAAAGTGATTTCGATTACGCAGGCACCGCGCGAACTACCAGAACTGCGTCGGTACCGGGTCGTGCTTATCGACGAGAGTCAGAATCTGCGTAACCGTGAAGGGAAACGTTACCGGGCGATACAGGAGTACATCCAGGAGAACGAGAGCAAGTGCATCCTTTTGTCCGCGACGCCCTATAACAAGACCTACTTGGACCTGTCTAGCCAGCTTCGCCTGTTCATTCCTGAGGACGCGAACCTTGGCATTCGCCCTGAGCGAATGATCCGTGAACTGGGCGAGACAGAGTTTATCCGACGGCACCAGTGCTCGGTCCGCTCGCTTGCCGCCTTCGAAAAGAGCACCCACACTGACGATTGGCGCGAATTGATGCGTTTGTACATGGTGCGCCGGACACGAAGCTTCATTCAAGACAACTATGCCGATACCGACACGGTGACTGGCCGGAAATACTTGACGTTCGAGGACGGGTCACGTTCCTACTTTCCGGAGCGGATACCTAAAACGGTCAAATTCCGGATTGATGAGAAGTCCTCTACCGATCAGTACGCGCGGCTGTTCGCCCCTGACGTCGTCGCCGCAATCAACGCACTGAACCTGCCCCGCTACGGGCTGGCAAATTATGTTGCTGCCACTCCGCATAAGGCACCTACCCCCGCTGAGGGCAGACAGCTTCAAGACCTGTCCCGCGCGGGCAAGCGCCTGATGGGCTTCTGCCGGACGAACCTCTTCAAGCGCCTCGAAAGCAGTGGCGATGCATTCCTGCAGTCTATCGAGCGCCATATTCTGCGCAACTACATCTTTTTGCACGCCATCCAGAACGCCCTTGCCCTGCCGCTGGGCACGCAGGATGGCGGTCTTCTCGATATGGGGAACTACGATGAGGACGTAGACGACGAGGCGGCGCGTGCCGAGCTCTTTGAAGATGACAACGATGAAAAGCAGGCGCCTCCTCCGCGTGATCTGTATCTTCGTAACGCCAACGACTTCAAGAAGCGGGCGGCCGAAGTCTATGAGGGATATGCCACCAAGTTCAAGAGCCGCTTCAAGTGGTTGCGCCCAGATCTTTTCGTCAAATCGCTGGCCACTGATCTTGCTGCGGACTCAGCCAGCCTGCTTAACGTGCTGAATCGTTGCGGTGACTGGGACCCACAGAAAGACGCCAAACTCGATGCGCTCTACTGTCTGCTTACGAAGAAGCATCCGCACGAGAAGGTCATCGTCTTCACGCAGTTTGCTGACACTGTTCGATACCTAGAGAAACAGCTACATGCACGGGGTGTGCACCGGCTAGCGGGCGTCACAGGTAACGATGAAGACCCTACGAGCTATGCCTGGCGCTTCAGCCCAATAAGCAACGGCAAACGCGATAAGGTCACGGCTGACGCTGAGCTTCGGGTTCTACTGGCGACAGATGTCCTGAGTGAGGGTCAGAATCTTCAGGATGCAGCAATCATCGTCAACTTTGATCTGCCATGGGCCATCATCCGGCTCATTCAACGGGCCGGGCGCGTGGACCGAATTGGACAGAAATCGGAGAAGATCCTTTGCTTTTCATTCCTGCCGGCTGATGGGGTTGAAAACCTGATCCGTCTCCGCTCTAGGGTCAGGCAGCGCCTTCAAGAAAACGCAGAAGTAGTCGGGACTGACGAGGCTTTCTTCGAAGATCAACAGGAGCAGCAGGATCTCCTGAATCTGTACAACGAGAAGGCCGGCATCCTTGACGGAGATGGCGAAACTGAGGTGGACCTTGCCTCCTATGCATATCAGATCTGGAAGAACGCTATCGATCGCTCCCCAGACTTACAGAAGACGATACCGGCGCTCCCACCGGTCGTCTTCTCTACTCGGCCTCATTCCGCTACCGAAAAGAAGCCGCACGGGGCACTCGTCTATCTCCGAACTGCCGAGGGTAATGACGCGTTGGCCTGGGTGGACAAGGACGGGAACAGCGTTACGGAATCTCAGTTTGAAATTCTGAAGGCTGCTGAGTGCGACCCCGACACCCCGGCGTTGCCGCGACAGGATAACCACCATGAGCTCGTTCGGAAGGCCGTCGAGCTCATCGTCGCGGAAGAAAAGTCCGTGGGAGGGCAGTTGGGGCGGCCATCGGGCGCGCGGTTCCGGACCTATGAGCGCCTGAAACGCTATGCCGACGAAGTCAAAGGCACGCTGTTCGACTCTGCTGAGCTCGGCAAAGCAGTCGAGGAGATCTACCGTTTCCCGCTGCGCCAGTCTGCTACGGACACGATCAATCGCCAGCTCCGCGCAGGCATCGCAGATGACAAGCTTGCAGAACTCGTGATGGTATTACGTGATGATGATCGGCTCTGCCTTGTCCATGAGGACGATGAGTCCGCTGAACCGCAGATCCTTTGTTCACTTGGGCTAGCCCCAGGTTGAGACATGACAATACTGAGGCTCTCTGATGCCCATGAATACCGCACTCGCAAGGAACCTCCTGGTTAAAGGCGAACTTCGCAAGCTCTTCATCGAACCCCTGGGATGGGACAATGCCAGCGTCACGCTGAAAGTGAACCTCGCCGATTCGACCTACACACTCCATGCCCTTGCGCAGAAACGGGGGATGGTCGCCTTTCATTGCCCGGCGCCTGCCGGCCAGCGACTCCCTGACTACGGGAACCGCCGAAAGATTGAGCACGACGTGGCAAAGTCCGCTCACGAACACCTGATCATATTCACGGACGCAAATAGCGAGACACAGATATGGCAGTGGGTCAAGCGTGAGCCTGGAATGCCGATTGCCTGCCGTGAGCATGCGTACCACCGCTCCCAGCCGGGTGACGCCTTGCTGCAAAAGCTTTGTGCAATTGCCTTCTCGATGGAAGAGGAAGCGCAGATCACACTTCTCGATGTCACGGGTGGCACGCGGGCCGCCTTTGACGTCGAAAAGGTTACCAAGAAGTTTTACGACCGCTTCCAGAAGGAACATGCGGCGTTTCTGAAGTTCATCACAGGCATCCCCGTCATCGCCGACCGCGAATGGTACGCATCTGTCATGCTCAACCGACTGATGTTCGTTTACTTCATCCAGCGGAAGGGCTTCCTCGACGGCGACCGCGAGTACCTGCGGAATCGACTCAATCGGCTGCGTACCGAGCATGGAAAGGACAAGTTTTACTCCTTCTACCGCTACTTCCTGTTGCGCCTTTTTCATGAAGGGCTCGGGGGAAAGAAACGGACGCCAGAACTGGAGAAACTAGTGGGTCGCATTCCGTATCTAAATGGCGGCCTCTTCGACATTCACGAACTGGAGAAGCCCGGCAGATACGGAAAGGATATCCAAATTCCGGACCAGGCTTTCGAGCGCGTATTTGACTATTTCGATCAATACCAGTGGTGCCTGGACGAAAGACCGCTCCGCGCCGACAATGAGATCAACCCCGACGTGCTCGGCTACATCTTCGAGAAATACATCAACCAGAAGCAGATGGGCGCGTATTACACGAAGGAAGACATCACCGGGTACATTGCCCAGAACACCATCATCCCATTCCTGCTGGACGAAGGCCGCAAGGGCTGCGCGGTGGCCTTTGCGTCCGAGGGTTCCGTCTGGCGTCTGCTCAAGGATGACCCGGACCGCTACATTTACGATGCGATGAAGAAGGGCGCCGATCTTCCGCTGCCTGCGGAGATCGAAGCCGGAGTCTCCGATGTGCAGCAACGCGCTGGCTGGAATCGAAGAGCGCCAGAAGAGTTTGCACTCCCCACTGAGATTTGGCGCGAGGCCATCGACCGCCATCAGCGCTATCGCGCCGTCAAGTCCAAGCTGGCTGCCGGAGAACTGCATCAGGTCAACGATCTGGTTACGCTCAACCTGAACATCCGGCAGTTTGCCCAGGACGCGATTCAGTTCTGCGAAGGCCCGGAGCTTCTTCGCGCCATTTGGAAGGCCATTGAGAAGATTTCTGTCCTCGACCCCACCTGCGGATCAGGAGCATTTCTCTTTGCCGCGCTCAATATTCTCAAGCCTCTCTACGAAGCCTGTCTCATACGAATGCAGGGATTCATAGAGGACATGGAGGCAGCCGGAGCGCACCGTGCGACGAAGTTCGAGGACTTCAAGAAAACGCTGGCGGAGTCCGAGCGCCACCCCAAGCAGGACTACTTCATTCTCAAGGCCATCATCGTCAACAACCTCTTCGGCGTGGACATCATGGAGGAGGCCGTCGAAATTTGCAAGCTACGGCTCTTCCTCAAACTGGTTGCCCAAGTGGAATCGCAGGATCGCATCGAGCCGCTGCCGGACATCGACTTCAACATTCGCGCTGGCAATACGCTAGTTGGCTATGCCCTAAAGTCGGACTTTCAACCGTCCCGCGGAATTAGAACTGACGAAGAGAACAGGATAATCGCCCAGGTTGAAGACGAGGCATTAAGCCTGGACGCCAAGGTCCGCACATTCCGTCTGCAACAGACGCGACTCGACGGAACTGTTGATGTGGAAGATAAGAATAGTTTGCGCAAGCAGTTTACGGTCCTTGAATCCAAGTTCAATGAATATTTGTCCAATGAATACGCGGCGAAGCGAACTGATCGCAGCAGTTGGACGGAAGTGCACAAGCCGTTTCACTGGCTCTGCGATTTCCACTCAATCATGCAGTCTGGCGGCTTCGACGTAATCATTGGCAACCCTCCTTATGTCGAAATCCCCAAGTCCTACTCACGCTCGTACCTGGGGCACCTCTACAAATCTGCCCTTCCCGTCTGGAGTAGAGACGAAGATTTGTACACGCTCGTAGTTGAGCGTTCTCTCCGGGTGCTCAAGAATGATGGAAGATTCGGGATGATTCTCCCATTGTCTCTCTGCTTTTCGACCAAGAAACCATTCGTCGCCTTGAGGAGGCTTGTTGGAGAGGAACCGGGAGCGTGGTGGTGGTCGCATTTTGATCGAATTCCATCAGCTCTATTTGGAAGTGAAGTAAGAACGCGGTGCACTATCGCTATGTTGGCGAGGAGTCAACATGTTCAGCATCGCCTTAGAGCGACCACGTCACTACTAAGATGGACAGAGGAGCAGAGACCAAAGCTCTTCAAAGACCTTCGATACAGTGCGCTCTCCATCGATATTCTCGAAGGGATTCCTAAGGTATCTTCCCAAGAGCAGGCGGATGTGCTCCAAAAGATGATAAAAACCGGAAGGCCGCTTCCGTTGGATGGCCCGAGGAATATCTCATACAGCTTTCTAGCATCGGCGGCTCCGGACTTTCCACAGCCATGTGTCTATGTTGGCGGAACAGCATACAACTGGTTTCCAGCTTGGAGAGATATTCCGCCGACGACTGGTGAAGATGGCAGACCGTCACTGCCGGCTCGAACAGCAGGCATGCAATACGTCACTGAGGAAGAAGCGAATATTGTATTCGCTTTACTTTGTAGTTCGTTGGGATACTGGTGGTGGGCGATAGCGTCAGATGGGTTCAACTTAAAGAGATGGCTGATTGACCGCTTTCCTCTTTCAATTGGGTCAATTGATCCAAAAGGGAGAAAGGAAGTTGGGCTCCTTGGCAAACAACTTAGGTCGGCATTGCGCAAGCAATATGTCTACAAGGATAACAAGGGGAGAATCGGTAACTACTATTTACCCGCTTGCGATGAGTTAATTCATAACATCGATCAGTTGCTTGTTTCATATGTTCCGGTTCTTACCGCCGAGTTCATGGCGGACATTCAGGTCTTTAACCAATCATTCTCTAGAAACGAAGATGCGTCCTCCGTAGAGGACGAAGATGAGGAGTAGGCATGATCCTCAACGAACAAGTCGCTGCGATTCGCCAAGGAAGTCCATCCTACCCGCAGGCTTTGCTTGCAGGACTTGGCACCGAAGAGCCTGCTGAATTTTGGGCCGCTGGCTCATTGCAACTGCTCGATCAACCCAAGACTGGTTTCTTCTGCTCTTCCCAATGCCCCGGCTCAATCGTCCTCAAGACCTTCGATGCGATCACCCGGATGCGTGACGAGGGCCAGACCCTCATCGGCGGCTTTCACTCCGTGATGGAGTGGGAGTGCCTGGGCATCCTGCTCCGTGGCCGCCAGCCGGTCATCTGGGTTCCGGCCCGGAGCATCGTCGGAATGCGCCTGAAGCCGGAACTGGTCCCCGCATTCAAAGCCGGGCGACTGCTGATCCTCTCCCCGTTTGCCCCAAATCACAAACGAATCACCACCGCGCTGGCCGAAGAACGCAACCGCTTTGTCGCCGCCCTCGCCAACCATGTCTTCGTCCCCCACGCGGCTCCCGGCAGCAAGACGGCTGCCTTTTGCGATTTACTCTTGATCGCTGGCAGACGGTTGTATACGGTAAACGACCCGGCCAACGAACATCTGATTTCAATGGGTGCAATCCCCCTGGCACCCAATCACTTCTCGACCATCAAGGCGGGTAAGCCCGCGGCAGAAGAGAATACGGAAAGGTGAGTAACGACGAAATGCAAAAGACTCCGTACCAGGTCATCGACATCGCTCAGAAGCTCAAAGATGGGCTCCCCTCCAGTAGACGATTCAAGGTGCGAGCCATCTTGAAGTGGTTCGGTGCAAAGCGGCGCGGCGACGCCATCCTCGCCGAGATTCGAGGCATTCTAGCTAAATACGGGTTGACTACCGTGCCGGCGTTTGACCAGCCTGGAATCGATGATTTTGTGCGATTCGCGCTGGCATCAGTGCCAGATGGAGATAGCAGCGCGAGCAATGCAGCCGCCGCAGCCGAAGCGGTAGAGGAGCAGGTCTCTTCGTCTGAACCAAAAGCAGTTGAAGGATCAATCAAGGCTGTCGGCGAAGAGGCTGAGGTTGCTCTTGCTCCATCTGAGGACCAACTTGAGCCCGAAAATGGGGACGAGGCGCCAATCGTCAAACCGGACGATCATCCGGTTACCAGCCAGATTTGCGATTGGACAATTTCGGCGCTAACGGACAAGTTGGATAGAGGACAGCTGGCCCTTCAACCTAAGTTCCAAAGAGAATACGTTTGGAGTTTACGGCCGGAGTTGCCGTCGCGGCTGATCGAGTCACTCCTGCTCAAGATTCCAATTCCGCCCATATACTTCGGCAAAGTCCCCGGGGGGAGCCTGGAAGTCATCGATGGCCAGCAGCGTCTCACGACGCTGGTGAGATTCGTCCGCAATGAGTTTGCACTCCGCAAATTGCAACGCATGAGTAGCTTGAACGGTAAGCTCTTCAAAGAACTGACCAAAGACCAACAAGAGAAGATTCTGGATGAACCGATTCGCACCATCGTGATTGATGCAGCGGGCAATATAGAACTGCGGTACGAGATTTTTGAGCGCCTTAACCGTGGATCAATGGCGCTCAACGAACAGGAGCTTCGCAATTGTGTATACAGAGGCCCTTTCAACGATCTGCTTGCTGAACTTGAAAGGGATTCTTATTGGCGTAATGTGAAGGGCGGCACCGATCCTGAATGGCGGTTCAAAGAGCGTGAGATGATCCTGCGCTTTTTTGCGTTTGCGAACAGGCTTCCGCAATATGGTGGCAACCTAAAGGCGTTTCTGAACGAGTACATGGGGCAGTACGCCCCGCATGGGGATGCAGCACTCAAGGCCCATGCGACCCTGTTTCGACAGACCATGCAGAACGTCTACGCAGTGTTCGGCCCCAATTCAGCGCGGTTGTACGAGGTCAATCCACATACGAATAACGGCACTTGGGATACGAAGTTTTCAATTACGGCATTGGACATCCAGGCTTCGGCCCTAATGAATCGGCCGCCCGCGAAGGTACAGCAGGCAGCGGAGCAGATTCGAGAGTTGTTCCTCTTCACAATGCTCACAGATGTGGAGATGCAGGATGCGATTTCAAGGCGTACCGGAAGTACCGTGCAGACAAAGATTCGGTTCACGAAGTTCAGGGGATTGGTCGAACCGATTATCGATGGTGCCCTTGTGGAGCCAAGATTCTTCGATTTCCAGTTTCGCCAGGAGCTCTGGAAGAAATCTCATGTATGCCAGCTATGCAAGAATGAAATCCACTCGTTTGAAGACTGTGCAGTAGATCACATCATGCCATACAGCAAGGAAGGGAAAACCGTTCCCGAGAATGCTCAACTCGCACATCGAGGTTGCAACGCGCGGAAAAATGCACAAGTTCCGCCCATAAATCCGGCTCAGACACTGTGATGTATGGCATCATCCAGCTGCGTTCGGGCACATTGACGATCATTCCAACGACACCATGGGAGTTGAGTCGAGAAGGAGAACTTTCATGAGCGGACAGGTCAGCAAGGATAGGTTTCAGAAGCGCCTCAGAATCGGTGTCCGGTTCGATGGGACCAGCTTCGTCCTGCTTGATGGAAAACCTCTGCCGAAGCTGACCGAGGGCTCCTACGCAGAGTTGGTGGTTGCCCCCGAGAGTATCGAAGACGAGAATGTCCGCGCCCATCTTTCGGGTCAGAGAAGCATCCAGTTCCTCCCCGAGGGATCGCTCATCCTTCTCGGCGTAAGCCCTACAATGATCGGGGACAACCCTCCTCCTGGGCTGATCCAGCCGGAACGTCATCCGATTCCATCCGGGGAGTTGTTCGTTGAGGTTCAACTCGATGCCGACCTGTATCTCCAGCTAAGAGGTGATCAGGAGACGCGGCTGTCGCCCTGTCTCTGCACAATTCTGGCATTGAACAAAGAGGCCCAGAGCCTCAACCATGCTTTCACGCTCATCTCTGAGGCGTACGAGACGAAACGAGTTTCGCATTCTGGCAATGTATTCGACCGCGGTTACTTGATGTTCGCGTCGGGCCTGTGGACAGGTCTTGATCAGCTCCGAACGGAGGCGATCGCGAAGTCGCTTTCCAATACTAACCGCGATGTAAATCAACCCAAATGAGGAGGCAGAGATGGAGTTCGTAATCGCAAAGAAGGACTTCAACTCCGCTGTGAGGCAGATTCTTGTCGGCCGGGATGCAACTTCGATGGACCCCGTCGATCTGACCGTGGATCAGTCGTATCTTAAGCTTGAAGCAATGGGCACCGATGTTCAGGTTCCCGTAGAGACGAAGACCACGGGAGTCGCCCGCATATCGATCAGCAATGTCGCAGTGTTCAAGAAGATCAGCAGAACGTATAAGACTGAGTCCATCCATATACGGATCGCTGATGGGTATATCCACTTTGAGCGAACATCGATTCGAATCAAGTCTCCGGAGACGAAGAATTCGCGCCGTGATCTCTTTTCTGATGCGGAGCCGCCAGTATCCCCAGACGATCAGCAAAAAGACTCTGAAGTTAGCAACGATGACGAACAGACTTTGGGAGGGAAGCAGATGAGTGAATCGGAAATGCAAGCGGAGTTGGAGCGCCTGCGGGCGGAGAATGCCCAACTCAAGAACAAAGAAAAGGCCGGCATCAGCCTCAAAGTCAGCGAGAAAGGCGCGGTGTCACTGTATGGCATGGGCCGATTTCCGGTCACGCTCTACAAGGAGCAGTGGCTCCGCGTCCTGGCGAGTTCCGCGGAGATAGAAAAGTTTATCCGCGATAACGAATCCAAATTGAAGACGAAGGATTAGTGCGAGAAAGGGCGAGATAGTGAGTAAGACGGACGAGAAAGTAGCAATTATCGAGGAAGCCGCTGGAGATATTCTCAAGGCATTCGAAAGCGTATCCCGACAGGCGCGTGGTCGACTCAAAGGCAATCCAGTCAGCGGGAGAGATGTTCTTGCGTCGGTAAATACACTCACTCTGGGCCATGGATTGGATGCCATTGAAGGCCTCATGCAGGAAGAGCGTGAGTCCCTCCAGATGCTGTTGCGCGAACCTGCGATTGCTCGTGTCAGGATCCGAGATGAACACGGCGTTGAGTCGTCGGTCTTCATCTGCCGAACAACTCCGATCAGCAATAGTTCAAATTACGCCAGCAATCGATCCCCCCTTGGCCGCCTTGCCGCACTGCCTGCGGGCACGGAACTGACCGTTGGTCACCGCATCCTGACGGTATTGGAAAAGGAGAAACTTCGGCCGATCGTAAAGGCAGACCTCTGGGAGTCGGAGAATACCGAGTTTGAAGGACTGGACTTTGGGGTCTTCACCGTCGAGCGACTCAGGCCGTTCCTGAGATCCACAGCAGCTGCCCTGGAGATTCCCAATCTACTGAGTCAGCTCCTAGAGCGAGAGCAAATCAAAGCGAATATCGTCGAAGGCAGGCGCCGTAGCGTCATTCGGAATATGTCGTTGCGGGACCAACCGATTCTGGATCAATACCAGGACGAGATCTTCCGACTTCCTCTGCGGAAGCGACTTTTCATACTGGGCCCGGCTGGAACAGGCAAGACCACAACTCTCATCCGACGACTAGGGCAGAAACTCGACACCGCGTACCTTGAACCGGAAGAGCAGGATTTGGTCCAAACGGTCAGTGCTTCCGGCGGCTTTCCGCACCGCGAGAGCTGGCTGATGTTTACTCCGACCGAGCTTCTGAAACAGTATCTTAAGGAAGCCTTTGCGAAGGAGGGAGTGCCAGCTTCGGATCAGCGGATCACAACCTGGCACGATTACAGTAGGGATCTGGCACGAAATGTCTTCAACGTGTTGCGATCGGCTAATTCGCGTTCCGGCTTTGTGCTAAAACCGTCTGTCAATTACCTCACCCAAGAGGTACAGGTTTCATCATTCGATTTGTTCCAGGAGTTCTTTGCTTGGCAGGTTCACCGGTATATCACTGGCCTGCACGATGCCGCTGCGGTCATGCAGCGGAGTGCGAACCAGGAAGCCAACGCTCTGGGTCAGCGGTTGCTTAGACTTGTTCCAAACGGACAGGATCACTCTTCAATCACGAGTGTCATGACCTCGCTCTACTCGTTGTCTGGTCAGATCACAAGCGTTATTAGAAGGCTAAAGGGTGAGACCGACGCGATTCTCGACAAAAATCTGAATCGTGAGTTGGACCGGGATCGCGATTTCCTCATCCAACTGGGTCAGTTCATCACCAACCTACAGACAACCGACGCCGACGACGGCGATGAAGAGGATGAAACCGAAGCAGAAGAAGAGGATAGTCTATCGCAGCACACCAGCGTACTTGCGGCAACGGCCGCATATCGGCGTGCTATGCGAGCGCATGCACGAGCGTCCGCCGGAAGCCGCCCCGTTCGAGGTGCTTCCGCGAACGGAGAGATTATCAAATGGCTCGGCGACCGAGCTCTGAGCGCTGAGGATGCCTCTAAGGTCGGCAAGAGTCTCCTGATACAGGACGCGGCGCGGCAGTTTGCGAATCCCGTCCGGCGCTATATCAGGGGGATTCCGTCACGCTACCGCAGATTTCGCCGTTTACAAAACGAGCAAACGAGATGGTATTCAGGCGTCGTCTTGGCAAGCGAGATTGGTTCACTTGAGCTGGATGTCGTGCTCCTAACGATCCTGCAAGCGGGATCCGAAATGCTCAGTCTGGCGAGCGTCTCCAACAGTGTTTCCGACGCGTTCTGGTCACCTCTCCAACCGATTAATGATCTCTACAGAAACCAGATATTGATTGATGAGGCCGCAGACTTCTCGAGCGCGCAGCTTGGCTGCATCTCGGCATTGGCGAATCCTAGGATCAGGTGTATTTTTGCGTGCGGCGACTTCAACCAACGCATGACTCCGTGGGGGATACGGTCGCTTGATGAGGTGAAGATGGTTCTCCCAGATGTCGATGTGCGCAGGATTACAACCACATATCGGCAGAGTCGCCGTTTGAATGAATTGGCGCGAGCCATTGTAGAAACATTCGGCGGTAGCGGGGACGTCGCAACAGTTCCTGCCGATATGGACTTCGAAGGGGAGAGCCCGGCTCTTCTTGAGGGAGGCGCCAAGCGGGCAACGCTCGTCTCCTGGATTGCCGAACGAATCAGAGAAATTGAGCGCTTCGTCGGCAAGCTGCCTTCGATCGCGATCTTTGTCAAGGACGACCAGGATGTCAAACCCCTCGCGGAAGCCATAAACCGCGCCCTCGAAGACAGCAACATTCAGGTCGAAGCCTGCCTCGGAGGTAAGGCAGTGGGGCAGGAGACGGATGTGAGGGTGTTTGCGGTCGAGTTTATCAAGGGCCTCGAATTTGAGTCCGTTTTCTTTGTTGGCATTGATCGACTTATCGATGCCTATCCGGATCTCTATGACAAATACCTCTATGTAGGCGCTACCCGCGCGGCAACATATCTCGGTTTCACCTGCGATGAGTCCCTTCCGGATTCCCTCTCATCTCTGCGAAGCATGTTTGTCTCGGATTGGTCCGATCAGACCGATTCCGAGGCACGCAGAAGTCCCCGTTAAGCATCGGGCTCACGGTGAAGTGGTACTAGGAGCAGCGGCTCCGAGTCTTGGAGTACTCTCGTCGGCCCTGCCTTATTGGTTCTTAGGCTGGCTAGGGGTACTGGACGCCGTCAGATCCTTAGGTATTGGTGAGATCTGCTGCTCGCTGACGATAAAGGAACTTCGCCCCAAAGAATTCCTCTTCAGCTAGCAACATTTCAGATGTAAAACTTGAATGGAAGGGGCGGCTCTCCAGCACGCGGGCCCGCAGTGAGAATCTCTGCCACTGAATCCGCAAATCGCAGAGTGACTGGCCATCCGTCACCAAACAAACAGGCGTTGTAATTCAGCTTCGTCAAAGCAAGAATGTCTTTCAAAACCTGAACGATCTCACCTTCACCGCGCACGATGTCCACCTGTAATGGGCTGGGGACTTCCTTTCCAGTGAATGTCTGTAGTCGCGGAACGTAGCCTACCGTCCACAACAGGCCAGACCGCGCGTGTATTTCAGCCGCCGTCCCGCGCGGAAGAGGGAACTTGCCAGCCCCAAACACCTTAGTACCGGACGGGCGTATTTTGACGAATGTCACTCGCGTTTCGTCTGACGCACCAGCCAAAAAGCCTTCCCACTCCGGCTGCGAAATGTCCATCTTTCCATGAATGAAGAGTTCAAATGGCGGTGCGCCATTGCTCTTTGCTTTGTAACTCTCAATAGCTTTAGTAACGATTTCGGATGCGGCGTCCGGAGATAAATGAAACTGGCGGTCGGCTTCCGAGTACCACGGACCGACGTTGCCCTTGAAAACCACTCCGTCTCCCGAGTCGAGAAAGAGTTGAGCTGCGCAACAAGCATTTCTCTTATCGGACTCAGTAGGATCTCTCTTGAAAACTATTCCGAGATAGCAAACGCCTTCCCTGATCCCCTCAAGCTTCCAAGGACGCCCTGACGCCTTGTAATAGGCGGCAGTTGAGAGATTCCACGCCACGGTGGAAGGCCGGTCAATGGAGTACTTCGGCATGCCGAAGGGATTCAAGAAATCGCGCGGAGCTAGTGTGCTCTCCTGAATCAGTTGGATTGGTGTTCCAATCGTTAACAACCGGGACTTGATTTGCTCGTGAAAATCAGGCTTGTACTCGTAGGGAACCGTTGCCTGGTTAATCTCTATGAAGAGGGATGGTGCAGCGATGTATCTCCTCGCCTGTTTCAAGCTCAGCGAAGGAAGAGATGACTGAGAGCGAGGAGGTGCGATTGATTTCGGACTACAAAGCCTCTTCACCTCAGGAGGGACAACGATGAACCAAATATCAACATTGCTCCTCTCCTCATCACGCCTGAATTCTTCAATTGCTGCCTGATAGAGCGTCACCGCCGAATAGACACGTTCGTGATGGGAGTGAATGGATAAAGCCGCAGTCAAGTCGCTCGTCGGGATTTCAACCCTAGCATGCAACTTTGGGCCGAGGGGCACTTTGAAGACAGCCTGAAATCCAGGGAATATTGGCCGAAAATTGAGTTCGGCCGGGTCCTCAGCCGAGTTTATCGGCATTTGAAGCCGCTCCAGCCACCGTTCGAAGCGCTCGATCCCTTCTGGGGTCCCGACTGCTCCGACCTTGATTGCAGTCGTCTCGCCACTGTCGAGCGGACCAAAAAGGGTCAACCCGTCGCGTGGATCGTCTACCGATTGGCCTAATCCAAACCGGAGTGACGGTTCCTCAAGATGCAGAAGCTTCATCGTCTTCATCAGCCTCATCACTCAACGCCTCTTCAGAGAGAGCAGAATCTACCACATCGTCGTCAAGTTCCAATTTGTCCGTATCCGATCGCCTGATGAAATGCAAATCTGATTCGTAGGTTTGCGGATCGATTGAAACCTCTACGCGTTGATCCGAAGAGACGGGTAACGAAATCGTTGGTGCGCCGTTAGCTAGTAAGTGGACAAATGCCAACAGAGAATCTCTCCATCGGTCGTTGTACCACTGTGAGCAAAAACTGCGACGCATTCGGTGCATACGTCCGGGATCATTCCAGACTGCTACTCCGTCGTCGCTAAAAACGACGTGCTGAATCAATCGAAAAACCAACGGGTTATGCAGCGGATTGACTGATACTCCTATGTGGTAATAGTGCTTGAACATTGAAGAGGCGGACTCGTTAACGCGACCGCCAAATCCTCCAACGAGCTTTCGACGAATTGGACCCACCTCCTTAGAAACAAAACTTTCTGTTAGCTGGTCGGCCCCTTCGGGTTTTCTGAGGAAGAAACACTTCTTTTCTTGAGACAGATAGCACGTCGCGAGTCTGCCATCACGATCCACGTAATCCTCCCAAGCCACGCGCAAAATCGCCGACAAGAAATGACGATGACGGCGTAAATGTCGCGGTGCGTCCGGCGCTAGGATGGAGTCGACCGGAATGCGACCAACCTTGTCCAAGTCCTCCAGAACGATGCCGTCACCCAAGCGACCACGCAACTCTGCAGCATTCGCAAACGAGTACAGGTCAAACCCATCTTGGTAAAAGGGTTCTGGAAATGCATTCAACTTCACACGACCGGTATCGTTCAGGTTGGCAACTCTATGGCAGAACAACACCGGAGGCAACTTAACTACCGGAAACATGTTCGAGGTGAGGATCTGAGTTTCTCGGACCATCCCTTCAGTGGAACTCTTGTAGCTTTGCCACCAGCGGGCCCCGT
>Ga0181529_10003962_pt1 | contig 16369 bp, 18 predicted proteins | sample PEATcosm2014_Bin_36_FD_119763 | JGI IMG/M metagenome (GOLD analysis project Ga0181529, IMG submission 119763) | Peatland microbial communities from MTU Mesocosm Facility, Houghton, MI, USA - PEATcosm2014_Bin10_30_metaG | ecosystem: Environmental > Terrestrial > Soil > Wetlands > Peat | place...
GAAGTTGGTGAGGGTGAAGATGTCGAAGAGCGCCGAGGCCAGCGATTTGCCGTGGCTGTTGGAGGCGGTGAACTCGCCCATCAGGAGATTGGAGTAGAAGAGAAAGTCGATAAAGCCGATCTCAAAAATGACCCGCTCGTCAAAGAGGAGCACGGCGATCGCCTTCAGGATGCCTGATATGCCGCATCAGCACAGCACTAACCAGCATTTCAAACCGATTTCCACTTAACAATCGCTTGCAACGTCAATGAATGACGGTGCATAGGGCAAATTTCAACAAGTTCTTACGCGCTCAACTGCTCCTGGAGCTTGTTGAGGGTGCGGTGGAGGTCTTTGTCGGCACGGCGCTGTTCGTCGATCTTGGCGATGGAGTGCATGACCGTGGTGTGGTGTTTATTGCCGAACTGGCGGCCGATCTCCGGCAAACTGGCTTCGGTCATCTGCTTGGCCAGGTACATGGCGATCTGGCGCGGAACGACGACGTTGCGTGAGTTGTTCTTCTGCTTGAGGTCAACAATCCTCATGCCGAAGTTTTCGCTGACGGCGCGCTGAATGGACTCGATGGTGATTTTGCGCACCTGCATATCGATGAACTGCTTGAGGCATTGCTGCGTGGAGGCCAGCGTGATCTCCAGGCGGTTCAGGCCGCACCAGGCGATCAGCCGCACCAGCGCGCCCTCCAGTTCGCGGACGTTGGTGCGCACGTTGGAGGCCACAAAGAGCGCGACATCCGCAGGCAACAGCAACTGCTCTGACTCTGCCTTTTTTTGCAGGATGGCGACCTTGGTCTCCAAATCGGGCGGCTGAATGTCGGCGATTAGGCCCATCTCAAAGCGCGAGCGCAGCCGGTCCTCGATCTCCGCCAGCTCCTTGGGGGGACGGTCGCTGGCGATGACGATCTGCTTCATGCTCTCGTGCAGCGCGTTGAAGGTGTGGAAGAACTCCTCCTGGGTGCGCTCCTTCTGAGCGATGAACTGGATATCATCGACCAGCAGCACATCGACGGTGCGGAAGCGGTCGCGGAAGCTGGTCATGCGGTCGTTGCGCAGCGAGGTGATCATCTCGTTGGTAAATTTTTCCGCGGAGACGTAGCAGATGCTCGACGAGGGCTGGCGACGCTTTACCTCGTGGCCGATGGCGTGCATCAGATGGGTTTTTCCCATGCCGACGCCGCCGTAAAGGAAGAGGGGATTGTAGGCCTTGGAGGGGCGCTCGGCGACGGCGAGGGAGGCGGCGCGGGCAAACTGGTTGCCGTTGCCGATGACGAAGGCGTCAAAGGTGTAGCGGGGATTGAGCTGCGCGGCGGTGGACCAGTCAAAGCGCGCCTGCTCCGGGGTGCGCGCCGGCGTCTGCTGGGGCGCGGTGGGCGCATGCGCGGGAACGGGCGCGAAGCCGCCATCCCGGCGCACCGGTGGCACCGAGGGATCCTCCTCGGCGGTCACAAAGCAGACATCGTCCAACTCCAGCCCATACTGCTCGATAGCCTCCTGAATCAGGTCGCCATAGCGCTCGCCTAGATGCTGAAACTCCGGCGAGGGGACGCGCACATAGAGCGTGCGGTTGGCGATGTGGCTGTAGCGTGTGGGCTTGAACCAGGTTTCGAAGGAGGGGCGATTCACCTTCATCTCCAATGCGGAGAGGATCTGGAGCCAGGGGTTGAGTGCCGTCGCCGGCGATGTTGCAAATGCCATCGTGCTGTCCTTGCCTGCGCCGTCTATTTGACTGCCGTGGCGGTTTATCCGTGGAATTTTGGCAAAAGAGGCACCCGAGGCGCAAAGCACATGGCTCTCCGTCCGTTTGTCCGCTACTAACCGGTTGCCTGAGTGCCGCTGTTCGGCCCCTGGTACTTGCCTTGGAGCCCGGGATAAAACCGCTTCCGTGAGGCGCTGGGAAACTTACTGGAACGGTCCCAAGATTAGCACATCTGGGGTGTGTTGCAATGCCTCATTCACATAACTTTTTGACTGTATCGATTTGTTGCACCATTGCTGGTGAAACTCATCTAAAAAGTTACCAGAGTTTTGCGGATTGTCTCACAAAGCGGTGCTGAACGAGGTTCTTCTTTCTCGATTCGTGGCTCCACATGTGCAGGATGCATACTCGCGCGCGGCGGATAGGTGTTCGCGATTTATTTTGCTTCGCAGCCCAACCTGAGATACACTAAGTACTTGCCGTCAAGGCGAGGATATTCTTCAGGGAACAGGAGGGCATTTTCATGCCCAAGCGCACATTTCAACCGAACCGCCGCAAGCGTGTGAAGACACACGGCTTCCGCGCGCGGATGAAGACCAAGGCCGGCGCCGCCGTGCTCAGCCGCCGCCGCGCCATCGGCCGCAAACGCGTGGCTGTCAGCGCCGGTTTTCGCGACTAACCCTCGCCTGCCGCCCTGTTTAAGCCGGAATTTGGCGCCACACGCCAGAGTTCCGGCTGAGACGCCTTCAGGCATTGCCATGACCACCCCTCCCCAGCCTGCGCAGCGCCAATCCCTGGCGGGTTTTCGCCTAGCCAAGCACGCCGACTATCAGCGCGCCTACGCGGCCAGCCGCAAACGCCAGTCGGCATCGATGAGCTGGTTTCTGGCTCCGCAGACGAACGCGTATGCAGGCGCGGTTCAGCCCTCCGGCCCGCGCGTTGGACTCACCGCTGGCAAAGTTGTGGGCAAGGCACATGAGCGCAACCGCCTGAAGCGACGTATGCGAGAGGCGCTGCGCCGCCACATTGAGCTTCTACCGGAAGGTTGCGACCTGATCCTCCATCCCCGTCGCGCCGTGCTGACCATCGAATTCACGAAACTTGAGGCGGAGATTGTGCGTATCCTTCAGCAGGCGAAGGTCGAGGCCGAGCGGATGACTTCAACTCCGGCACCATCCAAGCCTGTGCTATGACTCGCATCCTGCTCGCCACGCTCGCCTTCTATCGCCGCTGGATCTCGCCGGCGCTGCACACGCTCACTCCCGGCGCGGGATGCAAATTCCTGCCCAGTTGCTCGGAGTACGCGTCGGTTGCGATTGCCGCGCATGGTCCTCTGCGCGGCGGCGCGCTGGCCGCATGGAGGCTGTTGCGCTGCCATCCCTTCACCCGCGGCGGCCTCGACCCGGTGCCCCCGGCCTCATCTTCACGCCATCTTCTCCACAAACCATTACCATAGAAGGAGCGGCCTGACGGCGCGCTCACGAATAGGAAGTTAACCTTGGCAGAATTCAGCAATCCCAATCTTCAACCGCAAGGCTCCGGCGGCAGCGGTAATGGCAGCGATATGCGCAGCATGATGTTGTTCATGCTGCTGGCTCTTGCCGTCCTTCTCGGCTATCAGTTCTTCTTTCAGCCCAAGCCGGCCACGCAACAGCCCCAGCAGCAGACGCAGCAGGCCGCCGGTCAACCTCAGTTGGCCCAGCCGCAGGCGCAAGTGGCCCAGCCGCAGTTGGCCTCCGCGCCAGTGAACGCGGTCTCGCCAACCATCGCCGCCGAACTGGAGACCACAACCACGGTCGAAAACGAGTACTACCGCATCGTCTTCACCAATCGCGGCGCGCACGTGAAGAGCTGGGTGCTGAAAAAATACTTTGACACCGCCGGCAAGCCGCTGGATATGGTGCAGCCGCAGACCGCGGCGTACTTTGGCTGTCCGCTCTCGCTCTTTACCTACGAGCCGGCGCTCAACAACGAGTTGAACAAGGCGGCGCTCTATCAGGTGACGGCGAGCGGCGCGCAGCCGACGGTTACCGGCCACGTCGATGTACCGGCTACCAGCGCGCTCACCTTCCACTACGCGGCCAATGGCGTGGATGTGGTGAAGAGCTTCCGCTTTGATGCCAGCTACGTCCTCACCGTGGAAGCCAAGGTCACGCGCAATGGCGTGCCGGTGCGGGCGCTGGTGGAGTGGCCCGCCGGTCTCGGCGACATGGAGGAGTTCCTTCCCACCTCCACGACGCGCTCTTCCATTCGCACCTCCGCGCTCTCGCAGCTCGCCTGGTCGCTGAACGGCAAGCAGGACACGGAGACCGTCACCAAGATCAGCAACAACGCCACGCTCGACCTGCCCTACTCCTACGCGGCTGTCGCCGATCTCTACTTTACCGCGGCCTTTCTGCCCGACGCGCCCGAGCGCACCACCCTGGTCACGCTGCACAACACCATCGACCTGCCCAAAGACCTGAGCGACCCCAACAGCGAGAAGTCGCCGGCCCACGTGCTTGGCCTAGCGATGGGCGACGTGAGCGGCACCACCCGCCTGCGTCTCTACGCCGGACCCAAGGCGATGGACCTGCTGCGCTCCATTCATCCCACCGGTGCCGGCAGCCAGTCACTGGAGCCGCTGATCCAGTTCGGCTGGCTGACGGTCATCGCCAAGCCGCTCTATCTGGCGCTACGCTTCCTGGTGGAGCACGGCATCAACAGTTGGGGATGGTCGATCATCCTCTTCACGGCAATCTTCACCTTCATCATGATGCCCACGCGCTTCATGATGCTGAAGTCGTCGCTGAAGATGATGCGCATCCAGCCCAAGGTGGACGCCATCAAGGCTCGCTACGCCAACCTCAAGGCCACCGACCCCAAGCGCGCCAACATGAATACCGAGATGATGGAGCTGTACAAGGTCGAGGGCGTGAATATGTATGGCAGTTGCCTGCCGATGCTGATTCAGATGCCGCTCTTCTTCGCCTACTTCCGCCTGCTGCAAAATACGGTGGAGCTGCGGCAGGCGCACTGGTTCTGGCTCAACGATCTCTCCGCGCCGGACCCGCTGCACATTCTGCCGATTCTGATCATCATCACCATGTTTCTTACCCAATTCATCACGCCCGCGCCGGGGATGGACGCAGCGCAGCGCCGCATGATGGCCATCATGATGCCGGTGATGTTTGGATTCTTCCTGTGGCACTACGCCTCCGGATTGGCGCTCTACTGGGGCACCAGCAACGTGATCAATCTGGCGTTGCAGATCGGCATCAACAACTCCCACACCGGCAGGGAGATGCGCGCCATCGCCGATAAGCGCGCCGCCAAGAAATCCGGCGGACCCAAGACCATTCAGGGCGGACCGATTCGGCGGAAGTAGCCGCGTGCGGCGCAAAAAAACGCCGGGGCAACGAACGCCCCGGCGATGCGCGTGCAACGCAATGAATTCCTGCTGATCCTCGACACCGGCGCAGAGGACCTCCCGCGACCAAGGTACCCATGCCGCGCAGCGGCGTCCGTCCCACCAGCCAGCTTCTGCCGCGCAGCGGCGTCCGCCTGGACGGCCAGTCCCTCAGGCGGCGGTGTCGCTGCGGGCCATCTGCGGCGCACTCAACTGCTGGCGGAGGCTGCCGGCCAGATCGGCGACGACGCGCATCCGTTCGGCGGCGGGAGCCGGGATATCGCCGCCGTTGAGGGCCAGTTGCGAGTGCAGCAGCAGGCCCGCGACGGTGGACTTCAGCTCGGTCTCGATGGCGGCGGCGGCGGCGCGGCGGGCCAGCGTCTGTTCGCGCTCGCGGCGGTGCAGGGCGGAGCGAATCTCGCGAATCAGCCGCGCGGAGCCGGAGAGGGCAAAGTTGATTTGCATGGGAATGGCCAGACTGGCGCGCTCCCAGATGGACTCGGCCGAAGCCGGGTCGCACTCGGCCATGGTCTCGTCGATCACCACGGCGGTAAACTCGCGGCGGCGCAGCGCGGCCAGCGCGGCCTTGCGTCCGTCGGCCACTTCCACTTCCATGCCCAGTTGCGCAGCCACCACGGCGGCGCAGTTGCGGGCTCCTTCAATTCCGGTCACAATCAAAATGCTCATTTTCCAGCTCCTCATTGGCTCCCCCGGTCGGTTGCTGGCCGAGGCCTTGTGCGGCCGCTCGGCTCATATTCCCGCCTGGGGCCTGTGAAGTTCCGTAACTGTTCTATCGGCGTGATCTGTTCCGACTTGAGTCAGTCGTCACTATTCTTCCCGAAGCGGGTCGGCGATGCCGTATTCCTTGAGCTTGCGGTAGAGGGTGGTTTTGCCGATTCCCAGCAGCTTGGCGGCCTGCAGCTTGTCGCCATTGAGGGTGCGAATCGCCCCCAGAATCGCCTGCCGCTCCATATTCGCCAAGGTGGTCAACTGCGGGCTGCCGCTCTCGGCCTCAGGTTCGCCGACCACCGTCGAGCGCCGCGCCTCCAGCCCCTGCTGCTGTAGCTGCGTGGGCAGGTCGCCCAGATGCAGGATGGGACCGCTGGAGAGCGCGCAGGCTCGTTCGATGGAGTTTTCGAGTTCGCGCACATTCCCTGGCCAGTCGTGGCGCATCATGGTGCGCAGCGCCTCGTCGCTCAGGGTGAATTTGGTGCCGTGCTCGCGGCTGATGTGATCGAGGAAGTGCGCCGCCAAAAGCGGTATATCCTCGCGGCGGTCGCGCAGCGCGGGCAGGCGCAGATTGACGACGTTGAGCCGGTAGAAGAGATCCTTGCGGAAGGCTCCCTTTTCCACCATCACCGCCAGATCGCGGTTGGTGGCGGCGACGATGCGCGCCTTGATGGGAATGCGATGAGTGGCGCCGACCGGGCGGACTTCCTTCTCTTGCAGAGCGCGCAGCAGCTTGGCTTGCAGATCGAGCGAGAGTTCGCCGATCTCGTCAAGAAAAACCGTGCCGCCCTCGGCCGAGACCAGCAAGCCGTCCTTGGCGCGATTGGCCCCGGTGAAGGCTCCCTTGACGTAGCCGAAGAGCTCGCTCTCGATCAGCGTCGGGACCAGCGAGCCGCAATCGACGGGCAGGAAGGGTTTCTGCGAGTTCGGCCCGTAGGCGTGGATGGTGCGTGCCACCAACTCCTTGCCAGTGCCGCTCTCGCCCAAGATCAGAACCGGGTGGGTGCTTTGGGCCACTTTGGATAAGATGCGATAGAGTTTTTCCATCTCGCCACTGCGGCCGATCATCGCGCCCAAACCTTGACTGAGCCTGAGCCGTTCGCGCAGCTGGCGGGTGGCGGTGTCGGTGACCAGCGAGGAGGCGGCGCGCTCCAGGACCGTCGATAATTCGTCGATGGCAAAGGGTTTGGCCAGGTAATCGGAGGCGCCGCAGCGCATCGCCTCCACGGCGGCGTTGACCGAACCCGAGGCGGTCATGGCGATCACTGCGGTCTGGGGGTAGAGGAGCTTGACCTCGCTGACCAGCTCCAGTCCTTGATTGGAGCCTGCGGGCAGATTGACGAGCAGAATGTCGGCGGTGGAGCCGCGCAGCATACTGCGCGCCTGACCCAGGTCGCCGGTGCTTTCCACCGCGTAGCCCAGGCTGCTGGCGATCTCGGCGCAGGCCGAGCGCACCGCCGTGTCGGCGTCGACCACCAGCAGATGCAAACGCACCGGCGGCTCTGCGAGTTGTTGGGGGATAAAATCCATGTTCCTGGTGTTCAGAACTGTCTCAAGCATTGTAATCGCCTCACGCGCAAATGGTGAATGAGTCTATTGAGTTGTTGCCGGCCCGGAGGTATCTTTGCCGGCTTGCCGATGGTGAGTTTGCCTCTGCTCCTTAACTGGAACTGGAGCGGACGGGCAGGTCGATCTCGAAGCAGGCTCCGCGCTCGAAGCAGGCTTCGCCCGCCTCGCGATGGGCGGCATGAATGCTGCCCCCGGCGGCCTCGACGATGGAGCGGGTGATGGATAGACCCAGTCCGCGATGCGATGCCGGCCTTTCACCCTGCCGCTGGGCCGAGTGGGTGGTGTAGCCGGAGTCGAAGATCTTGTCGAGGGCATTTTTGGGAATACCCGGCCCGCTGTCAGATACGGTCAGTGTCAGCCCCTCGGCAATGCCGGTTGCATCCATGCGCTCGCGCAGGCCTAGTTGGATGCTGCCGCCCTCCGGCATTGCCTCGGCGGCGTTTTTGACCAGATTGACCAGAATGCGGGTCAGATCCTCGCCGTTCAGCCGCACCGGCTGCGCACCGCCCGCGACATCCACGGTCAAGGTGACGGAGGGTCCGGCCAGCGCCGCCAGCAGATTGCGGTTAGCCATCAGCTCTTCGGCCAGATTGTCGATAGGCAGGGCGGGCATCAGATCCCAGCGGCGGCTGCGCTCCGGGCGGCTTGCGCCGGTGGCCTCGCCCCCTGTGCGCGCCGCGCCGGAGAAGGTGGAGTTGCTAATACCGGCAACCGGTCCCAGCCGCTGATCCAGCGCCAGCAGCTTCTCCACCAGGCGGCGGCTGGCCGTGGCCACCAGCCGGAGTTCATTGGCGTAGTGGTGGTAGGAGGGGTTCAGCACCCCCGGCTCCTCCAACAGGTCGCAATACAGCCCCAGCGCCGTAACCATATTCCGGGCGTCATGGGCCACGTCGGCCATGCTCTCGCCCTCGCCGCGCAGGTTGGACAGCGTCTCCACGACCGCCTCTACCCGGCGGCGCTCGGTGACCTCCACCTTGCCTCCGGTCAGGTTTGCGCCTGCCCGAGCCGTGCCGATCTGGCCCGTGTTCATCAGGCCCATGCCCGTTACGCCGGTTTCCACAAGCCCTGCTGCCGCCAGCCCGTTGTCTTTAACTTCCACTGCGTGTGTTGTCTGCTGCATAACCGCTCCTTCTTTCCTCTCCCGCGCTACTCTGTTCCCTGCTTATCCGCCCTTCCCGTTCCTGTTTACGGTGTGGATGGTTGTCCCCTTATATACACGTGGCGTGCCAAACTAGAACGGCGGAATTAAGTTCCTGATAAGGGAAGGAGTTAGTGTCCAATTCCAGGACACTCGCAGCGTAGCCTCAAAGGGCTGTTTTAGCCCAAAATGAAACTGGGAGGGAAGAGGAATAGAGGTAAGATTTATCGTTTCAATATATTACGGGCAGATTCCTATAATGGCGTGGATGATTAGAGAATTCCCATAGTGGTACAGAGGAATGTTGACGGCTTCGGAGCCTTCTCTGCGCGCCGCTTCCCGTACAATCTCTCCATGAATACTCCGACCTCTTTCTATCGTTCCGGCGGCAGGACGCCGTTGCAGCTTCGCCCGTTGACCCTTACTCCCGGCTTTGTGCAGACCGCCGAGGGCTCCGTTCTGGTCACGCTGGGCAATACGCGGGTGCTGACCAATGCCACTGTTGAACAGGGGGTTCCGGGCTGGCTCAGGAACTCGGGGCGCGGCTGGGTTACGGCGGAGTACGCGATGTTGCCGCGCGCTACGGTGACGCGGACGCCGCGGGAGAGCGAGCGGGGCAAGATCGGCGGGCGGACGCACGAGATTCAGCGGCTGATCGGCCGAAGCCTGCGCTCGGTGGTGGACATGAAGGCGCTGGGCGAGCGGACGGTGATTCTGGACTGCGACGTGATTCAGGCCGATGGCGGCACGCGCACGGCGGCCATCACCGGCGCGGCGGTGGCTCTAGGTCTTGCGCTCAACGCATTGGTCGCCGCCGGAACGCTGAAGGCTTCGCCGATGAAGCAGTTGGTGGCCGCCACCTCGGTGGGGCTGGTCGGTGGCGCGGCGCTGTTGGACCTCTGTTATGAGGAGGACTCGCAGGCCGAGGTGGACATGAATGTAGTGATGACCGCCGACGGCGGGCTGATTGAGACGCAGGCCACGGCGGAGAAGGGCAGCTTCTCTCGTGCGCAGCTCAACGAGCTGATTGATCTGGCCGAGGCGGGGTTGAAGGAGATCTTCGCGGCGCAGCGGACGGTGCTGGGGGCGTAGGGTATTCCTTGCGGTGACTCTATGAACGATCCTGAGCGGCGTGGAGAAAGCGCAGAATGTGAATCGAATGGTCGTCCACGGCATAGATCATCAGATAAGGCAGCGGCGCGAGAACCAGCTCGCGAGTACCGCTCTTCATTCCAGCGCGGCCCGCATAGGGAAAGGCCTTGAGCGACTTGGTTGCATCGTATAGCCTTTTGAAGGGTGGAGGCGGCAAAGGTTGGGTGGTAGAGATGGAGGTAATTGCTGATGCCTTCCATATCATCGGCGGCAGCCATCGACCAGCACAGCCTTCTCAAGCCCGCATCATCCGTGCTACGCGAACGTCCATCTCTTCCTCTTCGATGAATTCGCCGCGAGCGATCTGGTCGATGCCTAACTGCACCTGTGCATCGAACCAATTTTCCTGAGCGAGCAGTCGGTCCACTGCCTCCGCCGCCAATTCAGAGGTGCTGCGCCCGGTGCGCGTAGACAAGCTGGTAGGTCCCGCCGACTGAGTTTCTGGAAGCTGAAGGTCCATAGAGGGAGGTTAGGAGGAGACCGGTTTCCTGTCAAGCGGTGTAGTGCAATGGGCGGTGTTGGAGGGGGTAGGGATAATTAACCTAAAAAGATGGAGGCATCCCTCTGATAGATTTTAGTGATGCAAGCTCGAAGAATACTTCCGCTCATTCTCTTGCCGCTTCTTCTCGCCGCAAAGGGAGACCTATACCAGCAGGTCGCGCCTGCTGATCGTCAGTCACTCAAAGAGGGTCTGGATCGTTATGTGCGGGATCAAATCAAGCGCGACTGGGCCGATCTTTTCGAGATCAAGATACCTGGCTACGCAATAGTAGCTGACTTTGATGACCTATCGGGAAAAGCGCCTGTTCTGTCGAAACAGGACTTTGTAGATGTGATGAATGAGCAAATTGGTAACGGATCGCGCCCCTTTGTGCAGAGTTTCAGCCTTGCGTCCATTACTCCCATGAAGGGCGGCTATGAGGTGCGCGGCTGCTCAAAAGCGCAGAGGGAAAGTTTTCACTTCAAGGGGATATTGACCTTCAATGCTTATGTTTCCCATGGACAGGTCCGCTTTGGAGGCTGGCATTACGTCGATTCCATGCCGCAATCCTGTCGCCATACAGGGGATAGCGAGTAGCGCTTCGAGTCAATCGCCCGGACGATTCTGTGACCTTATGGTAAGAGCCACATCGGGACTTGTCTCCTGATTTGGTCCGCGAAATGGCCCTTGGCCGCCTGTATTCAACCGCACACTTTTCCCTTGCGCGTCTCTGCTACGATAAAGAGGATCGCACTTCCGGCTGCTGCTCCATGGAGCGGATAGAGACGGCTCTGAGCGGATCACGTCGACTCGGAGATGTCGGGCGCACAGGCGGCTGGACCCCAACTTCGCCGGAATCACCGGCACAGGAGAAACGCAATGCCTTTAGTTACCACGCGGCAACTGCTGGACGAGGCCGCCAAGGGCGGATACGGCGTCGGCGCTTTCAACGTCAACGACATGGAACAGATTCAGGCCATCATGTGGGCCGCGAAGGAAACCAACTCGCCGGTCATCATCCAGGCCAGCCGCGGCGCGCGCAAGTTCGCGGAGGACAACTACCTCTATCATCTGATGCTGGCCGCCGCCGAGCTTAACCCTGAGATTCCGCTGGCCATGCACCTGGATCACGGCAACAGCTTCGAGACCTGCGAGAGCGCCATCAAGCTGGGCTTCACATCGGTCATGATGGACGGCTCGCTGAAGCCGGACGGCAAGACACCGGCCAGTTTTGAAGAGAATGTCGCCGTCACCAAGCAGGTGGTCGATTACGCGCACGAGCACGGCATCTCGGTCGAAGGCGAGATCGGCGTTCTGGGCGGCATTGAAGACGGTCACGGCGCGGGCGGTTCCGGCCTGGATCACGTCACCGATCCGGATCAGGCGGTCGAGTTCGCCGAGCGCACCGGCGTCGATTCGCTGGCCATCGCCATCGGCACCAGCCACGGTGCCTACAAGTTCACCAAAAAGCCCGACGGCTCGGTGCTGAAGATGGATCTGCTGATCGCCATTCACAAGCGCCTGCCCAATACGCATCTGGTGATGCACGGCTCCAGCTCGGTTCCAAAGGACTTGCAGGACGTGATCAATCAGTACGGCGGCAAGCTGAAAGAGACCTGGGGCGTGCCGGTGGAGGAGATTCAACTCGGCATCAAGAACGGCGTGCGCAAGATCAACGTGGACACCGACAACCGCCTCGCCATCACCGGTGCCATTCGCAAGGTGCTCTTTGAGACGCCGGAGAAGTTTGATCCGCGCGACTACCTGACGCCGGCACGCGCGGCGATGCAGAAGGTGGTGGCGCTGCGCATGACGCAGTTCGGTCAGGCCGGACACGCCAGCGACTACAAGGCTACCTCGATTGCTGATATGGCCAAAGGCTACAAGAGCGGCTCGCTGGTTACCAAGCCGCTGGTCGCCAAGTAACCTGGGCCGGAATTTCCGGCGGTCGGAAGTGTTTGGGCGGCATGAAGACGCAGAGGAACTTGCCGAAGGCTACCGCGATGTCCGGGCAGGATGAAAGAAAATGGGCCACTTTGCGCGAGCGGAGTGGCCCATTTTGCGGATGAGGGCAATGCTTCCATGCCTCATCCGGTGTGGCGCATTCGTTGCCCGGGGCAGAGCGGCGGGCGGCTGCTCAACGATTCAGGAAATTGTATTTAACAATGCACCACAACGCACGAAAACCATCGCGCCAGCCGATCTTTTTTCCGTCAGCGTAGGTGCGGCCCGTATAGGATATTCCCACCTCGTAAACTCGCACCTTCGCTTTGGCGATTTTGGCCGTGATCTCCGGCTCGAAGCCAAAGCGGTTTTCCTGAATGCGTATCTTCTGGATTACCTCGCGGCGGAAGGCTTTGTAGCAGGTCTCGATGTCCGTGAGGTTCAAATCCGTGGCCATGTTCGAACACATGGTGATGAAGTTATTGCCCACAGAATGCCAGTAGTACAAGACACGACAAGCGCCGATGCCGCCGCGAAAGCGCGAACCGTAGACCACGTCTGCCTTGCCGTCGAGAATGGGAGAAATCAACTGACAATACTCGGCCGGGTCGTACTCCAGGTCCGCATCTTGAATGACGACGATCTCTGCTGTAGCGTGCGCGAAACCTGTGCGCAGCGCCGCTCCCTTGCCCAGGTTTACCGCGTGGCGGATGAGCCGGATGCGCGGCTCGGTTTGTGCGATGGTCTGGAGCTGCTTCCAGGTTCCATCCTCAGAGCCGTCATCCACAATGACCAACTGCCGGACGGGGCGCTGCACCAGCACCGTCTTCACGACCTCGGTCACGGTGGCGGCCTCGTTGTAGACCGGCATGACTACCGTCAGACAGGGTTCTATCTCATCATTGGTTTTCATTGCAAGTATCCTAGCACTGTTCTGGGCACTGCTGTGTTTGGAGAGGCGAAAATCGAAGCGAGAGGCGCATTGCCCGCCGGTATCGTGCCTCGTGTACGATCATAGATTGAAGCCTCAAACCGCTCACCGAGAGGGCAGGGAGAAACAGGATGACGAGAGCGCGGCTCGACGGTTTGTATCTGGTGCTGATCGGCAGCGTCGTCTTTGCATTGCTGGGTCCGGTTCTGCAGAGCGCGTCGCATGTGCCGTTGACGGATTTCAGAGCGCTTTACTATCCTGCGCGAACTCTCCTGCAAGATCATGACCCGTACCAAACAGACGAGGTGCAGCGCCTCTTTCAAGCAGAGGGAGGAAACAGCCCAGAGGATACCGCGGAGACGCGCCAGATAGCGACCCAGGCCGTCTATCCGCCCACCTCGCTTGCCTTCGCGGCTCCTGTCGCCATGCTGCCTTGGGGGTTGGCACATTGGCTTTGGACGGCGCTCACCATCGGCAGCCTTATCTTTGCCTCGCTGCTGATTTGGAATCTTGGTGCGGATTACGCACCCGTACTCTCCGGGGTTCTGATCGGCTTCCTTCTTGCCAATAGCGAAATCCTGATTGTTACGGGCAACTCCGCCGGCATCGCCATAAGCCTATGCGCGGTGGCCGTCTGGTGTTTTATGCGGGTGCGATACATTGCGGTCGGCATTCTCTGTCTTGCGGTCAGCCTCGCGATCAAGCCGCATGATGCGGGCCTAGTCTGGTTCTATTTTCTGCTGGCGGGCGGAGTCTTCCGCAAACACGCACTACAGACCTTTGCGGTGACGCTCGCGATCAGCCTGTCGGCCATGGTGTGGGTCTGGCTGGTGGCTCCGCACTGGATGCAGGAGTTGCACTTCAATCTTCTGGCGTTTTCCGCGCACGGCGGCACCAACGATCCCGGCGTTGCCGCCATGGGTCCCAAAGGCGTGATCGACCTGCAGTCGGTTCTCAGCGGCTTCCGCAACGATCCGCGCTTCTACAATCCGCTCAGCTATCTGATCTGTGCGCCGCCGCTGCTTCTGTGGGGCTGGGTCACGCTTCGCTCCCGCTCATCGCAGGCCCGGTCGTGGCTGGCGCTGGCCGTCATCTCGCCACTCTCCCTGCTGCCGGTCTATCACCGCCAATACGATGCCAAGTTGCTGCTGCTGATGGTTCCCGCCTGCGCCCTGCTGTGGGCCGGGGGGGGGCGCTTGGCTCGGCTGGCGCTGCTGGCAAGCACTACAGTCTTTGTAGTGACCGGCGATCTATTCTGGATTATTGTCATGGCCCTCCTGCGCAACCTGCACCAGCCCGCGACGGGAGTCTTCGAGAAGACTCTGCTGTTTTTGCTCGCCCATTCCGTTCCGCTCCTGCTGCTGCTCGTCAGCGTTTTTTATCTCTGGGTCTACGCGCGCAGCGCACGCCAGCCCGTTTCCCTGCAAGACGCGGGCACAGTTGTCAGCGGTTGATGCAATCCGGTCGCAGCCGAACTCGCTAGCGCAGGGTCACGTTCTTTTCCACCGACCTTGAATTATTTGGCGTCGTGAACTATAGTTAACAGATGATTGAGGTTCGCCAGACCGACGTCTATTTCAATTGGTTTCGCCAACTGCGCGACCACAAGGCGCGGTATCGCATCTTGGTCCGTATCCGTCGCCTCTCGCTGGGCAACTTTGGAGACGAAAAGCCGGTCGGCGATGGCGTCAGTGAATTGCGGATCGATTACGGGCCGGGTTACCGAGTCTACTTTCATCGACAGGGCAGCTTGCTAGTGATGCTGCTCGCAGGAGGCAGCAAGAAGACGCAATCTGCCGACATAGCCAAGGCAAAAAAGCTGGCAAAGGAGTGGACGCATGAGCATTAAAACAACATTGTGGGATGTGACCGAGTATCTCGACAGCTCGGAGTCCATTGCCGAGTATCTTGAAGCAGCCTTCGAGGACGGCGATCCGGCCTTGATCGCGGCGGCGCTGGGCGATGTGGCGCGCGCCATGGGCATGACGCAGCTTGCCGGCAAGGCGGGCGTCACTCGCGAGGCGCTCTATAAGGCTCTCTCGCCCACCGGCGATCCCAGGCTATCGACCTTTCTCGGCGTGATGAAAGGGCTGGGAATCAAGCTCACGCCGCGCGCGGCGTGAGGCGAGGTGAACGCTGATTGCCCAATTCTTGAAGTCCACAGGCTTAGCATTTACGAGTACAATTTCTGAATCATGTGGAAATATATTGTCGCGTTCGTTGTGATCTTCGGGCTTTCGGTATACGTGTCCAATCAAACTCAACGAATCGCCGATCAGGGCGCACAACAGACCGCGCCAGCGGCCAACGGGTCTGCTGTATCCAATGCGCATGATGGCCATGCCCAAGAAGATACAAAGAACCCAAAGCAGAATACTCCATTTTGGTTTCGTTTCTTTACTTGGCATGAAGGAGTAACTGCTTGGGCCATACTCTTGACCCTTTTTGCCATCGCCGAACAAACCAAACAGACTGCCAAGGCTGCTAAGGCTGGACAAGCCGCCGCTGAAACCGCCCTGCTTCAACTGAATCAAACAACCGCAAAGGAACGAGCCCGTATCGAAATCAGGATCGGTCCGCCTAATATTAACTTGCCGGACAGTCGCTATCACCGAGCGGAGAAAGGGGTTCCACAATGGATTCTTACGACGAATGTGATGCTTAGAAATATAGGGGCAGGAAGGGCCTTCATAACTCGCAGCGGGGGCCGACTGGTTGTCGTATCGAGCGATGCCCCACCACCTGACACTGGCGATGCCTTCCCGTTGATTCTGCCAGATTCGTTTCTTGATCCTGCGCCATCTCAAACGCCCGCTCAGCTTCCTTTCTGGCCGGATGGGAACGGCTTTCCCGAAGATTTGAGTATTTACGACAAGTCCTTTGATGAAACCCTCCATGTCCGTGCGTATGGATTTATCGAGTACGAGACGATGGGAAAGAGGATGCATCACGATTTCTGGTTTACGTTCCGCAATGCATTTCTGGGTTTCTACGCTCAGTTGGGAGGCGAAGTGCCGATGCCTGAAATGAAAAGGATTACTCAGCTTGGATGGATAGACACAGGCAATTTCGATGAATACGAAATAACGGCGCACGCAGAAAAAGCAAATTAGGACACTGCCTTGGTTGCTTCATCCTTCGCTTCCTGTCCAAAGTCGCGGTATGATGAGAGGAAAGCCGCCAGAAGGAGCAAAGCGCATGAAGGAACTCGTCTTTGAAGTGATGCAGGAGGCCGATGGCGGCTACACCGCCGAAGCTCTGGGCGAGAGCATCTTCACCCAGGCCGATAGCTGGGATGAGTTGAAGGCCAACGTCCGCGAGGCCGTGCAAGCCTTCTACTTCGAC
>Ga0181529_10003964_pt1 | contig 16366 bp, 12 predicted proteins | sample PEATcosm2014_Bin_36_FD_119763 | JGI IMG/M metagenome (GOLD analysis project Ga0181529, IMG submission 119763) | Peatland microbial communities from MTU Mesocosm Facility, Houghton, MI, USA - PEATcosm2014_Bin10_30_metaG | ecosystem: Environmental > Terrestrial > Soil > Wetlands > Peat | place...
AGGTGCAGCATCTCGTGGTAGAGCAGGTACTCGATGGCGTAGCGGGGGCTGGAGGGGCGGTCAAAGACGCGACTGACCACGATGGTGTTGTGGGCAGCGTCGTAGTGGCCCAGAGAGCGCTTGGCGGCGCTCTCGCTCCAGGTCAGCTCCGGGCGGCCCAGCAAGCCGCCGAAGTAACGCATGTTCAGCGAATCGAAGACCTCTTCCAAGTGGTAATAGCGCCCCTCCGGTCCGAAGCCCCGCTTGTTGCCGCGCGCGCCGCGAATCAGTTCGGTCTGCCGGGTGACGGCTGCGCTGTAAGCGAAGCGCTTGTAGCGCAGCTCGTGCGCGGCGTCAATGGGCTTCTTGTAGAGTTTGGCCAGCAGAATGTGGGCAATCGCCCGGATCACAGACTCCGGCGCGCCTTCCAGCAGATCCGAGAGGCTGACCAGGATCTGCCCTTCGCGCAGCCGAATTCGCGTATTCAGCGAGGTGAAGCGCCGGAAACGGAGGACGATGGGCGGCATCGGCGCCCGCGGGCGCAACGCCCGGTACTCCTCCTGGAAGATAGGAATAAATTCAGCAGCCACTAAGTTGGAGGTTAGCACAAATAGGTGGTCTGCCCCTTGGCCGCCCACTAGCGTAAAGTTGATGTGAAGGGCTGCCTTCCTTTGCACGTCATGCACACACGGGTTTTTATGCGCATCATTCAATTCGCGGCTGTCGCGCTTCTGCTTGGCGGAGCGGTTCTGGCGCTCTCCGCGCAGCAGCCCGCGTCTCCGGCTCCCGCTCCTTCGCTCACCGTGGACCGTGATCCGGTGCGCTCGCCAGAGGGTGATGCGCCCTTGTCACCCGTCGTCCGCAAAGAAGGCGAAGGCTACGTCCTGCACACCGACGTGGAAGAGGTCGAGTTGTACTGCTCGGTGCTCGAGGGCAATCGGATGGTTCCTGACTTGAAGATGGAGAACTTCCAGGTTCTGGAAGACGGCGTCAAGCAAAAGCTTCTCAGCTTCCAGCACACCGACCTGCCGGTCTCCATCGCGCTGGTGGTGGATAACTCCGGCTCGATGAGCCAAAAGCGGCCTTCGGTGAATAAAAGCGCGCTGGACTTGATTGCGGCCTCGAATCCAGAAGATGAGGCATTTGTAGTCAACTTCAGCGACGAGGCCTTCATTGACCAGGACTTTACCTCCGACGTGAATCTGCTCCGCGAGGGGCTCAGCCACATCGAATCGCGCGGCGCCACGGCGCTGTACGACGCTGTGGTAGCTTCGGCGGACAAACTGGTGGCCGACGCCAAGCACCCCAAGCAGGTGCTGATCCTGATCACCGACGGTGAGGACAACGCCTCGACCGGCTCCAACTTGGAGCAGACAATCCAGCGCGTGCGCAAGCTTTCCGGGCCGGTAATTTATACGATCGGTCTGCTCTTCGGCGACGAGATGAGCCACGATGAAGTCAAACAAGCGCGCAAGGCGCTCCAATTACTCTCGGACGAAACCGGCGGCATGGCCTTTTTTCCCAAGAATATCGAGCAGATCGACCAGATATCCGCCGAGGTGGCGCGCGATATTCGCAACCAGTACACGTTGGGTTACCATTCCACCAAGCCTTCCACCGACCAGAGCTTCCGGCGAGTGGAGGTGATTGCCGAAGCCAAAGGTTTGGGCAAGCTGATCGTCCGTACGCGTACCGGCTACTTTCCCGTTGCGCGAGTGGTCAAGAATGCCGCTGCCGCGCCGGCGCAGTAGCTCAGGAGGTTGAACCGGATGCGCCGTATCACCTGGCTGTTGCTGCTGCTCTTCGCCTTTGCTATTCCATGGGAGTACTCTCTGGATCTGGGCGAGCCGCTGGGCAATATCGCGCGTGTTCTGGGCCTGCTGACGCTTCTGGCGGCGATTCCGGCGCTTCTGCAAGCCGGTCGCATGCGCCCTCCCGGACCGATGCAATGGATGGTGCTGGCCTTTTTTCTCATGCTTTGCTGCACATACTTCTGGACGATTGCGCCCGATGCGACGCTGGCCAAGTTGCGCGGCTACTTTCAGGAGTTGATGATTGTCTGGCTGGTGTGGGAGTTTGCTGATAACGCCGAAGATCTGCGCGCTTTGGCGCGAGCCGTCCTGGCCGGTTCCTTTGTGCTGGCCCTGCTTACGCTGGCAACCTTCGCCTCCGCCGGCGCCATGGCCGCTGAACAGGTCCGCTTTGCCGCCACCGGACAAGACCCGAATGACGTAGCCCGCTATCTGAACCTGAGCTTTCCTCTGGCGGCGCTGCTGTTCAATTGCGAGCCGCGCAAACTGTGGCGTTGGTTAGCCGCCGGCTACCTACCTCTGGGACTGGTCGCGGTTCTGCTCACCGCCTCGCGCGGGGGCTTTCTGGCCGCCGTGGTGGGAGTTGCGGGCAGCATCGTTCTGCTGGTTCATGGGCATCCGCGCCGGATGCTGGCCGGAGCAATGGCCTTGCCGCCGCTTGCCGCGCTGCTTTGGATTATCATTCCTCACGGCAGCTTTGCGAGGCTGGCCACCATCACCGAGCAGTTGCACGGCGGCGATCTGAACCAGCGTTGGAATATCTGGAATGCGGGCTGGCGAGCCTTTGCCCGCGCGCCCTGGTTCGGCACCGGGGCTGGAACCTTTGTCAGCGCCTCGGGCACGGCTGCCATCGACACCGCGCACAACACCGCGCTATCGATTGCCGTCTCCGGCGGCCTGTGCGCGCTCATCATCGCCTCGGCGATTGTCGCCCTTGCCCTCTGGTCGATCAAGGCAATGCGAGGACCGCTCCAATGGGCGATGGCTTTGACCCTCACCGTCTGGTTCATCACCTCGCTCGTGGCCACGGTTGAGGAGAACCGCACCACATGGCTGCTGCTGGCCATGATTGCTCTCACCGGAAGGCTGGCCGTCGAAGAACCGGATGCGCTGGCTCGCTGTTTCGCCGGTTCGCCGTGAATCATGGGAGCCATCCGCCAAGTGAATGATCCTCCTCCTGTTGAGCCACTCCCAAAAAGGGAAATCTCTTTCACTGCTCGCGCAAAGAAAATGCCTTCGCCCAGCACCAGTGCGCGGGGGGACTGATGATCCTGACCAAAGCGAGTAGAATGGAAGTGAGTTAAGCGCATTCGGCGGTGCGGTGGAAAGGCGTACGCTGCTGAAACAGTTCACGGTTAGCTCGGTTCAAACCTCAAATCATCATGGACCCGATTCGTGAATTGTTTTTGGCTGGCCTGCTGCTGTACGCGGTTGCGGCTTTGGCAGGGCTGACCGCTCATCTTCGCAACAAAACTGCCGCATGGATCACCACTCTCCTCTGTTGGACGAGTGGGTTGGCCGCGGCGTTGGAGCTCGGTGCATCAGTCGGCGCCCTGATCTCCGGCGCGCAGTTCAATTGGACTTTGCCTTCCGGACTGCCTTTTCTGCAATACAGCCTCCGCCTCGACCCGCTCTCCGCTTTCTTTCTGCTCGCGCTCTCGCTTCTGGCCCTCTGTGTCTCTACTTTTTCCATCGGGTATTTGCGCCATGGCGTGGCCGCCCGGCATCCGGGAATCTTCTGCTTTTATTTCAATCTGATGCTGCTGGCTCTGACCCTGGTCTTTACCGCCTCGAACGTCCTTTTCTTCCTGGTGGCCTGGGAGTTGGTGGTCGTCACCTCGTATTTTCTGGTGATTACAGACCACGAATCCGAAGAGGCTCGCAGCGGCGGAATGCTCTATATGCTCATGTCGCGCGGCGGCACCGGATTGCTTTACCTGGGCTTTCTGTTGCTGGCCACAGCCGCCGGAAGCATGGACTTCCAGGCCTTGCACGGCGCGGGAGGGCGGCTCACTCCGGCGCTCTCCGCGGCGGCATTTCTGCTGTTCTTCTTCGGCTTTGGCGTTAAAGCAGGCATCATTCCGCTGCATATCTGGCTCCCAGCCGCGCATCCCGTTGCCCCCAGCAATGTCTCCGCGCTGATGTCGGGCATCGTCATCAAGACGGGCATCTACGGCATGGCGCGCGTCTTCTTCGACTTTTATGGCGATGCTCCGGTTTGGGCGGGAATGTTGGTGCTGGTGGCGGGCGTGGTGGCGGCGCTCTTGGGTGTTCTCTACGCGCTGATGGAGCACGACCTCAAGCGGCTGCTCGCCTATCACAGCATCGAAAATATCGGCATCATCCTGATGGGCTTTGGCTCGGCGCTGCTCTTCCGCTCCTTCGGGCATCCGCAACTGGCCGCGCTGGCTTTGGTGGCTGGGCTCTTTCATACGCTCAATCACGGCGTCTTCAAGTGCCTGCTCTTTCTGGGCGCGGGCAGCGTTCTGCAAGGGGCCAAGACGCGCAACATGGAAGAGATGGGCGGCTTGATCCGGCGTATGCCTTGGACGGCCTTCTATTTCCTGATCGGCGCGGTGGCCATCTCTGGGCTTCCGCCGCTGAATGGCTTTGTCAGCGAGTGGTTTACCTATCAGGGATTGCTGGCCGGTTTTGGCGCTACGCAGACTTTGACCCGCATTGCCTTTCCCATCGCCGGAGCGCTGCTGGCTCTGACGGCGGCGCTGGCGGCGGCCTGCTTTGTGAAGGCCTTTGGAATCACCTTCCTTGCCCTGCCGCGCAGCGAGAATGCCAAGCAGGCGACTGAAGCGCCGCTTTCCATGACCGCCGGGATGGCCGGATTGGCCATTGCCTGTGTTGCCTTTGGACTCGGCGCGACCTGGATTGTTCCGCTCTTTGCGCCCATCACGCAACAGACGTTGGGCGTCCAGATCACCGGGCAACTGGTGGCCGGGAACGGTTTTTTGCTGTCCGCGGGAACCGTACAGAATGGAAGTGTTTCGCCGCTCGTAATCGCGCTGGCGCTGATCGGGTTGGCCTTGGTCCCGCTGGGTCTTTGGCTCGTGCTGGGGCGCCGGAATGGAGTGCGATCCAAGAGCGTAACTGGCCCCACCTGGGATTGCGGCCTGCCGGGGTTGACGGCGGCCAACGAGTACACGGCGACTGCCTTCTCCAAGCCGCTGCGCATGATCTTTAGCGCGCTCTTCCGCCCCAAGCGAGAGATACAAGCGGAGTTTGATGTCTCGCGCTATTATCCCAAGGCAATTCACTTTGAGTCGGAGATTCAGCCCACCTTCGAGACGCACGTTTACGCTCCCATCCAGAAGGGAATTCTGGCGCTGGCCGAGCGGATGCGCCGCATTCAAACCGGCGGCATTCATGCCTATCTCGCATACATCTTTGTCACGCTGATTCTGCTGCTGATCTTTGGGGTGCGCTCATGATCGAGAATATGATCGCGCAAATCCTCCAGACCGTCTTTCAAGTGGCTCTCGTGCTGCTGCTCTCGCCGCTGCTGACAGGGCTGAACCGCACCTTGAAGGCGCGCGTGCAGACGCGACGCGGGCCGGGCCTCCTGCAACCCTATCGAGATTTATACAAACTATTGGGCAAGGGAATGGTGATTCCCGACACCGCCTCGTGGATCTTTGCGGCGACGCCCTTTGTGCTCTTCTCTACCGTGCTGCTGGCCAGTTTGCTGATTCCGACCATCTCCGCGCAGGCTCCGCTCAGCTTGTATGGGGGCGTGCTGGCAATGGTTTATCTGCTGGCGCTGGGGCGGTTTTTCTTGGCGTTGGGCGGGCTGGATACGGGCAGTTCCTTTGGCGGATTGGGTAGCAGCCGCGAGATGACCATCTCGGCGATTGCCGAACCGGCGCTGATGCTGGCCGTCTTTACGGTGGCCATTGGGGCTGGATCGACGAACCTGAGCATCGTGGCCCACGCGGGGATAGGCCAGAGCTGGCGTTTTCTTGCGCCCTCGCAGATGCTGGCCTTTGCCGCGCTGTTCATCGTTCTGATCGCCGAGACTGGGCGAATTCCGGTGGACAACCCATCGACGCATCTTGAATTGACGATGATTCACGAGGCGATGATTCTGGAGTACTCCGGGCCTTACCTGGCGCTGATCGAGTGGGCGGCGTTCATCAAGCAACTGGTGCTGATGACGCTGCTGGTGAATGTCTTCTTTCCCTTCGGGTTGAGCGGGAGTTGGGCACCGTTGGCGCTTCTGGCCAGTCTGGGATGGTTTCTGCTCAAGTTGTTTTTGCTCTCGATGGCAGTGGCTGCGGTCGAAGTGACCAACGCCAAGATGCGCCTCTTTCGCGTGCCGGAGCTGCTGGCGATTGCTTTTGTGCTGAGCGCGCTGGCGCTGGTTTCAACATTTTTGTTTCAAGGGTAGAAATGTATGAGTGTTTGGACTGCATGATCTGGTGATGCAAGATGGACAAGCGCGGACGAGGACGTCCGCGCCACAGCCGACCAGGAGGTCGGCGCTACGTTTCAGCAGTCGGCGCTACGTTTCGGCAAAAGGGGAAGAATGCACTTCTGGCAGGACGCGCAATTCGGAAACAGGATGATCACGCTGATGGCGGCGCTGCTTCTTGTTCTGCAAATCATGATGGTGACGCAGCGCTGGCTGATCACCAGCATCCGCAGCTTTGCGCTGCAATCGCTTCTGCTGGCTTGCATCGCCAACACCATTGCCTACTACAACAACGCTCCGTATATTTACGCCGCCGCCGCGCTGATGCTCGTGGTCAAGGTGATTCTGCTCCCGGTTCACTTTGAGCGGTTGGCCAAGCGGATTGAGGTTCATCAGGAGATTGAGCCGCTGGTGAATGCGCCCATCTCGGTGATCACCGCTGGGCTTTTGACGCTGCTGGCCTATGTGGTGGCCGAGGCCTTCCACCGTCCGGATGAGCGCGTGGGAGCGGCCAGCCTTGGCCACAACACGCTGGCCGTGGCCATTGCCATTTTTTTGATCGGCTTTTTTATGATGTTGAACCGGCGCAAGGCGCTCAGCCAGGTTCTGGCGCTGCTCTCGATGGAAAACGGAATCTTTCTGGCGGCGATTTCGCTCACCTATGGGATGCCGATGATTGTGGAAGTAGGCATCTTCTTTGATGTTCTGGTCGGGGGCATCGTCCTGGCCATTCTTGTTCACCAGATTCGCGACACCTTTGATTCGATGGACGTCAGCCGGTTGAGCCGGCTGAAAGGCTGAAGCACCATGTTGATCCTGCTTCTATTGTCGATTCCCCTGCTGGCCTGCGGCCTGACGGCCTTGGTGCGCAACCGGCGATCGATGGAGGCAATTCATCTGGCGTCCGCAGTCGTTTCGTTTGGGGCGGCTGTCCTGTTGGCTGGAGAGGTTTTGCGGCAGGGAACCGTATCCCTGTTCAATGGCTTTCTTTTTGCCGATTCGCTCAGTGCGCTGGCCGCGCTGTTGACCGCATTTGCAACTCTGGCCTGCGCGCCGTACGCCATCGGTTATCTGCGGCGCGAGGAGGCCGATCAGCGCCTGGCTCCGAGCAGCGATAGCCACGGCACGGATGCGCTGCCCAAACTGAGAATGTATTACACGCTGACGCCGCTCTTTGTCTTCTGCATGTTCCTGGCCGTCGTCGCCAACAATCTGGGCGTGATGTGGGTGGCTGTCGAAAGCACGACGCTGGCCTCGATCTTTCTGGTGACATTTTACGGGCGGCCTACCTCGCTCGAAGCCGCCTGGAAGTACGCGATGATCGGCGGCGTCGGCTTGTCGATGGCTCTCTTCGGAACGGTGCTGACCTACTACTCGGCTCATCAGGTGCTGGGCGGCGAGAGCATGAGCGCGCTGAACTGGTCGGTGCTGGTGGCGCACGCGCCGCAATTCGACAAGAGCGTGATGCGGCTGGCCTTCATCTTCATCCTGTTGGGCTTCGGCACCAAGGCCGGCATGGCGCCCATGCACACCTGGAAGCCCGACGCCTACAACGAAGCGCCCATCCCCATCGCCGCGCTGATGGCGACGGCCGTTTTGAATTGCGCCATCTACGCTCTTGCCCGATTTAACGCACTAACAGCTCTCTGTCTAGGCCCAGCTTTTTCGTCGCGCCTGCTGATCCTTTTCGGGCTTCTTTCGGTCGGCGTTGCGGTGCCGTTCATCCTGGTGCAGCGCAGCGCGCGGCGGCTGCTCGCTTACTCCAGCATCGACAACGGCGGCATCATGGTTTTGGGCTTGGGTTTCGGCGGTCCCTTGGGCGCGCTGGCCATGCTGCTGCACATGACCTATCACACGGTAACCAAGCCGCTGCTCTTCTTCTGCGTGGGCAACGCTCAGCAACACACCAAAAGCGACAGCCTGCGGGCGGCTGCCGGCGGGCTGATCCATGCCCTGCCGATCACCGCGCCGATGCTGATGCTGGGCGCTCTCGCGGTCACCGGCACGCCGCCCTTCGGACTCTTCCAAAGCGAATTCATGGTGCTGCGGGCGGGCTTTGCAGGCCCGTATATGGGCGTGGCCATCGTGCTGGTCGCATTCTTGGTGGCCATCTTCTGCGGCATCTTTCATCAGATTTCACAGATTGTTCTCGGTCCGCCCAGAGGCGTCCCGCGCGAACCCAACTGCCCTTGGAAGACAGTTCCAGTCGTTGTGCTCTCCATCCTGGTAATTCTGACGGGTTTCTGGCTACCCGCTCCGCTTTATCAATTGATTGACGGCGCGGCGCGCATACTGGCGGTGCACCCATGAGCCAGCCCATTGCTCGTAACTTGCCGCGTAGCTTCGACAAGATCCGCACGCGCTGCGGTGACTTTTTTGAAAGCTGGATCGAAGCCAATGAGGCCGAACTCCACGCTGCCGTGGCGCTCTCCGATCTGCGACCGATGGTGGAGAGGCTCGTCGAGAACGGCTGCCGCCTGGCTTGCGTCTTTGCCGAGGACAGAGTCGCCGCGCAAGGCTTCTATCTGCTCTATCATCTCTTTGACCATCCTCAGGACAGGCGCTATCTGCTGGTGCGCACTTCCATTCCAGCCGAGAATCCGCGTTTCCCTTCCGTTTCCGCCGAGTTGCCGAGCGTCAACTGGCAGGAGCGCGAGATTCAGGACTGGTTTGGAATCACCGCTGAGGGGCATCCCAACCCGCGCCGCGTCGCTCTGCATGACAACTGGCCGGAGATTCATCCGCTGCGGAAGGACTTCCCCATCGATACGGTTCTGCCGCCGTTTGAGGGGGAGCAGCACGTCTATCGCCCCACGCATGGCGAGGGCGTCTTTCATATTCCCGTCGGGCCGGTCCATGCGGGCATCATCGAGCCGGGACACTTCAACTTTGCCGTAGCCGGTGAGCCGATCCTCTACCTGCAATTGCGTATGTTCTACACCCACAAGGGCATCGAAAAGCGCTTTGAGCAACTGCCCGCGCGCCACGCGGTTTATTTGGCCGAAAGCATCTCGGGCGACTCCAGCTTCTCGCACGGCACGGCCTTTTGCATGGCGATTGAGGCAGCAGCGGGCGTTGAGATTCCTGCGCGCGCGCGGCGCATGAGGACGATTCTTTTGGAGTTGGAGCGGCTCTACAATCACGTCGGCGACATTGGCGCCATTGCCACCGATGTGGGTTTTGGCGTGGCCAACGCGCACGCCAGCCGCCTTCGTGAGCTGATCCTTGGCGTGAATGAAGAGCTGACCGGTAGTCGTCTCTTGCGCGGAGTGGTCTGCCCCGGCGGCGTACGCCGCGATTGGACCGAGCAGCAGATCATCGATTGCCGCGTCGCGCTGCAGCGCTTTGAGAGCGACTTCGCCGATCTGATGCGCATCATCAACGGCTCCGATTCAACCCGTGATCGTCTGGACCGGACCGGCACTCTGCACCCTGATCAAGCCAGCGATCTAGGCATTGTCGGCGTGGCCGGACGCGCCTCGGGAATCAACCGCGATCTGCGTCGCGACCATCCGTACGCGGCGTACGGCGAGATTTCTTTTCAGGTGCCGGTCTACCAGGAGGGCGATGTCCTCGCCCGGTTGCGTGTGCGGGTGGATGAGGTTGGTCAATCGCTGGCCATCATCCGCGAGATTGCCGCGCGACTGGCTCCCGGACCAACCCGCATCGCCCTTCCGCCGCTGCCGCCGGATCGCATTGGCTTGGGCGCGGTCGAGGGCTGGCGCGGAGAGATTCTGCATTGGATTCGCACTGGCGCGGACGGCCGCCTGGAACGCTGCAAGATCAAAGACCCGTCGCTCAGCAACTGGCCGGCGATGGTCGAGGCGGTCAAAGGAAATATCGTGCCCGACTTCCCCGTCATCAACAAAAGCTTCAACCTGTCGTACTCCGGGACGGACCGCTGACTTATGTTTCATATCTTTCAAAAATCCGTGCAAACCGGCCTGGTCACCATCGGGTATCCGCAAAAACCGGCGCAAATCTCTGCGCAATTTCGCGGCGCTCCGGCCTTTGACTTCAGCGCATGGCGGGATGCGCGTCCGGCGGCGGAGGCCTGTCCCACCGGCGCCATCCAGATTCACGATTTCGATGCACGCCGCTCGGTCACAGTGGATTACGGCCTGTGCAACTACTGCGGTGAATGTGCCGAGGCCGACGGCACCGGCGCGGTCAAGATTACGCAAGAGTTCGAGCTGGCCGTGCGGCAGCGCAATGATTTGATCGTAACCGCCGAGTACGCGCTTCGGCCGGATGGAAGCCAGGGCGAACTAGTTGAAATGGGAAGAAACGAGCGTGGACCGGGAGGTCGGCGCTACAGGAGTGAGTCTGCGGGTGGCCCCGGTCTCGGTATTAAAACTGAGGAGACCACGACCCCTTCGGTCTCTGAACTTGAATCTTTAGAGCGCAACGTCCAGCAAAAGATTCACCGTCTTCTGGGCCGTTCCCTTTCGATTCGCGAGGTGGACGCCGGTTCCTGCAACGGCTGCGAGATGGAGATCGGCGCGCTGAACAATCCCATCTACGATCTGGAACGGCTGGGCATTCATTTTGTTGCCTCTCCGCGCCATGCCGATATGCTGCTGGTCACCGGGCCTGTCACGCGCAATATGGAGTTGGCGCTCGTCAAAACCTGGCGCGCCACGCCCGAGCCAAAAATAGTGATTGCATCGGGAAGTTGCGCCATCAGCGGCGGAATCTTCGGGGTGAACTACGCCACGCGCGGAGCCGTGGACGCGGTGATTCCGGTGGATGTTTTCATTCCCGGCTGCCCGCCGCGCCCCCACGCGCTGCTGCACGGAATCCTGCTGGCGCTGGGGCGCATGGAGCAACGCGCTCTGCCGCAAGGCGCAACCGTAGTCAATCCACAAAGTTGCTAATGAGGTCTGTAACCGTATTAAAATCTACCATCTCGAAATGTAGCGCCGACCTCCTGGTCGGCAGTAATGTGGGCCTCCTGGCCCACGTTCATTCATCTGCTGAATCGCGCCACAGCGCAGCCCACCAACGGCGCGCTGTCTTGCAAAGCAGAAAGCCGTAACTTGGGACTGGTAGATCCCAGCTCGCTTTCGGCGGCAGGAAGAAACAACTCCGCGGCGCGGGAGATGCCCCCGCCGAGCACAATCACTTCAGGCATGAATTCTGTCAGCTTTGCTGCAATCACCTGTCCAAGATGCCTGCCAAATTCCATGAAGACCTCTGCGGCAACCGGATCATGAGCCGCTGCGGCAGCGATCGTCTTCACATCGCTCTCGACGCCGGTGCGACGCCGGTAGCTGGCAATCAGCGCTCTGGAGGAAAGAAAATCTTCCACGATTCCATCCTCAAAGGGCAGGTTCCAGATCTCTCCGTTAGGAGGAACTCCTTTGCCGTGAACGACTAGCCTTCCATCCACGGCAAAGGCGGAGCCAGTGCCGGTGCCCAGGGTAACGCCGATGGCGCGGGTGGCGCCTTGCGCCGCACCGGCACCGACCTCACCCAGCAGGTGCGCTCCCGCATCGTTAAGAAATCCAACCTGGCATGGCTCCCATCCGAAGGCTTCGGCCAGCGCAAGGCGCAGATTGACACCATAAAGGTAAGGCAGTTTGTGGTGCATGAGGCTGATGCCGACGGCAAAATCAAAAGGGCCGGGAAAGGCCAGAGTCGCACCGGTTGGCGGCGCAAAGCCGCTGGCTGCCTTGGTGCCAAGATCATGTAGAAAATGAATAAAAGCGGCGCTGGATTGCTCACTGGGGTAACTCGCGCGGGTTTGAGGCCCAAGTTGAAGGTTGCGTCCCAGGCAGACAGCGGCGGCGACATGACTTCCGCCTACGTCATAGACCAGGACTGGAGACTCTTGCATATAGGCCATCCGTTCCTCACGGCACTTATGATGATAACGTTCCCAGCAAAAACTCTATTGTAATGATTTGCCTCGAAAGTGCAAAATATAGACCGATACTCCCAAAAGCGGACTGGTGTCTATTTCTGGCGTTTCACAGACCTCCATGACTCCTTATCTCCCCTGTATTCCCCTTGCAGGAGCGTTCTGCAGGAGCCGCCATTCAGTTGTTTTATCGCCGAGGCCTTGCGTCGGGTAGAATTGGATTGAAAGCGGAAGCCGCTCCAGTGCAGGGGCCGCAAGGGGCAAACCCATTCTTCTGATGACCTGCAAAATGGACCTGTGGAAGCGAAGAGCTTGGCGAGGTCAGTATTGGTATAAGGATTTTATTTTCAATGAATTGGCAAGAAATGATCGGTTTGGGTTTTCGGCGGGTCTGTACGGTACGGGGTTGGTTTTGCCGTGTGAATTGCGAAATGGGATGAGGTTGTAACCCGCAAGAGTTGCTTGGATCCAAAGCAAGAGTTAATTCAAGATTCTCTGAACCGAAATCGGGCTTGCCTGGAGATTGCAATGCACCTGTTCGTCTTTGTCGTCTTTGCAGGATTTTGCGTGGCGGGAGCGGTGAACCTGCTCTTGCAGAGTCATCCCATCACGAGCGCCTTGTCGCTGATTGTGGTGATGACCTCGCTGGCCGTGCTGTACTTGCTGCTGGGCGCGGAGTTTCTGGCCATCGCGCAGGTCATCGTCTACGCCGGTGCGATCATGGTGCTCTTCACCTTTGTGGTGATGCTGCTGAACGCGGGGCGCGAGGCGCGCACGCTGGGCAGCCGCGCGGCGTGGGCCGTGGGCTTTCCATCAGTGGTGGCGATTCTGGCGGTGATTGCCACGGAGATTCTGAAGGCGCAAGGGCTGGGCGCGGCGCGGATGAGCGACGGACTAACAAGTGTGCGGGGCCAAACCAATCTGGACCAGTTGGGTGCTATTCTCTTTACCAAGCTGCTGCTGCCCTTCGAGGTCACCTCGGTGCTGATTCTGATTGCCATTCTGGGCGCGGTGGCGCTGGCCAGCCACGAGGGATCAGGGATCAACCACCCCAACGAGCAAAGTTCGCTCGCCGGGGACCCCGGTTGGGATCAGGGTTCAGAAAGGACAAGCGAGAAATGAGTCCTATCATTTCGCAGGAAGTTCCGCTCTCCTGGTACTTGATATTGAGCGCGGTGCTGTTTTCACTGGGCGTGATGGGCTTTCTCATCAAGCGCAATCTGATCACCGTCTTCATGTCGATTGAGCTGATGCTCAACGGCGTCAATCTTTCTTTTGTCACCTTCGCCCAGCAGTGGCACGCGGTGAAGGGGCAGATCTTCGTCTTCTTTGTGATGATGGTGGCCGCGGCCGAGGCTGCCGTGGGACTCGCCATCATCATCGCTGTCTTCCGCGCCCGCGCAACCCTCGACGTCGACCGCATCGACCGGATGAAACTATGAACTTTTCTCTTCATCTTTGGATGATTCCGCTGCTGCCTTTCGCGGGGTTCCTTATCAATGGAATCCTGGGTGGACGGCTGCCTAAGTGGTTGGTAACTACGGTTGCGATAATCGCGCCGTTAGCAGCGTTTGGCGTGGTGCTGTTTGCAGCACTTTATTCTTTCGCGCCAATGGAGTTGCGTAGCTGGAATGGTCCCGGCTCAATTCCGGCAATTCTATCGCTTCCCTTTACAGAGACCTGCCCTCTGCCGTGGATCAGTATCCCCGCGCTGCACGTGGACTTCAGCTTCGTCCTCGATCAGTTGTCGTTGGTCATGCTGCTGGTCGTCACTGGCGTTGGCTTCCTGATTCACGTTTACTCGGTCGGCTACATGAAGGACGACGAAGGCTATGCGCGGTACTTCTCTTACTTGAATCTGTTTTTGTTCTTCATGACTGTGCTGGTGCTGGCCGGTAATGCGCTGGTGATGTTCGTCGGCTGGGAGGGCGTGGGCCTTGCGTCATACCTGCTGATCGGCTTCTACTTCCAGAAAAAATCGGCGGCGGATGCGGGCAAGAAGGCCTTCATCGTCAACCGCATCGGCGACTTCGGCTTTCTCATCGCGATGTTTCTGCTGGTCGCCAACTTCGGCACGCTGACCTTCACCGAGATCGCTACGAAGCTCGGACAAGACCCCGGCTGGCAGGGCGGCGTGGTCACAGTGATTGCGCTCTGTCTGATGCTAGGCGCGGCGGGCAAGAGCGCGCAGTTGCCGCTCTACATTTGGCTGCCGGACGCGATGGAAGGCCCCACGCCGGTCTCCGCACTGATCCACGCGGCAACGATGGTTACGGCGGGCGTCTACATGGTCGCGCGAACGCACGTGATCTTCGACCATTCGCCCTTTGCACTGTCTGTGGTGGCAGTTGTCGGCGCGGCGACGGCGCTCTTTGCGGCGACCATTGCTCTCGTCCAGAACGACATCAAACGCGTGCTGGCGTATTCCACCATCTCGCAGCTCGGCTATATGTTTCTGGGCTGCGGCGTGGCGGCGTACTCGGCGGCGATCTTCCATCTGATGACCCACGCCTTCTTCAAAGCATTGCTCTTCCTGGCGGCGGGATCGGTGATTCACGGCCTGGGCGGCGAGCAGGATCTGCGCAAGATGGGCGGGCTGTGGAAGAAGCTGCCGGTCACCTTCGCCGTCACGACAGTGGGCGTTTTGGCCATCGCCGGAATTCCGCCCTTTGCCGGATTCTTTTCTAAAGATGCCATCCTGTATGCGGCTTTTAACCAGGGAATTAACGGCAAGATTCTTTATTCTGTCGGCCTTTTAACGGCGCTGCTGACTGCGTTTTATATGGCGCGCTTATGGTATCTGGCCTTCATGGGTGAGTCGCGCAGCCCGGAGATTCACCCGCATGAGAGCCCGGCTTCCATGCTTGGCCCACTGGTGATTCTGGCGCTGCTTTCCTTCTGCGGCGGATGGATCGGCATGGAGCGCTTCGGAGCTTTTCTTGCGCCTTCGGTTGGTGCAAGAATGGCGGAAACTAGCGGTTGGCATCTCCATATTCCCGGCACGCAATACTCGCTTTCGCTGGAGTTCGTACTGAGTATTGTGGCTGTTCTCATAGCGCTTGAAGGTATTCTAATCGCCGACAAATACTATCGCCGCAAACCGGAGCGTCCGGCGCGGCTGGTTGCTGCTTTGCCCGGCGGCTACAAGCTGCTCGTCAACAAGTATTTCGTGGACGAGTTCTACGGCGCGACGGTGGTCAAGCCGCTGCTCGGCTTCTCGAAGTACATTCTTGGTTGGGTCGTGGACGTGGGCATTCTTGGTGGCGCGGCGTGGCTGATCGGCGGCGTGGCCACCTTTGCCGGAGCAATCTTGCAGCGCTGGCAATCGGGCAATCTGCGCTCCTATGCGGCGTGGCTGGCCGCGGGCGCAGCGGCGGTGCTTTTGTTTGTGGTGGTACAGGGGCAGATTGTACAGGCCTTCATGCCAATCTTTCACCTAGGATGGGCGGGGCATTGAGTGAAGGGTACGGGCTTTAGCCCGTACATCAAATTTCTGTGTGAGTCGTGGCTTTAGCCCCTGAGGGAATTTTGTTTCGGCAGAAAGGAGTGTTATCAATGCTATACAATCGTATTCAGATTTTCGTGATTGGAGTTGCAGCTATTTCTGCATCTATTTTAGTTGTTCAGTATCTGCACTCTTTTCCGATTATTGCTACTAAAACTGTTGTTTACTTGATTGCGTTCTTATTCATATTCGCACTCTCTGTTGGACTTTTGGCACACTATCTTCCACGATGGAAATACTTTGAAATCACCGTGTCGATAGGACAATTCTTATTTTTTGTGGGTTATGGAATCTTCTATTTGCGCGATTCAAGTATAAGACAGTATTGGCAACATTCTAAAATTTGGCTGGATATACTTTCAATTCTCTGGATAGGAATGATCATTTGGAATGCCTATGTTCTTGTGAATGCAATCGCAAAACGAAAGTTGCCTGATGAATCGCGAGACTCTCACAATCTTGTAGTGAAAGAGGGGTAGCTTTTGACGGACATTTTGAAGAACTTCCCTCAGGGGCTGAAGCCCACGTCATCATCGCATAGTTTATGTACGGGCTAAAGCCCGTACCCTTCAACGTTCCAGGCTTTTGACAGGTTTCAAAAGAATGAATGCAATCGGAATGGATGTTATCAACAACTCGATTCTCACGCTGATCCTGCTCGTGCCACTGGCTGGGGCGCTGCTGGTGCTGCTTGCGCCTGACCGCTTCAAGCTGCCCAACTGGATTGCGCTGCTTACGACGCTCGCCACCTTCGGCCTGACGCTGCATCTGCCCGCGCACTTCGA
>Ga0181529_10003965_pt1 | contig 16364 bp, 12 predicted proteins | sample PEATcosm2014_Bin_36_FD_119763 | JGI IMG/M metagenome (GOLD analysis project Ga0181529, IMG submission 119763) | Peatland microbial communities from MTU Mesocosm Facility, Houghton, MI, USA - PEATcosm2014_Bin10_30_metaG | ecosystem: Environmental > Terrestrial > Soil > Wetlands > Peat | place...
CGCGCGACAAGGATCGCCCGGAAGTCGTTGACGTTGGTGAGCGTCGGCCCCGTCACAACCTGATCGCCGAGCGCGCCGAAGAAGCCGTGGGCGTCGTTCCGCGCCAGGCGCTCGCGTGGGTCGACGCCGAGCGCAGCGGCGCGCGCCAAGGTGTCGGGCGCCACGATTGCGCCTGCGATTTCCTCGGCGCCGTCCACGCCGTCGGTGTCGCCTGCGATCGCCCAGACGTCAGGCAATCCGTTGAGCGCGATGGCGAGCGACAGCAAGAACTCCACATTGCGTCCGCCGCGTCCATCGCCGCGGATCGTCACCGTGGTCTCGCCGCCCGAGATCAGCACCCCCGGCGCACGCACGGGATGACCACGCAGAGCGGCGCTGTGCGCGAACCCCGCCATCGCACGGCCGAGTTCTCGCGCTTCGCCCTCGATCGCGTCGCCGAGCAGCAGCGGCGCAACGCCGGCGTTGCGTGCGACTTCGGCCGCCGCCTGCAACGAGGTCCAGGGCGTTGCGATCACGACCGCCTCGGCGCGCGCGAGACGCGGATCGCCCGGTTTCGGGGTCTCGTCCGCAGCGCGTTCCAGGTGCTTGATCACCGACAAGGGTTCGGTCACGCCATAGCGCCTCAGGATCGATCGCGCCTCCGCAAAGGTCGTGGAATCGGGCACAGTGGGGCCTGAAGCGACGGAAGAGGGATCGTCTCCCGGCACATCCGAAATGATCAGCGTGACCACCCGGGCCGGAAATGCGGCTGCGGCGAGTCGTCCCCCTTTGATCGCAGAGAGATGCTTGCGCACGCAATTCATCTCGCCAATGGGCGCGCCGCAGGCGAGCAGCGTCCGGTTCACCGTCTGCTTGTCCGCCAGCGTCAGCCCGGCGGCGGGAAGACTGAGCAGCGCCGAGCCGCCGCCCGAAATCAGGGAAATGACCAGGTCGTCCTCAGACAGGTCCTGGACCATGCGGAGAATACGTTCCGCCGCTTGCTGGCCTCGCAGGTCGGGGACGGGATGCGCCGCCTCCACGATCTCGATCTTTCGGCATTGCGCGCCGTGACCGTAGCGCGTGACGACCAATCCCTCGAGCGGCCCGTTCCAGTTGTCCTCTACGGCGCGAGCCATGGCGGCGGCGGCTTTCCCGGCGCCGACCACGATTGTTCGGCCTCTCGGCGGCTGCGGCAGGCGCGCCGGGACCACTTTCGCCGGAAGCGCCGTTTCAATCGCCGCGGCGAACATAGCTCTCAGCAGCTCACGCGGCGCGTCTAGCATTCGCGACATTCCTTGCCTAATCAACTGACTTCGATCTTGACGCTTCTGACCGGGACGCAAAGTAGGGGGCATTTCGAAGCGCGCCTGGGAACTGTCGACCACCGCGAAAAGTTGCGACCGCGCACCCCTGGGGCCTTTCGGTTCGCTTCGCGCCGGCTGGGTTTCGCAATACGCCGATCGGACGCCGCCCTATGTGCGCCTGTTCGTGCAGCGCAACGGCTGCCGACCATATGAGTCGGGCAGGATGCGGATGTCGCGCCCGATGGAGGACTGTTGAAGACACGCGGGCCTTTAGAGAAGGTTCAAGACTTGCCGAGAGCGATCACCGTGCGCCCCCGGACTCTGCCGGCAAGCAAGTCCTGCGCGGCGCCGATCGCATTCTCGAGCGGCGCCTCGTTGGTCATCAGGTCAAGCTTGGAAATGTCCAGCGTCTGCGCGAGACGGCTCCACGCCAGTTCGCGGGTGGCGTTCGGTTGGTAGACACTCTCGATGCCCGCCAGCGTCACGGAGCGCAAGATGAACGGCGCCACTGATGCAGGGAATTGCAAACTGTCCGCCATTCCGCAGGCGGCGACCACGCCGCCGTAGCGCATCGTCGCGCAGACGTTGGCGAGAGTTTGGCCGCCCGCGCTGTCGATGGCGCCTGCCCAGCGTTCCTTGCCGAGCGGTTTGTCGGGCGCAGAGAACGCTTTGCGGTCGATGATCTCATCTGCGCCAAGCGCGTGGAGATAGTCGGCCTCCGACACCCGGCCGGTGGCGGCCGCCACACGGTAGCCAAGCCGGTGAAGAATCTGGATCGCTACGCCGCCGACGCCGCCGCTCGCGCCGGTAACGAGAATTTCGCCAAGATCGGGGGTAATCTTCAGGCGCTCAAGCGTCATTACCGACAGCATGGCCGTCAGCCCCGCCGTGCCCAACGCCATCGCGCGCTTATGACTCAATCCGTCTGGTTTGCGAACCAGCCAATCGCCGTTCACGCGCGCCCGTTCCGCAAGACCGCCCCAGTGAAGCTCGCCGACGCCCCACCCCGTGAGGATGACCTCGTCGCCTGCCCGAAATTTCGGATGCGCGCTCGCTTCGACGATTCCCGCCAAATCGACGCCCGGGACCATCGGGAACTTTCGCACCACGGGCCCCTTCCCCGTGATCGCCAAACAATCCTTATAGTTGAGTGCCGAATAGGCGATGTCTACAGTCACATCGCCCTGCGGTAGATCTACGTCTTCCAACTGCGTCAACTTGGCCGTATAACTTCCGCCAAGCTTGTCGATCAGGATTGCTTGAAACATCACCGCTTCTCTCCGAGACCTTGACGATCAAGGGCGGTTAGGGTTTTGGGGTCGTCGTGCCGCAGGTCAAAGAGTTGCTGCGGAGCAGACGGGAACAACTTAGTCATCCCCGACGAGGCGCCGCAAGCAATGCACTTTTCCTTTGCGAGACCCATGTCCTTTGCGAGATACACAATCACAATCGCTAGTACGCGTAGAAGCCGCGGCCGGTCTTGCGGCCCAATCGCCCGGCTTCCACCATCTTCACGAACAACGGGCAGGGACGGTATTTCGAATCGCGGAGGTTGTCGTAAAGCCCGGTGATGGTGGCTAGAGCGACGTCAAGACCGACAAAATCCAGTAACTCCAAAGGGCCCATGGGAAAGTTGCAGCCGAGCTTCATGCCGGCATCCACATCCTCGGGCTTCGCGCCCTCCATGACGCAAAACACCGCTTCGTTGAGCAACGGCAGCAAGAGTCGGTTGACGATGAAGCCAGGGTAATCTGGCGCAAGTACCCCCGTCTTGCCGATCGCCTCCACGTAAGACCGCGCCCGTTGATAGGTGTCGTCGGAGGTCGCCAAGCCGCGCACAATCTCCACCAGTTTCATCCGGGGCACTGGATAGAAGAAGTGTGTCCCAATCACCTTGTCAGGCCGCTTCGTCACCGCACTGATTGCGGTAATGGACTGCGCCGAAGTGTTGCTGGCCAGAACGGTATCGGGACCGACGATCGCGTCCAGCTTCTTGAATGCGTCCTTCTTGACGGCCAGATCTTCAAAGACCGCCTCGATCACGAAATCGGCCGCCGCCAGCGCCCCGATGTCGGTGCTGATCGTGATCCGGTCGAGCACTTCCGTGGCTGCAACCCGATCCAATTGCCCCTTCTCCAACGATTTCCGGACGCTAGCCTCGATGCGCTCCCGGCCCTTCGCACCGGCGCTCGCACTGGCATCAACCAAGATCACCCCGCTTCCGGCTCGAGCGCTAACTTCAGCGATGCCAGCACCCATGAGGCCGGCGCCCAAAACTCCAACGGTTTTCACTCATCGTCTCCTATGTCGTCACGGTTAGAGAACCATCCCACCGCTAACATTGATGACTTCGCCAGTAACGTAAGCAGCCTCGTCGGAGGCCAGGAAAGCGACCACGTTGCCAATATCTTCTGGCGTCCCAACTTTTCCCGCCCAGATCTTACCAACCATGATGTCCCAAACATTCTGCGGCACACTGCGGGTCATCTCGGTGTCGATGAAGCCTGGGCAGATGGCGTTGACCGTCACTCCCTTTTTCGCCAACTCACGTGCCGCCGTCTTGGTCAGACCGACTATGCCCGCTTTGGAAGCGGCATAGTTTGCTTGGCCGAAGTTGCCCAGCCAGCTCATCGACGCGATGTTGACAATGCGCCCGTAGCCGCGTTCGCGCATCTGCTGCGCCGCCAGGCGCAGGCAGTAGAAGGCGCCGGTCAGGTTGACAGCAATGACCTTATCCCAGGCCTCGTCGCTCATCTTATGAAGCATGCCGTCGCGGTTGATTCCGGCGTTGTTCACCAGGATGTCGATCGGGCCGAAAGCGGCGGCCGCGGCGAACATCGCTTCCACATCGGTCCGCTTGGATACGTCGGCGCAGGCGGCGATGGCCGACCCGCCGCCTTTGATGATCTCCTCGGCGACCTCATGAGCATTTCGCTCGACCGCGTCGCCGATCACTACCTTGGCCCCTTCGCGCGCCAGCTTTAGTGCTATGCCCTTCCCTAGTCCGCGCCCCGCTCCCGTGACGATGGCCACCTTATTCTTGAGTCGCATCTCTCGCCTTCCTTACTTCGACGCGCCGTTCGCTTGGATCATTCTCTTCAGCCCGCAAGGGCCCGTGGTGTTGTAGAAGCTCGAATCCGTGACCTTCAGGGACTCGGCAACGAGCGGCGCGAACTCCATCTGATCGAGAATGTCGCGCCTGAGGTCGACGCCAGGGGCGATCTCGATCAAGGTTGGCCCGTCGCGCCGCAACTCGAACACCGCGCGCTCCGTAACGAAATGGACCTTCTGGCCCTTGCGGCGTGACAGTTCTCCATTGAAAGAGATCTGTTGAACCTCTTTGACGAGCTTTTTCTGGCTGCCCTCCTTGACGATATTTACCTTGCCGTCAGAGAAGTCGACCACCGGTCCGCGCGCGGTAAAGGACGAACAGAACAAGACGTGATGGGCGTTCTGGGTGATGTCGATAAGGCCGCCGCAGCCCGTGGGGCGGTCGCCGAACTTAGTCGCGTTCACATTGCCGGCCGCATCCATTTCTGCGGCTCCCATGAAGGTGAACGGGACTCCCATGCCGTTGTAGAAGTCGAACTGAGTGTCGTGACAGAGAAGCGCATAGGGACTGTGGGCGACGCCGAAGTCGACGCCGCCCTCGGGAAGGCCGCCATAGGTCCCGGACTCGACGGTAACCAGGATATCCTGTGAGAGGTCCTCCTCGGCCGCGATCGGGCCGATTACGTCGTTCGGGATACCGGTGCCCAGATTGATTGTGGCGCCAGGGAAGAGTTCACTCATGGCCCGACGGCCGATCACCTTGCGCACCGACAACGGGAGCGGCGCCACGGACGCCTGGGGTGAAACAAGGTCGCCAGTAAGCGACGGGTCGTAGAAGATCGACGACGATTGCCGATGGTCCAGCACCGGATTATCGCACACAACAATGGCATCGACGAAAATGCCGGGGACCAGCACCTTCTTGGGGTGCAGCGAGCCGGTTCGGGCAATGCGCTTGACCTGGGCGATAACCTTGCCGCCGAAGCGCTTGGCCGCAAGCACGGCACTGATCGCCTCGAGATTCATCGCCTCATCCTCAAAGGTGATGTTACCCATCTCGTCGGCGGTGGTGCCGCGGAATATCGTGAAGTCGAGCGGTACGGCCTTGTAGAACAGATATTCTTCGCCGCCGTACTCCATTACATCGATAATATCCTCCAACGCCCGGGTGCGGGCGTTCATTTTGCCTCCCTCAAGCCGAGGATCGATATATGTGCCGAGCCCGACCTTACTCATCTTCCCAGGGAGGCCACAGGCCATCGAGCGGTAGAGCTGCGCAAGCTGGCCCTGCGGTATGTTGTAGGCCTCAACTTTCTCCGATGCGATCATTTCCATGATTCGGGGCGCCAGCCCCCAATGGGCGCCGATGATGCGCTTGAGCATGCCTTCGTGGCAGAAATGCTGAATGCCGCGCTCACGGTTGCACTGTCCGGCCGAGTGAACGAACGTCAGATCTCTGGGGCTTCCCGTGTCAAGGAAGCTGCTCTCCAGCGCCTTGAAGATACTTTCGGCGACGCCACACAGCGTCATGCCGACGGAGCTGATCGTGGCTCCGTCGTGGACGAGAGCGGCCGCTTGCGCCGCTGTGATGAAGTTGGCTCGCATGTCATGACACCTGCAGATTCTCGAAAACGGTCGCTATACCCTGGCCACCACCGATGCACAGGCTGACGACTCCATAGCGGGAACCGCGCCGTTTCATTTCGTTCATCAGCTTGACCACGAGGATGGTGCCCGTGGCCCCGATCGGGTGCCCAAGCGCCACGGCGCCGCCGTTGACGTTCACCTTCTCCTGCGGAACTTTGAGGTCGCGCACCACTGCGACGGCCTGCGCCGCAAACGCCTCGTTGATTTCAAACAGGTCGATATCAGCCAGGGTCAGTCCAGCCTTAGCGACGGCCTTCTTGATCGCCGCGGCCGGAGCAAAGCCCATGATGTCAGGGTCGTTGCCGATCACCGCTTGGCTCTTGATCGAGAGTAACGGCTTGACGCCAAGGGCATCGGCCTTTTCCCGGCTCATCAGGACCACGGCGGCGGCGCCATCGTTGATGCCCGACGCATTGGCCGCCGTCACCGAGCCCCCCGCCTTGAAGGCCGGCTTCATCTTGCCGATGGCTTCCAAGGTGACGCCGAAGCGCGGATGTTCGTCCTGTTGGAACAGCTTGGTCTCGCGGCCGATCTTGACCTCGACCGGCAGGATCTCATCGACGAACTTGCCGGCCTTGATCGCCGCTTCAGCCTTGCGCTGGCTGGATAAAGCGAACTCGTCCTGGGCCTGCCGCGAAACGTGAAACTGCTCGGCGACATTCTCGGCTGTGACGCCGTTGTGATATGGGCCCAGCGGCCAACTCAGGATCGAGATCACGCCGTCTTCCAGCGTGTCGTTGCCCATCTTGTTGCCGTACCGATGCTTGCGGAGATAATATGGCAGCAAGTCCATATTCTCGGTGCCGCACGCCACCACGATCTCCGCCTCTTCGGTCTGGATCGCCTGCACGGCGCTGTTGACCGCCTGCAGGCCCGACCCACACTGACGGTTCACCGATACAGCGGTGGTCTCGAGCGGCAACCCGGCCTTCAGCATGGAGGTCCGAGCGATGAAGCCTCCCTCCGCGATCTGGCCGACACAACCGACGATGACCTCGTCCACCTGGCTGCCTTCGAGGCCGGCGCGCCGCACGGCTTCCTTGATAACCAGACCGCCGAGATCGTCCATGGGTACGTCCTTCAGGCTGCCGCCCATCGCGCCGATCGCCGTCCTGACTCCGCTGACGATGACGATTTCTTTTGCAAGCATGGCTGTCCGCTCTTTCTTGTCGTTACCCTCGCAGCGCGAAGGTTCAGGTGAAGCTCGCACGGGCCCCGCGACTCGGAGCCCGCGCCGGGCGCGCAGACGTTGCGCCGCTTTAGGCGCCGAAGCGCGGCTCCGCGACGCCACGAAAGCCGAGACCATGAATGGCGAACAGACTGCCGCGCAGAACCCCGTCGCCGGGGAAACGCGGAAGCGGCGGCTTAGCCATGGAGGTCACATAGAGGATGTCGAGATTGGGACCGCCGAACATCACGCTTGTTACTTTCTTTACCGGCATCTCGATGACGCGGTCGACTTTTCCGTCGGCCGTGTAGCGAACGATTTTCCCGACGTAGACGAGAACGTTCCAGAGGCCGCCTTCCGCATCCACCGTCGAGCCGTCAGTGCCGCCGCCGCCGCTCATGTCAGCCTTCACGAAGGCGCGCCGGTTCGAGACGGATCCGGTATTGATATCGAAGTCGTAAGCCCAGATGTCGCCGGTCCAGGTGTCGGAGAAATAGAAGGTCTTGTCGTCCGGGCTGAAGCAGGGACCGTTCGAGCAAGTCATCCCGCCATCGAGCCGGGTGACAGAGAAATCGGGGTCGAGGCGGTAGAGCGCGCCGGACGCACTCTCCTCCATCGTGTCCATGGACCCGGCTAAGAACCGGCCGCGTCGATCGACCTTGCCGTCGTTGATGCGATTGCGCGGCAAGTTTGGCTCCGGATCGTGGATCAGCGTGACCTCGCCGGTCTTGAAGTCGAGCGTGTAGAAACCGCGCTCGAGAGAAAGGATCGCTCCCTCACCATCCTTTCTCAACGCCATGGAACCGATCTTCTGGGGCACGTCCCAAGACCGCAGTTCCCGGCCGTCGGCGGTGGAACGGAACACCCGACCGTCGAAGCTGTCGATCCAGTAAAGACGCTGCTGATCGACATCCCAAAGCGGTCCTTCTCCCAGGGTTGTCTTGACGTCCAAAACCACTTCGACACGCATCTCAGTCTCCAATTCAAGACGACGCAGATCAGGGGGGCCTCGCACGGCGAGGCCGTGGATTCTAGAAGGCGACCTCGTCGCCGCCCTTTAGCGAAAGCATAGACCGCGTTTCAGCGGGAGTTGCGACCTGCAGTCCGAGGCCTTCGATGATCTTTCGCGCCATCGCAACCTGCTCGGCGCTCGAGGTGGCGAGCTTGCCCTTGCCGGCCCAAAGACTGTCTTCCAATCCAACCCGGACATTACCTCCAAGGGCAATCGCCTGCGCCGCGATGCGCAGTTGACTCGCCCCGGCGCCGAGTACGGACCAGCGATAGTCCGAGCCGAACAGCCGGTCGGCCGTTCGTTTCATATGCTGGACATCCTCGGGGTGAGTTCCGATTCCACCGAGAATCCCGAACACGCATTGGACGAAATAGGGCGGTTTAACGAGACCCCGGCCGACAAAATGCGCCAAGTTATAGAGATGAGCGACGTCGTAACACTCGAACTCGAAGCGCGTGCCGTTCCCGTAGCAGGTCTCGAGAATATACTCGATATCCTTGAAGGAGTTGCGGAAGATCAGGTCTTTGGTGGCTTCGAGGTGAGGCTTTTCCCAATCGAACTTGAACGTTTCGTATCGCCTAACCAGCGGGTAGAGCCCGAAGTTGATCGATCCCATGTTGAGCGACGCGAGCTCTGGTCGAAATCTCGCGGCCGCCAGCGCGCGTTCCTCAACCTTCATGTACGGACTACCCCCCGTCGTGATGTTGATCACCGCGTTGGTGCCCTGCTTCACCCGCGGCAGGAAACGGGCGAAAGCCTCTGGCGACTGATCCGGCTTACCGTTCTGCGGATCGCGGGCGTGTAAGTGCAGGATCGAGGCGCCGGCATCTGCCGCGCCGATCGCTGCCGCCGCGATTTCGTCCGGGGTGATCGGCAGATAGCGCGACATGGTCGGGGTGTGGATGGCCCCGGTGATTGCGCAGCTGATAATAACTCTTCCAGTAGTATCCATGACGAGTTGTCCAGTCCCTTAGCGAGCGAGGTCGCGCTCAACTTGGCGCTTGTGGCTGCGCAGCGCCATGAGGCGTCGATCTCGCCACAACTGGCGCGCCGCCAAGCCTTCCTCAGGAAGGCTTGCCCGCCGCGTCTGAAGCACCTTCGATAGCACCGGCCCGGCCCAGTCCACGCGCTCTTTCATGCCCTCAAAGAGACCGGCGTACATTGGCTGGTACCGCGCGACATAGTCGGCAACGCCGCCCGGCGCGTTGAGATCGATTGTCTCGAACGGCCCCATGAAGGACCAGCGCAACGCGAGTCCCTCGGCAATGCCCTTGTCCACATCGTCGGCATCAGCATAGCCGCGTGCGACCAGTCGAAAGGCTTCTTCCAGAAGTGCGCCCTGCAACCGGTTCATGATGAACCCGTCGAGCTCGCGCTTCATGACGAGCGGCACTTGGCCGACAGAGACGAGGAACGCCTCGGCCCTCTCCATCACCGCCTTCGCCGTCCAGGGCGCGGGAACTAGCTCGACGGCTGGTACGAGATAGGGCGGATTGATCGGATGCGCGACAATAAAGCGTTCACGACCTTCCAATCCCTCCGACATCGCCGACGGCAGCAACGCCGAAGTCGAGCTGGCGAGAATCGCGGCCGGCGCTGCAAGTTTATCGAGGCGTCCAAATATCTCGCGTTTGACATCGAGCCGTTCCGGGCCACATTCTTGGACCCAGATGGCGCCCTCCAATGCTTGCTGCAGTTCTGCGCATGGTGCGACGCGGGACGCGACGTCCGCCGCGGTGCGGCCGAAAAGCAGGTCATTTGCCGCCAGAGTATCTGCGACGGACGCGACGAAATCGAGGGCCTGCGCCGCCACATCCGGATTGGTGTCCCATAACCGCACGTCGCAGCCGCCGCGGGCAAACGAAATCGCCCAGGCACGGCCGATGAGGCCGCTGCCGACGATCACAACTATGGTTCGTGGACTGCCTGACACTCTGTTCTCAATCCCTGCCGACGTGACAGCCGCACCATCGTCATTCCGCTGCTGCGCTGCCACGTCAGGAACTCCTGCGCTCGCGAAGCGCAATAACCGCGACGAGCACGACACAACCGAAGAGAATGGCCCGGAAGGCGTAAGGCAGTGTTGTGCCGGCAAGAAGCGTCTGCAGTGCGGTCAGCAGTAGGGCCCCTCCGATCATGCCGAGATAGTGCCCGCGTCCGCCGGTAATCAGTGCGCCGCCGACGACCACAACCGCGATCGAGGGTAGCAAATAGTCGTCACCCATTCCCAGGCTTGCCTGGCCCGAAAATCCGGTGAGAAGAATGCCCACGATCGCCGCGCAGAGACCGGAAAGGACATAGACGGATATCAGCACCCGCCCTGTCGGCACACCGGAAAGCCGTGCGGCTTCCAAGCTGTTGCCAACGGCATAGACATAGCGCCCGAATCGTGTGCGCACGAGAAGCAGCGTGCCGACAACGACGAAGACAAACAGAAAGACGACGACTGGGGTCACCCCCAAGATACGGCCGGTCATGAACCACCGCAGCATGGGTGAACTGTAGCCAGCCGGCGTCCCGTTGGAATAGAGCAGCGCAGCGCCCTCCAGAATGCCGTTCATGGCCAGGGTCACCACGATCGGCGACAGCCCGAGCATGACGACGCCAATTCCGTTGACCAGGCCGACGGCGCCACCGAGCAACAGCACCAGAGGCACCGCATACAACAGAGCCGTGTCTGACCCGCGCACCATTCCCGCAAGGACAACGCCTGAGAAGGCGATGTTCCAGGGAAGCGACATATCGAGGCCGCCGGTCAGGATAACCGCTCCCTGCCCCAGCGCCAGCACGGCGAGGAAGCTCGAAAGAACGAGAAGCGAGTTCCAGTAGCTGAAGTTGGTAAAGACGTTGCCCAGGACGAACTGCGAAACGACAAGCACGATAACGAGACAAACATATGCCGGCGCGGACTGGCGGATGATCTCCGCATGGCTTTGCAGGAACGACGGCCTGGGCCCAGCGACCCGCGCAGCGGACGCGCGTTGGGCGGCGAAGGGGAGGCGTCGGTCAGTCTGATCGCGCTGCCAAACCAGAAGCTTGCCCTGGTATGCCGAGGCGACGCCGAGGGCGTGGCGGATTTGCGCGGACAAAACGGAATCGCGCGAGAGCGAGCCGAGCAACACCGCGATGAGCAGCACGCAGCCTTCAGCAATCGTGGCGTAGTAGGCCGAAACGTTCAACCCCAGCAGAATGTTGACGATGATCATCAGGATGAACGCGCCGAATACGCTGCCAACCGGGCTGCCCTTGCCACCGCCGAGCCGGGTGCCCCCGATCACAACCGCCGCGAAGATCGACAGCATCAGCGAGTTGCCGACTAGTGGATCGCCTGAACCCATCTGAGCGCTCACGAACACACCGGCCAGTCCATAGACCCCGCCGGCGAGAACGTAGGTGGCAAAGATCACATACGGCACACGAATGCCGGTGGTGGCGGCCGCTCCGCTGTCGCTGCCCACCGCATAGAGGGCGATTCCATAGCGCGTGCGCTTGAGCCAAGCCCAGAGCAGCAGCACCACGGCCAAAAGCACAACCGAGGCCGGGACCAAACCCGGGATGGCATCGCCCATATAGAAGTTACCCAGCGACGGCGCGATGAAGCCGCCCGGCTTCTCCATGACGAGCAGCGTTCCACCTTGGACGATGAACATCGTCGACAGGGTCACTACGATCGGTTGCAGTCCCAAGAGCCCGACGAAGAAGCCGTTGAACGCTCCCACGGCCATACCTACCGCGATGCCAACGGCCGTCCAAAGGAGAATGGAGGCTTGAGGGTCCGCTCCGTTCATGTACGTGGCGAGCACCGTATTGATCAGGGAGACGACCGCGCCCGCCGAAAGATCGAATCCGCCAGAAAGAATGACCAGCGTCTGACCGACGGCAGCTAGTGCAAGGGGCGTTCCTCCGCTCGCCACGCTTGTCACGTCGAAGTAGGTGAGCGGACCGGGACTGATCCAGTCGGTTAACAGGAAGAGAAGTGCGAAGACGCCAATCGCAATCAGAATCGCCCGGCTACGCGCCAGCGGATGGCCGGCAGGCCACCAGGATGCGGCGGTCGAGATGAGGCTCCGCGTGGCGACGTTCGGTATGTCCATGTTAGCGTGGCTCACTGTTCGAACTCAATTTTCCTCACGGAAGAAGCTTCCGTGCGTTGTCCCCCAAGCGCCGCGCGCATCACCGCCACTTCGTCGATCTCATCCCCTTGCAGCTTCGCCGCCACCGAACCCTCGTAGAGCACCGACACCCTGTCGCAGAGATGGACGAGTTCGGGGATCTCCGTGGAATGGAGAAGAACGGCACCCCCAGCGTCAGCAAAATCGCGAATCAGAGCATAGAGTTCCGATTTCGTGCCGACGTCGATCCCGCGGGTCGGATCAAAGAGCAGAAGGATTCGGCTTTCGGCCATGATCCATTTCGCAATAGCAATCTTCTGCTGGTTGCCGCCCGAAAAGGCGCCGGCGCGCGTATATAGCGCCCGATCCGAAACCTCGACGGCGGAGAATGCGGTGCGCGCGGACTCACGTTCGTCCGCGAGGTTCAACAGTCCCAGATTGGAAAAACGACCGATGACGGGCAGGCTGGCGTTGATGGTTCCGCTAAGTTTCAGGAAAAGACCTTGCGTCTTGCGTTCCTCTGGCAGAAGGCCGATCCCGATGGAGGGATGCAGCGAGTCGGCTGGAGAACTGAGATGAACCCGACGCCCGTCCACCCTCAGCTCTCCAGATAAGATCGGCGTTGCGCCGAAGCAGGCCTGGAAGAGCGACACCTGGCCCATTCCCTGAAGAGCGGCAATGCCATGGATCTCGCCCGGTCGAAGATCGAGATCGACGTTCTTCAACTTGGGGCCAGCACAAAGCCGCCTGACTTCCAGCACTGGCTCGACTCGGGACAACGAAACTCCAGTCGGTCGCGGCGGATACGTTTGCGAGATGGAGCGCCCGATGATCTTCTCGACGATCTCGTCATCGCTGATGGCTTTGACGTCGCAGGTGACGATGTGGCGCCCGTTGCGCAGAATCGTCAGGCGATCACAGAACGTGCGCACCTCCTGCATGCGATGCGTGATGAAAAGCACAGTAGTGCCTTGCGCCTTGACCTGAGCGATCATTTCGCCAAGCCAGGCGACATCGCCCTCCGAAAGAGCCGACGTCGGCTCGTCAAGCAGAAGGATCTGCGGCTTCCGGTATAGGGCACGGGCAATCTCAACTTTCTGGCGGATGCCGAGATCGAGATCGCTGGCCAGCTCATAGAGATTGACGTCGAGTCCAATCGCTTCGAAGTGCCGCGTGATGTCGCGGGCGGCCACCGTCTTGCGAACCGCACCCGAGAACCCGGTCGGCGCCCGCGGGATCAGCATATTCTCCAGGACCGTGAGGTCCGGGATCAATGTCAGTTCCTGGAAGGCCGTCTGAATTCCGATGCGATGCGAATCGCGTGGCGAGCGCAGCCGAACCGACCGCCCCTGGACGCGGATCGTCCCTCTATCTGGCTCGATCAAGCCCGAAAGCAGCTTCATCGTCGTCGACTTTCCGGCGCCGTTCTCGCCAAGCAGGGCGTGAACGGAGCCGGCGGCTACCGTGAAACTGACGTCGTCAACCGCCTTGGTGGCGCCGAACGCCTTGAAGACACCATCGATCTCGATGGCCACAGATGACGCCTCTGAAGGCATGGCACTGCTCTCGATGATCTCACACGAGGTCGATGTGGCCGTGGCGGGAGGAGCCACGGCCACACTCTGACTTCTTATTCGGGCTGGCCGACAAGGGCGGCGTTCAGGCCGATTTCTGGAAGACCCTCGTAGAAGATTTGGGCGTACCAACCGGGATTTGAAACAATAGACGGCTTAAAGACGTTGCAGCCGCTCTTCATCTCGGTCCAACTTCCCGTTTCGCAGAGCTTGATATTCTCGCTCGTCACGTAGACCTGGGGCACGACGGTGTTGTGCGGGACATCTTTGCCGTCGAGAGCCTGCACAGCAAGTTTGAGGGCGAGCGCGCCGGTGAACGGCATTGCGGCGTACGTGATGCTCTTCTCGCCGACGGGGCGATAGGTGCCGTCCATGCCTTCCACCTCGGTGCCCGCAGGCAGCATCTGGATGCGACTGCCGTTCTCGCTCTCGCCTGCGCAAGGCTTCAGTTGACCTGGTTTGATTCCTGACTCAAGCTGAAGAGAGGTCAGCGTGAAGCAGCCGACCTGGGCCCAAAGCCCGTCGATCTGATCCCAATTGCGGGTGGCGAGCAGCTTCGACATTTCCGTGCGGGCGACAGCTTGGCTCCACATGCCGACCAGCTCGCCAACCACTTTGATGTCCGGATATTTCGCGAAGACTTCCTTGGCGCCCTTGGTGCGCCCGATGTCGACGGAGGTGCCCGGCACACCGTCCACCATCACGACGTTGCCCTTGCCGTGCAACTGATCGGCCAGCCACTGCGCGATCTTTCGACCGGCGTCGACTTGGTCGATCCCGACATTATAGGCGCAGGGCTCGGTGATATCCGAGTCATAGGCGAAGATTTTTACCCCTTTGTCGCAGGCGTTCTTGACGACCTGGTTCAGCGCCGTTGGAGAAATGGGATAAACAATAATCGCTTGCGCGCCCGCCTGAACCATGGCGTTGATCTGCTGAATTTGGCGCTGCGCGCTGGGCCCAGCGACCTGAACCTGCAGATCCACCTTGTTGACGTAATCCTTGGACGCGGCGAGCGCCTTCACCATATTTGCGGCTTCGGCCTGCCAGTCATTGCCGATGTAGCTCATCGACAAGTAAATCTTGTACTTTCCCTCGGCTTGCGCAAGACCGCCAAACCCACAGGTAAGTACGGTCGCAACCGCCAGCGATTTCAGAATTTTTTTCACCAGAGTTCCCTCCTTAGGCTCACATCCCGGGATTTAATTCCGACGTGGACGCTACGGTCGCGCTTATGGGACTCTTTTGATCAAAGATCAATAGCCCCTTCCAAATAAAAATTGCGGCGGTATGATAGGGTGGTCCGGCAAGGTATGGTGACGGATTTGCACGGGGAACCGAATGCCAAACCTGAAAGCCTCTGTCGCACCGCTTCGCCGGGAAACGCTGACGAATGGCGTTTACCGGCAGCTATGTGACTTGATCCTGCAAGGCGGCTTGGTGGCGGGCGAATCGATGACAGTGGCCAGCCTAGCGGATGCGTTCGGCGTCAGCCCGATGCCTGTGCGCGAGGCGTTGACCCGTCTTTCAGCCGCCGAGGCGGTAACCGTCATTTCCGGTCGCACGGTCGGAGTGCCGCCGCTGAGGCGAGAGCATTTGGACGACCTGAGGAAGGTCCGCCTGGCGTTTGAACCGACGGCAGCCGAATGGGCGATCGAAAATAGGGATTCGAAATTCGTCGAGGAGCTCCGGCAACGCCTTTCTAGACTGGTGGCCAGTGAGGCCGCCGGTAATTCAAAGCTCTACATCAAAGAGAATTACGGCTTTCACATGTGTCTTTACCGGCGGTCGCGATCGCCAATCATGATTGTGATCATAGAAAATCTCTGGCTGCAGGTGAGCCCGTATTTGCATTTGTTACGTGAATCGAGGAACTTCGCACTCTCGAACGATTTCCACCGGCAGATATTTGACGCGGTGACGGAAGGCGATAAGTCTGATGTACGAACCGCAATCCAAAATGACATTAACAGAGCGTACGAGGCGTTGATTTTAGAGCATGACGTTCTGTCGGGTGGCTGGAACGCTGTCAACGACGACAAAAAAATCCACCGGCGGGGCGGCGAGAGTTTGGGCGACTTGCAACGGCTGGGGCGGTCGCGAGCGAAGCGTGCCTTCGCGGCGCCGTAGCGAGCGGCCGCTGCGGCGCTGCCCTTGGTGCAAGCCTTAGCTCGCATACACCGGATAGCGCATTGATTTCTGGCATTTGTGTCGCGATTCAGCTATTATAATCAGCCGCTTAAGCTGATTTAAAGGCTGCATCCATGACGAACCCGGCGGGTGAATCGAACGGAGAGGCGCTCAAGCTCGATTTCGACCTACGCCTGATGCTCCAGTTTCCGGGGACGGTAACCGCCGAGGCCGGTTGCGCCGCGCCCCGCCGCGAGCCTCGCCCTACGCGCCGCCGGCGTCGCTCTGCCGCCCACCGTCCGGCAACTCGCCGAAGACTGATCCCAACCCTCCGAGCAACCAAAATGTAGTGCCAAGGCGCTTTTCCAGCGCCGATTGGCGCTTGCA